>Ga0194117_10004152_pt1 | contig 13995 bp, 8 predicted proteins | sample TA2MahsurfametaG_FD_160579 | JGI IMG/M metagenome (GOLD analysis project Ga0194117, IMG submission 160579) | Freshwater microbial communities from Lake Tanganyika, Tanzania - TA2015009 Mahale N1 surface | ecosystem: Environmental > Aquatic > Freshwater > Lake | place: Tanzania: Lake Tanganyika...
ACAAGCAATAATAAATGCGAGCAAATAATAACATTTCCTAAGCTGAGTCAAGATCTTCAAGAAGAAGGACAGTCACATTAAGAAATACCTTTAACCATGATACGAATAATTAGCTTTCAGAAATTTATTCGAACTATTGTCAAGCAACTGCCAGAGTAGACCTCTCATTATAGCACAAAGGATACGAAGAACATAAAGTGCATCCAAACAAGCATTATCATTAAGTCATAGAGTAGCAGCACAACAAATAAACAGGCAACAGTATAAAAGAGATATATAATGCAAAGGATGAACTGATTAAAAAGTTGGAAGCCAATAATAAGAATATCATCCAGTAAGTGCAAGATATTTGGGAAAAAATACACAACATTTAATAAACAAAATAACCTACAAAAAAACATAGAAAACTGTTTGAAAAGTAGACAAATTACTAAAAATTATAAAAAGACTTAGCCAACGCCTACAAATATATCAAGATCGCAGAGAAGGAAATTGAGATGTACCGCAAGAAACAGCAAAATTCAGGCTAATTTATCTCAAAGTAACACTAAAGTAAAATAGATTAAAAAAATTGAAACAAGATTTAAGTTAAAGATAGAGTATAGCACATAAATTAAAAGTGGAGATTACTCTAAAAACAAAATAACTAAAAGAAAATTAAAAATTGTTAGACTTAATGAACCAAAAAAGTGAAGTAAACTGTTTGAAACTATTAAATGAAGAGTTTGAAATTTTGATGGAAGTTACTAAAAAAACTGAAAACTACGAATAAGAAAGAGTGAATATCCTCAAAAAGCAGTATATAAGCCTTAAAAAACTATAGAGATAGTTAGTGTAAAAAGGTTTGAGTGAATTCGAACTGTAACAGATTAAAAAGAAATGTATTAGATAGTTCCCTACCAAAAAGTAGCTCTAAGAACGCAGAAAACACTATCAAACTAAAATTTAGCAACCTAAAGGTGAAACAAAAGAAATAAAATAGTAAATAACGCATAAAAATTATGACACAATGCTACATTAAATAAATATGCTAAGTAAAAAACAAATATAATTCGATAAATAGTACCAAGCAGCAAAAGCAGCCAAAAATCACTATGCGGAGATGAATAGAGAAATCGAGTAAAAAATAAGAGACTGTTAATCAGTAAATCAAGAGTAATATAGGAATACTAACAGTTATATAATCTCAACTAGAAATTGAGAAGTAAAAATATCTAACAACATAGGCACACCAAAATATAAACTCAAGAGCCACAACCGCCCACAAAGGCTCTCGGGAAAAGTTTAGTCTTTAAGAATAGGAAGTAACCTAGTAAGTAGAAAAATATCAGATTTAAAAGTCTACCGAACAGTCCCAACTTTTAAAATAATAGTAAATAACTATTCGTAAGAAAAAGAAACTATTCTTTTGGCAAGGGTAGTCAAGGCTCTAACAAGTTTAATGACAAATATGTTCTAGGGAATTAACACAAAAGTAAAAAAATAGTAGGAATAAATATTTATTACTAGCCAATCAATAATTGGATAACGGGAATCAATGTGACTTACGAGTAAGGCCTGAAAGGAGGTGATTATGTTTGGAGAGTCACCAATAAAGAAGTGGAGTATAAGTCATAGAGCTATGAATGTGGATAGAGTTACATTAAGGATATCATTCCAACGTTTATGAAATAAAATGAGAAATATCGACTCATTGGACTAGATTTAATCTTTTAAAATGGTCATATAAAGCTATTTGGAAAATCCGACCATCAAAAAAGCAAGCTAAATTAAAAATAATATGTGAGTTGTATGTTCGGAAGTTTGAGCATCATCGACTTAAATTCAACAAAATTGAGTGTGATATAGGAACTTGGGTTTTAAATTAATGAATGATAGTCATCTTTTTATTGTAGAGTACTTCAAATGATAAAATTATTAATATCATTAAGGTTAAGGCAAATCAAAGTGGTTTCTCGCCCCTATCACCATTGGCCACTACACCACTCCCATAAAAGGTTTGGAAAGAAGCTACAGGAAGTGATCGAGATTTACAATATGTTTATTGAAGGATATGTGGTAAGTTAAGCTCAGAAAGAGCTGAAAAATATCTTTATAGGCGCCTATGTTATTGATGCTTTCACAACTACTAGAATTGTTCATTTAGTTTGTTTCCTTTTCAATCTGGCTCTCCGAAAGATAAATTTCAATCATCACTAAGGAATATGAAATGGGTATGAATTCAAGAAAGAGTGAGCGAAGTAGCCGCGATACAATCTCAATAGTCATTTTCATATACCTTTAATCTTTTTTGATTGGCTCAAGCAACCCCTCATCTAGGTTGAGTAAAACACACTTCACCCCATATCGAATTAAATCCTAGAATGAGCTGAAGCAACTATGAGCATCTAATTGACTCTTATCACAAGATGGTAGAAAAATAAGTTTGAATTTATCAATAAGCAAACGAGAAATAACTACATCTTTTTATGGTTTATGTAAAGTGTTCATTTTGTAGTGTTTCGACACGTGTGCACAAATGCAGCCAAGGGGTTAGGTATAAGGCAGATTGTAGGCTTTGGATATCTATTGAATCAGGTACATAACATCGTTGACGTCTACTTATGCTTGCGATTACTGTTATTGATCCGACTTGTAGTTGTCCTGCAACTCAGCTAAAGCAATTCTGACTGTTTGTCATTTTTTTTACGGTGGTTTATAGTTAACTTCATATATTATCAACTATTATAATAGCTGGCCATTCAGTTATTTTAATTTAGTTTTATTTTTGACCTTTTTTGTTAAACAGATGAGGAGTAGAGTTTAATTGTTTGGCGGTAGTTTTTATGGTCTGTAAGAATTGAATAAAACTGTAGCTTAATTTATAAGGTTGATCGAGAGTATTATATCATAATTAATATGTATCAAGAAGCATAAAGCGGTCCTCTCCTTCAGTCAGCGAGACAAAATTTCGTCAAGAAAGTCTACTCAACACTCTCCCTTCAACTCTTAGTTACAGTCTTTGTCGTCTACATGAGCTTCTAGTCTCAGAAATTCTTAAAATTCCTCATCCAAAACACGTGGTTTTTCTGGACCAACATGATTTTATCTGTGGTCTCGCTACTTGCTCTCTGTAAATCTAACTTTATTCAGATTTCGGAAACATCAGTAAAAAAGTGCCCATCAACTATGCAGTTATGGGATTATTCACCCTGTGTGAATCATTTATGGTAGCTTATATCTGCATGTACTACGAGGCTACAAGTGTGTTATTGTCAGCAGTTGCTACACTTTCTGCAACTTTGGGATTGACTTACTTTGCTATGACAACTAAATAAGACTTCACATCTTCTAGTTATATCGGTAAAGGTAAGAAGTTTAATATTTAGGAGTTTTTTATTCTTTGAGCTGGATAGTTTTGAGTGTCAGCCTCATCAACATTTTCTTTTTGAGAAGCAGCATTATTTCTATGGGTGTGTCAATCTTTCTTGCGGTGGTATACAGTGTCTATCTATTGATTGATACCCAAGCGATTCTTGGAAACGGCCAAAGAAGAGTTGGACTTGATGACTACATTTTGGGTGCTACAATAATCTACGTTGACATTATTTCACTTTTCCTGAAAATTCTGAGACTGTTAGGCAAAAAGAAAGATGATTGATTTGATAGTTGGCATCATAATCTCAATTAAATCCATATTCATATCATTCTCATCAAGGTATTATCACTATTAATAATCTCTCTTAGATTCTCACATTCTTTGGTCAATTATAGCTATTTATTTTTACTTCTTATCGAAAACTTTGAAGATATATCTTACTCTCGGCCTCGCTTATTTATCTCTGTTTTATGCTTAATATATTTTATTTTTAGAAGTTTTGATATGCGGGGGTCAGAAAAAAAAAATCTACCGTAAAACTCAATTTGTGTTGTGCGACAACAGAAAAAAGTTGATTTTTTTTTTGTTATTAGGAAGAAAGTCAACTATGACAATCAAATTAACATTATCTTTCATTGTTTACTGAGAAAAGTTGAAAAGTAAATTTTTGAACCTCATAACTTTTTTTGAAAGGTCCTATTTGATTTTTGAACCTATCTCCATCTTCTAAATGGTTTAATGTTGAGGTTCAAATTGTTCTAATATAAACTTTGGAAACACACGAGGCACGTACTGGCAGAGTCTTTTTGTTGTGGTGTTTCTGCATATTAAAATTGATAATAGAAATAATAAGTAATGGCATCACTTCCTCGTGATCTTAAGGCTGTGCTCGATGGTTATTTGGCATCGCCTTTGACTTTCTTCAATAACAGAGACAAATAATCATCGTTAATGTTTTAGCTGCCTTTAAATTACACCAACACCGATTGGGCCTTATAACTTTTTTCTAAGGGTCCTAGATCATTTCTGACTCAAGATCCAGAACAAATGAGTACACATCTATCAAATGCCTAAGCACAAATCGTCATATCTCAATTTTCAAATCCCTCGACCGAAATATATATTAAAATATATGCACATTATATATCTGACAAAGTCTTATTAATTAAACTAATAAAATTCTATTCATAGAAAAATAAATAAAACTTGCATAAGACTAACAGCAATTAAAACGTCTTACGTTGATTTCGAGGCCCAAAAAAACTGGAAATTCTTTTTAGAGATTGACATTTCAACCACTGCACTCCTTGCATTAATAGCTGGAGTACTGGGAGTTGTAAACAAGGTAAGCTCGGTTTTAAAGCCTCACTGTCGTAGTTTGTTTGGCTTCTGTTTATCTTCTTTATAATTGTAATCATAGTAGGCATAATTATTTTAATTCTACAATACTGTATTTGCTCTTGCTGTCCTAGAATCTCTAACTTTTTGGATTGTGAAAAACATCAAAGATAAAATAGAGTTATAAACAAATTTGTGAGATGGAAACTGAGTTATTTCAGAAATGATTGTTTTCGATACTTTACAATATTCAATGCAAGTTATACGCTTTAGAACAGTGTATTTTATGAAATAATGATAGTTAAGGCAAAATCTTCGTTGGTGAAAAGTTTAAAAAAATGAAATACCTTATTAACTAGTTTAAAATTCCTATGCATAATTTTCTGTTTCTCTAGAGGACTTTTAAGCATTAAGTATTTGTTTCAAAAAAATAGAGATAAAATAGACTGTTTAATCTTAATTAAAATTCTTCTTTTTTTTTCAAGAATTGTTATTGATCTTCTTTATTCTATGGGAAAAAATTGTTGGAGATTTCCTTAATTTCATAGAGTTTGATCATGTTCTTATTATTACTAATACTTTAATCTAACTTTTGAAAAACTTCCCCATATTTCTTTCCCAAATTTTGCGTTAGAGTACGTTAACCTCTACTTTTATTGACATGCTTGGTCAGTCAAATACATAAATGAAATAAACTTTCGAAAAAAAGAAGAATGATATCAATAATAACTTTATTATCATTTTCAATATTTTGTTTTAAGAATTAATCTGCGATTCATCTTTTCAAAATCAGAACTTGCCTATTTAGTTATTTAGTGATTAAGTAAAAAATGTAAAAAGTTCCGCATCCGGGGATTGAACCCGGCCCGCCAGAGTGAGAGTCTGGTATCCTAACCATATAGACTAATGCGGAGCTGATACAAACATACTCCCAAAGCTCTTCAATTATCTTAACAACTCAATAAAATGAGCAGATTCTAGTTTTTTAAAGTAGTCTTCCAATGCACTGAAAAATGATATACAAAACTACATTTAAAATCATCTATTGACACTTGATGAACGTTGATTCCTAGCTGAGTCTAAAATTTACTGACCTACCCTTCTCAATCTTGCTCCTGATTCTTTATTTTCCCTCGGATCTTCAACTTTTTTGGATACTGGCTTTGGTGGTAGCATCATTGGCGGCATTTTATAAGGTTGAGGAACAGAAATATTTTTTTACTTTTCTGGTACTTTTTTGACGGGTTGAGGCGAATATTCTATATATAAGTGATTTTACCATAGTTTTTTCTAGTACCACAAGCAGAGTATACTCTTTCTCTTTGTACATCTATCGAGTCTCTATGAGATTTAGTTGGTTCATTTTAATAGCTCGCCTTAGGAAGTTTTCCTTTTAATGCATGCAAATTGAAAGGATTAAACTTAATAGTATTAAGAAGTGGCTAATTAGGCGTAAATTGTTAGTTAGAGATGTTCTAACCACCGCTTCTTCTGATAACTGCTGGATGCTTTAGTATTTCATCAGTCGAAAGCCTATCCTTCGGTTTTAATCTTAACATACAATTTACCATTTAAAAAAGATCAGAAGAGTATGAATTTGGAATAGGTTTGAAAACACCTGCTTTCACCTTTTTGTAAAGACTTTGCAGATCAGTTGCCTTGAAGGGAGGCTATAAAGCTGCCATTTCATAAATTACGCAACCTAAAGACCAGATATCGCTTTTCATATCATAAGGCAGATCTTGCCAAACTTCTGGACTAGCGTAGTAAGGAGTTCCTGTTTGGGTATAGGCTAATCCTTTTTTGAGAACTTTTGAAACATTCAAATCCCCTAATTTATATCGACCATCAGAACTAATAAAGATGTTGGCAGCTTTAAGATCTCTATGCAATATCTTTTTATCATGCAAAGATTTCAAACCTCTAGTAATATCTACCAAAGCTTTCCATATTTACGCTTATTTAATGTGGGTCCTAATCTTGATGTTTTGATTGATCAATTTCATGAGATCACCACCAGCTGCAAATTCCATGACTATGCACAAGTATCCTGACTGATCGTCGTAAAAGGCCTCTCTAAAGCCAATAATGTAATCATAGTTGACAGAGGCGAGAATTCTGATTTAATTGAGTGCATTTTCTTTCTCTTTTTACTTGATGCCAGTCATCCTCACTTTCTTCAGTGCATAAATCTCATTATCTAATTTACGACGAACCTGATAGACTTGTCCGAATGCCCCCTAACCGATCTTTTTGATTATTTCAAAATTTTTGATATTGCCTAGCTCACTTTACATTTTATATAAAGATAAACTGAAATAAAATCGTAATTTTATTATGTCCAATCCGAAATATTCTAATTAATTCTCAAATCGTCCAGCTGTAGTAATTTTATCATTAGAAGGTTCAGCCAAAGCTAATTGATAATATCTACTTATGTATATTCTTAATAATTATATCAACTATGTAAAATACCAATTTCCTGTGCTGGACGCCCGGATGTGGCAAAAAAGCAGCGATGATGTGTCCTACATGCAAACAGATGAACCTCGAAGCCTGCTACTTTTGTAGCCAATAATGCTTCAAAAAAACTTGGGCCATACATAAATTGATCCACATTCCTCGCTAATAGACTCAGAAGAAAAGAAATGAAGGATTCAAGTTTACTGGTCCTTTGAGACCTGGTATAATATCAAAAAAAAGATAGGTGCCTTAACATATAATAAAATCAGACTACTACTTTTCATCTATTCCAAAGAAGGAGCAAGAATCTAAATTGCAAAATATAATCGAAGTTAAAAGCAAATAAGAGATAGCTAAACTTAGACAAGTAGCAGTTTTAGCTAGAAAAGCCTTGGACTTAGGCCACTCAGTAGTTAAGGCCGGTGTGACAACAGATTATATTGACGAAGTTGTCCATAATTTTATCATACAAAACAATGCATATCCCTCTCCACTCAACTATTACAAATTCCCTAAGTCACTTTGTACTTCAGTGAACTAAGTCATCTGTCATGGTATCCCTGACAGTAGACCTCTCTAAAATGGAGATATTGTCAATTTGGACGTGACTGTTTACAAAGATGGAGTACATGTAGATCTCAACTAAACTTACTTAGTTGGGGAAGTTGCATAGTCAAGCAAATTTTTAGTAACCAAGGCTTACGAATGCTTACAAAAAGCTATTTAAATCTGTAAACCTGGGACTATGTACCGTGAAGTTGGAAACGTGATATCAAAATTCATTGAGTAAAATGGGTAAGCATAATGTTATTTAGCCTCTCAGTCAATAGAACATATTGTGGACATGGAATTGGAACACTTTTCCATTGTGCTCCAAATGTACCTCACTATGCAAATAATAAAGCAACAGGTTTTATGAAACCTGGTCATGTCTTTACAATCGAGCCTATGATCAATGCAGGTGTTCATAAAGACATAACATGGCCCGATAACTGGACAGCAGTGACGGCTGATGGTCAGAGATCAGCACAATTTGAGCATACTATATTGATAACAGAAGATGGTTGCTAAATATTAACTAAGCGTTTGTAAAGTTCCCCTAAACTGTAATTTCTATGATTCTTATGTATTATGTACAAATATAGTTAAATCAAACTTATTTTTATTAAGGAACGTTTACACTTTGTTAAACCTTAACTTATTCACTCCTTAATTACTAAATTTCACTAACTTTGGTCTATTATTTTTATTAACTTTAAGGTAATTCACAAACCATCTCTCCATTCTTAAATAGAGCTTGTTTCGTTCCATTTTCGTCAATAAATATACCTCTCCCTTCAGGTTTAAAATCCTTTATTTTTCCTTTGAACAAGTTTCCATTCTAAAATCTAACAGTATACTACTGTTATTAATTAACACTTCCATTTTTAAACCTTCCCATAAACTATTTATCTCCTATTCTCATAATTCCATTTCCATGAGATTTGTTATTCAACCATTCTCCATCGTATTAAAGTTCTCCTTGATTTTTGCCGTTACCGTGTCTCATGCCTTACTTGAACTATCCTACGTAAATATCTTTGCCTGTCACTAACTGACCAGAACCATCGTAAAGATTGTTTCTAAAGTTGCCAATGTACTTATGGACTGCATTGGTGAGTTTTCCATAACCTTCCTTGGCTCCATTTTAGTACTCACCTTCATAGAGCTAGTTTTTATCTAAGTAGAAGCCATTTTTATTGAATTTATAATTCTAAACTTGGCCAAGATAAATATGTTTTGCCCTTAAACCTAAATCTTCTTTATTTTATGAATAAAATTTGATTTATTTACCTTCGTACTGATTTGGCCTACCTTTGCCAAAAAACAGTTTATTTTCGCTGCAATTATACATAATAAATTCATTTTCGCTGAGCTAAAGGCAATATTCATAGTTTTCTATGATGAAGCTCGGCACAATTTTGTGATCAATGATTTCTGGTATCTTTTAATTGTGGAATTGCAAAAAGTAAGGAAATGATTTTGTCAACAGGAGACCTGGAAAAGGAATATTTGTGACTTAAGTTGGAATAAGAGGAGGAAAATCTTCAATCCTTTTTCTATTCGGAACTGACTATTCACCTTCATCTAGCATGACTTCATAATTACTCTACTTCTCCTGTTTTTTATCCTTTGCTTTATTTTTATTTTTAGACTCATATTCTCTACATCCATTCATCCACTCTCTAAGTTTTTGATTAGCTCTCATGATACCAATTAGCTGAAGCTTTAAAAAATTATGGAACTTGTTTCTGATCATATCTTCACTCCCTTCATATCCTAAACTTTTTTATTTTTTGATTATTTGATCTATCTCTGCTATAAAACTTTTTTATTGTTTAGATAAAGGCTACCACGGAATTCTTGGTTTTCTTTTTTCAATGGTACAATTCTAGAGATTTATCAACATCTATATCCCATAATCATTCGCTTACTTTAGCAAACGGTTAGTAGTACCAAGCAAAAAACTGCCTTTAGTAGTTTTCTGGAATTTACTTAGTAAATGAAAATCCTGAATATGGAAAGACATTGACATAAAGTTATCAGTACTGAAAGTTCTTAAAGGCAGAGCATACTCTCTCAATGCCTGCATATATTTACTGATAGGTTTTGAATAAATACCAAAGGTACTTAACCCTGGAAAGAGTGTAAGTAAAGATATGATGAAAGAACTAGCAGAAGAGCTGGAATGAGCAAAAATAACGACTCTCTTTTGATACAAAACAGCCTTCCAAATTTAATAAAACTACTGAACTCCAAACAGATTGATGATGACCTTTAGATCACTTCCAATATAGAGTTGATTGATTTCTAATTTGGGCCAAGTTTCGCTCAGATTTCTATTTAGTTATTGGTAGGCAGAGTTGATCAGTTCATAATTATTAAAATCTGAGAAAAATACCTTTATGGTACTTGAGAGACGAAGTTTGAGATATCCGAACAGAGGGAGAGTACTAACAATTGCCAATGCTTTCTGCAAGTATGAACGAGTGATTTCATTATTATTTGCTTTCATTTACTCAGTCACTTTGATTTGCTTAAAGTAAGATACTCCGAACAACATGCGCTTCTTGCCTTTGAGAATGGCTTAGAAGTTAAAAAAATTGTAGTCTTCCATCTTGTTATGAGAAGAGTCAGGCATTGCATGATGAACTATCAAATTTTATATATCTTCTACAGTTTTAGTTTGGGGATATCGATACTAAATCTAAGTGCCTCTTTTGTGATGAAAATGAATCACTGCCATACAGATAACAGGCTAATCTATTTTATGAAAACCCTCATCATATTCATCCACTACTTCCTTCATTAGCAAAGCTTTCCTTTCGAGCTATTTATCAAACGGTGGGATGAACACATCTGGGTCATCGGTAGGTATTTTGTACTATGGAGCTAATGTATTGGTCTCTATTGCCATGTTCAGTTTCTCCAGAAGATAATGCGAAATATGATGGTTGGGATAGTTTTTAAAATAGGTTTCATATGATTAATTTGAATCCAAATCTATCTGTGTGTTTTGCAAAACTTTGAGAGGTTCTTTGAGTCTGCTTGGTATCTGCTAGCTAATTAGATCTAGGTTGTCACTTGCTATCTCGAGTTATTATAGCTTTTTGGAGAGAAATTCCTTTCCCTTTAAAATGAACTTCATTATTATATAGCAAACTTTTATCTTACACACAATACAAAATATCACATATTTAGACTCCTACAATAAATATTTTCACTCATTTGACGTTATAATGCTTGCTTAAAACCATTTCACTCCCTTTTTTCTTTAGAGATTCATACTTATTCTTCGATTTTTGTTAGTATAGAATTTGTTCTTCTTTCTACATCAACTCGTGTTACAGTTTATTGAGCATTTCCTCTTTAGCTTTGATTTAGGCCAACTTTTCTTGATATCTACGCTCTCTTATCCTTATACTGATTTCAGGACTGTTCAAAATCTGAAACAGTGTAGGTCTTTGTTCAGGCTTTTTCTTCAAACACCATAGTATAAGTCGATTGAGCTCAGCTGAATAATTCGGAATCTTTTTCAACTCAATTTATTTGATCATTTTGAGTCTTTGGAATTAGTTAGACTGTTTGAAAGGGTTGTATAAAGTGCATATCTAATAGAGTAAACAGCCCAAAGCCCAAATATCAGTCTGCTTTGTACAAACTCCAGTCTAAATCTGTTAAGGTGAAAGATAATGAGTATTAGGTAATACAGTTGAGGATAAATTCTCTTAGTAATTAATCTTTTTGGCGAAGCTGAAGCCACCAAGTTTGATATTTTTTCGATGTGACTCTTTGAAATAAATATTAGAAGGATTAATGTTCCTATGTATTAAATTTCCTCTGTGTATGTAATCTAATGCTTGAGTGAGCTGATAAAATATTCTCCACACTTAATCCTAATCTAATCTTTTATTTTAACTTTTGGATTTATTGAGGAGATCCTGTACTGTCCCACCCTCACAGTTCTACATCACTATGTCGACAGTAACATCTTTCTTGTTGATTTCATAGTCCAAGTATCTAAGAATATGGACATAGTTCATCTGCAGAAGAGTATTGACTTCGTTGACAATGTACTCTTTTTCTTTTGAAGTGATGGCAGAAAAAGATACTTTTTTGAGAATGACAGGCTTCTCATCTGTTTTGCTCACAACTTTGAACACATTTTTGCCTTTCTGATCGACAATCGTATATCTTTAATCCATCTTAACGATATTTATTTTAAATTTTAACAACTATATCAATACTATAAGTGATAACGCACAAATTGTATCAACCAAAATATAGATTAATCAAAGCGTCAGCTAGTTCTTACTGTCGAATTTTAAGATCAAAATGCGGATGAGATCCGATATTTTGATAAAGTCATCAAAAGAGTTACACAGGACAGTAATTTTTTGGTAGAAGGGCTTTTTGATAGTTTAAAGATAACCCATGACCATCTGAGTTATTTTCAGGTAAGTATCGAATCTAGATTCATACAGTATTGTTAAACTCTTATGTTTACCAGAATCTATCTACTTCCCTTTATACAACATTTTCTTTAGTCCTTTTTAGAAACTGCTGTTTAGAAATCGAGTTAATTTGTAAAAAGCCAAAATTTAATAATTTTAGTTTTCACTGCGGATATACAATAGCTGTCCCTACTATAGACTATTGAACTGTTATTTTAAACACATTTATGTTATCTTCTATTTGCTATTTTCCAACAGCAGCTTAATATAACTAGGTACACCCTGTTAGTAAGGAATTAATAGAATTGAACTATTAAAAGATCTAATCCTTTCGAATTTAGCACATGTTAATTCAAAACAGCAGTCTCGAACGTAGATGGACACAGATGGTAGACAAAAGAACCCAAAAGGCTTGAAAGTATGTGGATGTACTGGACTTTGGACGTGGATTTGTGAAATATTTTGTTTTTCAATCAAATGGTGGAATTACTATTTTAACTTGGTATCTTTATCCTAGGTCTCATCTAGATTACAAATACTCAAGTTAGAGGAAATGTTTTCAGTCTGAATTTATTTATCAATCTTAGCTTAAACATTAATTCGGGCATCTCTGTGTATGGAATTCTATTATTTTTCTTGCTGTGGAGTATGATAATAAAATAGAGGCATCGAATCTTTAGAACATAATATTTACTAATAGAGAAGTTAGAATTCCATTCTTTATATATATTTTTTTTGTGTATAAAGTTAATAGTAGTTGTATTTATGATAAATTGATAAAATCATAAGCATGTTTCAACAATAGTATCCTCACTTTTTGTTTATCATATGATAGTGTTAGTATTCTATGCTATAATAATTTATATTTTTAAATCAAATGCACTTAACCAAGATTATCAAGCAAAGTTTATCTCAGCAAATCGTAGTGCCAAGTGTTGACATTTCTAACTACCTAACCAAAACTGGAAATTGGAAAAAAGATTGTTTGCAAGTAGCCAATATCTTTAGAAAGTATGGCCTTATTATAATCAAAGACCCGAGAGTGAACGCAGCTCAAAACGACAAATTTATTGATTTAATGTAGCGTTACTTTCCCAAAAGAAGTCAGCAGTTGTACTAGGGTAACAAATAGCTAGATTTATCGCCCTAAACCAATTATCAAACTGGCTTAATGTATTAGTATCAATAAAAATTTCAAAATTATGAATAGGATAAGCTAAAGCTACAGTAGCCTTATAAATCTTTAACTCCTCTTCAGCCTCATAGAGATCCAAAGTGGAGATTTCACTGGAAAGTTAACTTGAAAAACAATGTTACTCCATCTGATTTTCCATAATGGACCAACACTATGGATGAGTGGGGAAACAATATGAAAAATGGATGTCTCACTATTTCTTAGATGTTGGCCACAGGTCTCGATGTTGAGCCTCGTTTTTTGTTAGATACGATTGAAAAAGGAGATTTTATGCTATCCCCTACAGCTGTTAACTTATAAAAACTTAAATAGGGAGACGTTTTGGCAGCTTTTCATAGAGATTTCGACTTGTTCACCATTCACGGTAAAGCAAGGTTTCCTGGTTTATACTCTTGGTTGAATACTGGAGAGAAGTTTATGGTGAACGTTCCCTAAGGCCACTTACTGATACAGGCAGGAAAACAGTTATAGTGGGTTACTGGAGGTTACATAACAGCAGGTTTTCATGAGGTTATATATACAAAGGAGGTGGAATAAGCAAACCTGATAGCAAAACAACAAGGTAAAGTTTTATGGCGTATTTCCTCAACAATGTTTAGCCAAATGCATGATAATGTTGTTTTGAAGCCGCATAAAAAATTTGCCCC
>Ga0194117_10004154_pt1 | contig 13989 bp, 13 predicted proteins | sample TA2MahsurfametaG_FD_160579 | JGI IMG/M metagenome (GOLD analysis project Ga0194117, IMG submission 160579) | Freshwater microbial communities from Lake Tanganyika, Tanzania - TA2015009 Mahale N1 surface | ecosystem: Environmental > Aquatic > Freshwater > Lake | place: Tanzania: Lake Tanganyika...
GGCGAACGTCAGTTACGCCCAGCTGCTGCGCGAACTGTTGCCGGTGCCAACCCGCCCCGGTGAGCCGGTGAGCTTGCCGATCACCCTCGCCAACTAGGGGCGCGCCAGGGTGTTCACGCTGGCATGGGCCGTGGATCCGGCCCGCAGGGGATGCTTCGTGTTCTGCTCCAAGCGGATGCGCACGGGAAAGCGCTGCGGCACTTTGACCCAGTTGCCTGTGGCGTTCTGGGGGGGCAGCAGGGAGTAGTAGGCACCACTTCCCTGGCTGATGTTGATCACCCTGCCGCGGAAGCTGACGCCCGGATACATATCGAGGGTCACTTTGGCCGGCATGCCATCGCGGATGCGGTGGATTTGAGTCTCCAGGTAGTTGGCATCGACCCACCAGTGGTTGTTGTCGACCAACGTGAACATGGCCTGGCCAGGTTTCACATACTGTCCAACACGGATGCTGAAGTTGTTGCTCACATAGGCATCCATCGGCGCGTAGTAGCGCGTGTAGTTGAGATTCACCTTGGCGTTGCCCACAGCGGCCTTCAGGGCCCGAATCTTGGCGTCCTGTTCGTTGATCTGTTGTTCGAGGCGCCCGAGCTCGAGCGTGGCACCTTTCACCTTGGCCTTCGCTTCAAGCTTGGAGGCCTCAAATTCCTGGGCCTTCTCCAGGGAGACCACCTGTTGCTGCTCGAGGTAGGCGTAACGCTGTTGGTTGAGATCGATGATCCACTGGCTGGCCTGCTGGTCTTTCAGAGCCTGACGCGCCTGAAGCAACTGCTGCTGTAGAGCTCCCTTCTGGGCAACGGCGGCCTCCAGTTCATGCTGCTGCTGATCCACGCTGAGCTGAAAGGGAAGTGGCACGATCTCGTAGAGCAGCTGCCCTTTCTTCACGTAGACGTTGGGCTCCACCTTCACGGTTTTGATGTAGCCCTCCACATAGGGCGACACCGTCACGGTGTAGGCGTGCACGTAGGCGTCGTTGGTGGTGGGGAAGAAGTGGTTGTGAACGAAGTAGATCCCCAATCCTCCACCGACAACCCCAATGGCTCCGGCAGCGATGAGTCGGGTGGATGGTCTTGTTTTCGCGCGGCTCTGGGCGCCGATCTCTGCGTTGCTGGCACCCGTCACACTCACGATCTGCCAGGGGCATCGACCGGCTCCAGATTAGTTGGGCTGACTGGTTTTCGCTGCGCTTTCAGGGCTGCGGTGCAACAGGGGCAGCACGGAGAGCACCAGTAGCACCACCCCCACCATGGTGGCGATGTTGATGAAGGTCACCACGGCCACCTGTTTGGCGATGGCTTTGTCGATCAGCTCCAGTGATCCCTGCGACCAGAGGTCGCCCTGGATTCCAAGCGGGTGCCCGCGAAGGGGAAGCTGATACCTCTCCAGCGCGCCATGGGCCGCAAAGGTCTGCTCGCGAAAGCGCTCCCAGCTCCCCTGACTGCTCACGGTGCTGATGGCAGAACTCACCCCACCGGAGAGGGCTTTGGAGATGTTGGTGCAGAAAAACAGCACGGAACTCGCGCTGGTCATCAGCTCGGCGGGCATGGTGGAGAACGACATCTGGATCTCCAGGCAATTGATCAGGGCAAAGCAGGCACCCACCGCAATCAGCTGAACCGTGATGTTGCTGTTGTTCTGCTGGGCTGAGGTGTAGGCCATCCAGAGGGCCGTGAGGGCGAAGCAGAAGATCGCTGCAGCACAGAGCTTTTTCTTGGCCGCAATGCTCCTGGCGATCAGATAGGGGCTCGCGCCGGGAGTCACCATTAGGCCGGTGAGGATGGCGGAGACCACAAACGGAACAAAGGCCCAGGCATAGTTCTCGATCGTGTTATCCACAACCGTGACCAGGAAGTTGGGCACGATCGCGAAGATCATGAACAGAAAAAACATCACGGAGCTCAGGTTGACTGTGCTCACGCAGTAGTTGATGTCTTGGAAGATGCGCAGATTGATTAGCTTCGGCACGCTGACTGTTCTCCAGCCGAACAGACCGATCAGCAGAAGGGCGCTCCAGAGCATCACGACATAGGTGGCGCTTTGAAACCACTCGCGTTGATTGCCCACCACCAAGGAGAGGGCCAGCAGACCAAAGCCCCCTGCCATCAAGCCGTAACCCAGCCAGTCGATTTCCGCTTCGGGGTTGCCCGCTGAGGGCGGCATCAGCCTGGCGATCACAGCCACCGCCGCCAGGGCCGTGAGCCCCAAGCCCACATACAGCACTCTCCAGCTCAGATACCAGGTCACAAAGGCGGAGAGGGGGATGCCGATGCTGGATCCACTGACCAAGGCCAGCGCCACCAATCCCTTGCCCATCGGGGTGTATTTCTCCCCCAGCTGCCCTCCGAGATACCCCCCGGCGGCGGCGGGGATCACGCCGGCCCCCATCCCCTGGAGCACGCGCATCGCGATGAACAGTTGCGGGTCGCTGGCCATGGCACTGATCAGACAGGCCACCCCAAAGAGGCCAGGCCCAACGGTGGCAATCGCCTTGGAACCGACCCGTTCCCGCAGGCTCCCCAGCAGCGGCATGATCAACGCCGCTGGCACCAGGAACGACACCATGAACCACTCCGCCAGGTAGGGCGTGCCGCCGACATCCCCGCTGACATAGAGATGCGCTGGAACGCCCACCGAGTCGGTGGAGAAGAACACCAGCTCAAGCACCAAAAAACAGACCGCCACCACGCCTCGGTTGGTGAGCCAGAAGCTGCCGGGTTGGCCAGGGGCGGCTGCACTCAAGGCAGGAGGGGTGAGATCACCACAGTGTTGCTACGCCTGTCCCGCCGTGCAAAGCGGAGAATGGAGCCAATGCCGTTGCCCGTCATGTCTGCCACCCATCGCCTCGGCCATGTCGCCCTGCGGGTGCAGGACATGGATCGGGCCAAGCGCTTCTACCTTGCTCTCGGCCTCCGCCTGACCTGGGAGGCCGACGATTGGTGTTATGTGCAGTGGCCCTCCAGCGGCGAGGGCATCGCCCTGCTAAGCCCGGACTACAAAGCTGCCGGCCCGCACTTCGCCTTCCATTTCCAGAACCGAGCGGAGGTGGATCAGATCCGAGAGCAACTGGTGGGCCAGGGACACAGCTGCGGGCCGGTGCATGACCACCGGGATGGAACGGCCTCCTTTTATATGCAGGATCCCGAGGGCAACTGGCTCGAGATGCTCTATGAACCTGCTGCTGGTTTGCCCTCCAATGTTGGGGCCGCGCCGATTCCTTTGAACTACGCGTGACGGGCGAGACGCAGGCATCGATTCAGCAGGAAGCGCTCGAGCTGCTCGAGTGGCCGCGGCTGGCGCAGCATGTGGCCAGCTTTGCCAGCACGACCGCTGGTCGCACCCTGGCGGCGGCCTTGCCTTTGGCCAGCAGCCACGCTGAGAGCCTGCGCCTGTTGCTGGAGACCACGGAGCTGTTGGCTCTGGATGGTCTGACGGAGGGGGGGCTCAGCTTCCAGGGAGTGGCCGATCTGCAGCGGACTCTGCTGGTCTGCAGCAAGGGAGGGGTTGCCAGTGCTGATGACCTGCTGGAGCTGGCCACCACCTTGGGAGCAGCCCGGCGCCTGCGCCGACAGATCGATGATCCCGAGTTGCGACCGGTCACCACCGCCCTGGTGGAGCCGCTGCGCACTCTCCCCGAGTTGGAGCAGCGCCTGCGCTTCTGCATTGATGACGGTGGTCGGGTTGCCGATCGCGCCAGCCCCCCTCTGGCGGAGCTGCGGCGTCAGATTGCGGCCGCTCGCGCTGAGCGCCGCGATCGCCTCAATGAACTGCTGCGCCGCTACGCCCCCCTGTTGCAGGACAGCGTGGTGGCCGAGCGCAATGGCCGGCCGGTGTTGGCTGTCAAAGCTGGCGCCGGCAGTCAGCTGCCTGGCCTGGTGCATGACAGCTCAGCCTCCGGAAGCACCGTGTTTATCGAACCGCAGGCGGTGATTGTCCTGGGTAATCGACTCCGTCAGTTGGAGGGTGAGGAGCGTGATGCCGAACGGGTGGTGTTGCAGGAACTCAGCGCTCTGGTGGCCGAGGAGGTGCCGGCGCTTGAGCATCTGCAGCAGGTGTTAGTGCGGCTGGATCTGGCTGTGGCACGCGCCCGCTACGGCGCCTGGCTCGGAGCGGTGCGCCCTGAGCTGGAGTCCGATCCGCTGGCGCCACTGCAGCTCGAAGGTCTTCGCCATCCCCTGCTGCTCTGGCAGGAGAAGAGACTGGGCGAGAAGGCCGTGGTTCCTGTCTCCCTGCAGGTCAATGCAGACCTGCGGGTGGTGGCGATCACAGGCCCCAACACCGGGGGCAAAACGGTCACTCTCAAGAGCGTTGGCCTGGCGGCCCTGATGGCCCGCGCGGGTCTGTTCCTGCCCTGTCAGGGGACACCGCGTCTGCCCTGGTGTGAGCAGGTGCTGGCTGACATTGGTGATGAACAGTCGCTCCAGCAGAGCCTCTCCACCTTCAGCGGGCACGTGCGGCGGATTGCTCGAATTCTTGAGGCCCTTCCTCCAGCGCAGTCCGATCTCTCCGCGGTCTGTGGTGCATCACTGGTGCTGCTGGATGAAGTTGGGGCGGGCACCGACCCAACCGAGGGAACGGCCCTGGCCATTGCCCTCTTGAGGCAGTTGGCGGATCGGGCCCGACTCACCATGGCCACCACCCACTTCGGGGAGCTCAAAGCTCTCAAATACAACGATCCCCGCTTCGAGAACGCCTCTGTGGCCTTCGACGTGGAGAGCTTGTCGCCGACCTATCACCTGCAATGGGGCATCCCTGGCCGCAGCAATGCGTTGGCGATCGCCACGCGCCTCGGCTTGGATGCCGCGGTTCTGACGGAGGCCTCCACCCTGCTGGCTCCCCGTGGGGAGGGGGAGCTCAATCAGGTGATCGCTGGTTTGGAAAATCAACGGCGGCGCCAACAGGAGGCCGCTGAGGAAGCTGCGGCTCTGCTGGCCCGCACGGAGCTGCTGCATGAGGAATTGCTGCAGCGCTGGCAGCAGCAGAAGGAACAGAGCGCGGAGTTGCAGGAGCAGCGCCGCCAGCAGCTGGAGCGCTCCATTCGCGATGGTCAACAGGAGGTGCGGCGCATCATCCGCCGCTTGCGGCATGGCCAGGGTGCCGATTCCAGCCGTCTCGGGGAGACGGCCCGTCGTGCCGGACAGAAGCTCAAGCAGCTCGAGCAGCAGCACCGTCCGCTGCCGGAGAGGCGTGAGCACAGGGGATGGCTCCCCAAGGTTGGCGATCGCGTGCGGGTCCTCTCCTTAGGCAAGGCCGGAGAGGTGTTGTCACTTTCCGATGATGGCCGTGAGCTCACCGTGCGCTGTGGGGTGATGCGTCTGAACCTGGAGCTTTCGGCCATTGAGGGGCTCCATGGGGAAAAACCGGAGCCGCCGCAACCTCAGGTGGCGATCCGCAGCCGGCGTAATCCCGCGAGCCGTGGCCCTGAGGTGCGAACGGAGCGCAACACCATTGATGTGCGCGGCATGCGCGTTCACGAAGCCGAAGCGGCGGTGGAAGAGCATCTTCGCGCCGCCAATGGTCCCGTTTGGGTGATCCATGGCATTGGCACGGGCAAGCTCAAGCGTGGCCTGAGGGAGTGGTTGGCCAGCGTGAGCTATGTGGAACGGGTCAGCGACGCCGAGCAGGGCGACGGCGGCCAGGGTTGCACTGTGATCTGGGTGAAGTAGCTGGGCGCCTTAGGAGCTGAATGTGGGCAGCTGGGGAGCGGAGCTTGCTGGTGATCCAGCCGGCTCCTGAGTCATCGGAAGGGCTTCACCCGCCTGATCGAACAGGCGCCACCCACTGGCATCGACTTCCAAGTGCACGGTTTCTCCTGGAACCAGGGCCTGATCGGGTTCGGCGCGGAGCTGCACCAGGTGGTCTCCTTCCAGCAGGCGGGCGGTGAGCACTTGCTCATTCCCCAGGCCCTCCACGTGACAGATCTCCGCCGCCAGATTGCGGTTGGTGGCTGGAGCGAGCTTGAGGTGCTCGGCCCGTAGGCCGCCGTTGAGTTCTTCTGCGCCGCCGCGGGCCTGCCATTGCAACAGCGCTTCGGCCATGGGGCCTTCGGGCATGAAGCGGCGACTTCCCAGTTGCAGTTGACCCTGTCCGACACTGCGAACCGGCAGCAGATTCATCGGCGGGCTGCCGATGAACTGCGCTACGAAAAGATTGCTGGGCCATTGATACAGCTCCATCGGAGTGCCCAGTTGCTGCAGGCAGCCACGATTGAGCACCGCGATGCGATGCCCCATGGTCATCGCCTCCACCTGGTCATGGGTCACGTAAACGGTGGTGGTGCCAAGGCGACGCTGCAGTTCGACGATCTGCCCACGGGTGCCGGTGCGCAACTTCGCATCGAGGTTGCTGAGCGGTTCATCCATCAGGAACACCGCCGGTTGCCGTGCAATCGCCCGCCCGAGGGCAACCCGTTGTTTCTGCCCACCGGAGAGTTCCTTGGGCATGCGATCCAGGAGGTGATCGAGCTCCAGGGTGTTGGCGACGTCGTGAATGCGTTGTGCGATCCGCTGCTCACGGATGGACGGCACCTGCAGAGTCCGCGGCAGATGCCGACCGGCGCGATGCAGAGCATCGGTCAGTTGCTGCAAGGTCGTGCGTTGGTGCTGCCGCCGAAGCCCAAAGCCGATGTTGTCGGCAACGCTCAAATGCGGGTAAAGGGCATAGCTCTGGAACACCATCGCCACGTCCCTCTGGGCGGGTCGCAGCTGGGTGACCGGGCGGTTGCCCACAAAGATTTCTCCGCTGCTGGGGGCCTCCAGCCCCGCCAGTAAGCGGAGCAACGTGCTTTTGCCGCAGCCCGAGGGGCCCACCAACACCAGAAATTCCCCGTCTTTGATGGAGAGATCCAGCTGGCGCAACACCTCAACGGCCGAGCCCCCACGCCTGGGTGGATAGGTCTTGCTGACCTGTTGGAAGCGAACCTCTGCCAAGAACGGGCCTCACGGCGGCCCGATCCTAGGGTTGGTCAAATGCAGTTCATTGATCAGGCCCGGATTGCGGTTCAGGCCGGCCGCGGCGGAGATGGCATCGCGGCCTTCAGGCGCGAGAAATATGTCCCGGCCGGAGGACCCTCCGGCGGCGATGGGGGTCGCGGTGGTGATGTGTGGTTGGAGGCGGATCCCAACCTCCAGACCCTGCTGGATTTCAAATACAAGCGCCTGTTTGCGGCCGACGATGGTCGCCGCGGTGGCCCCAACAAGAGCACCGGTGCCAGCGGTGACGCCCTCACCATCAAGGTGCCCTGCGGCACCGAGGTCCGCGATCAGCGCACCAACATCCTCTTGGGAGACCTCACCGACAAGGGCCAGCGTCTGCTCGTGGCCGTTGGGGGCCGTGGCGGCTTGGGCAATGCGCACTACCTGAGCAATCGCAACCGGGCCCCGGAGAAGTTCACCGAGGGCCGTGACGGCGAGCTCTGGTCCCTGCAGCTGGAATTGAAGTTGCTGGCGGAGGTGGGGATCATTGGTCTGCCCAATGCCGGCAAGAGCACGCTGATCTCCGTGCTCTCGGCCGCCCGCCCCAAGATTGCCGACTACCCCTTCACCACCCTGGTACCCAATCTCGGTGTGGTGCGCAGGCCCACCGGAGATGGCACCGTCTTTGCCGATATTCCCGGATTGATCGCCGGCGCCGCCCAGGGCGCCGGACTGGGTCATGACTTTCTGCGCCACATCCAACGCACAAAGCTTCTGATTCATCTGGTGGATGCGAGTTCCGAGGATGTTCTCGGTGATTTCCAGGTGGTGCAGCAGGAGCTGCGGGCCTACGGCAACGGACTTGATGAGCGGCCCTGCCTTGTGGCGCTCAACAAAATTGAGTTGCTTCTGGAGGAGGAGCTGGAGCAGAAACGTCAGGAGCTTGGCGACCACTGCGGCCAGGACATCCTTGCGATCTCTGCAGCAACTTCAAAAAATCTGAATCAGCTCCTGGCCAGTACCTGGAGGGAGCTGGGCATCTGAGCGGCCCGCCCGGGTGCGGACCGACCACTCAGAGCGATCAACACAGCCCTTGACTCAGTCGTCGTAGACGAGGCACTCAGGAGCGTCGGGGTTCAGGTCGCAGAACACCTCGAGCGGGGTGGGATCGTGCTTGTCTTCGGGGTGATGGGCCTTGTACTCCTCGAGGCCCTTCACTTCCTCTTCCAGGTGGCGAACCTTGCCTTGATCGCCGGCCGCCTTGGCCGCTTCGATCTCGGACTTGTCCTTCGCGATGTGCTCGTCGATCGTGTTCATAGAAGGGACCGGAGGTGCTCGGGTCGCTCACGTCGGGGACACCATAAGGGGCTCAGGGCCACCTGCCGTCGAATGTTGTGGGCTTCGCATTTCGGCACCTGCCGGATGCGCCGGCTGTTGCTAGCAGAGGGCAGAGCTGCAGATCGCCATGGCAAGGATTCGGCACCGCCGTGATCGCCACTTCATGGATGACGCGGGTCGTCTGTTCTGGATCAATGGACCCGACCATCACTGCTATCTCTCCGAACAGAGGCAGTGGCGCTCCGGTCTGAGCTTTGAAGACACCCTGGAGTGGAAGCAGTGCTCTCCGACGGGCATGGTCAGTCAGCGCTTCAGTTCTCTCCAGGCCGCCTGTGAGGCGTTCGAGCACAACCAGGTGACCTGGAGTCTCGATCTGTATCTGCGGCACATGGGCGATGAGATGGCCCTCCAGCGCAGCTTGGATGACTACAAACCCACCGCGATCAAGGATGAGGACAGCCGTGGCGGTCGTTGCCGCCAGCAGCCCTGGGCGGGGCAGCATGCCGCGGCTCCCCAGTGCGAGCTGGCTACCCATGCCGGCAGTGAGATGCCCCATCTCAAGCGCAGGCGCCGCAGCAGTGCCCCTAGCCCGGCATCTCACTGAGCTCCAGCCAGCGTTCTTCACCCCGTTCGATCCGCTCCAGCAAGGCGGAGAGCTCCGCGCTCACGGCTTCGAGGGCGGCGTAGTCGCTACCGCCCTGGGCCAGCAGCGCTTCCAGCTCCTCGCGGCGCCCCTCCCAGATCGGCAGATTTGCGTCGAGATCGCTGAGTTCACGGTTCTCTTTGAAGCTGCGGCGGCGCAGCTTCGTTGGGGCCGCGCCCTTGCCGGGCACCTTGGGGGCTGAGGCGGCGGCGGGCTCGGCGGTTGGAGGCACGGCGTTGCTTCGTTCCGACTGGCGTTCCAGATAGGCGCTGTAGTTGCCTTCAAATCGCTTCAGCTGGCTGTTCTCGAAGCTGAATAGACGATCCACCGTGCGGTCGAGGAAGTAGCGGTCGTGGGAGACCACCACCACGCAGCCGCGGAAGTCTTCGAGGAAGTCCTCCAGCACGGTGAGGGTGTGCACGTCGAGGTCGTTGGTGGGCTCATCGAGCAGGAGCACGTTCGGTGCTTCGATCAACAGCCGGCAGAGATGAAGGCGCCGCCGCTCCCCTCCAGAGAGCTTGCTCACGGGTTGATGTTGCTGAGCGGGCGGGAACAGGAAGCGCTCCAACAGCTGGGAGGCGCTCAGGGTGGAGCCATCGAGTTCCACGCTGCTGGCGGCCTCTTTGACAATGTCGATCACCTTCCGCTCCCGGCCTGCCGCATCGAGGCTGTCGAGCACGTTGTGGCTGTGCTGATCGAAGTAGGCGAGCTTCACGGTGCTGCCCAGTTCCAAGCGGCCCCCGTGCGGAGTTCGCCGTCCGGCGATCAGATCCAGGAGGGTCGATTTGCCTGAGCCATTCGGCCCGATGATCCCGATCCGATCCTCAGGGCTGAAGTCGTAGCTGAAGTCGTGCAGCAGGGGATCGGCACCCATCTGCTGTGCCTGGTCGGTGGCCCAAACGGCGAGCTGCTCCGCTTCGATCGCCCGCTTCCCCAGGCGCCGTTGGTTGCTGCTCAGGGAAAGCTCCCCCTTGGTTTGGCGTTTTGGAGCCTCCTGCATCGCCTCGATCCGCTGGATGCGGGCCTTCTGCTTGGTGCTGCGGGCCTTCGGCCCCCGTTTCAGCCACTCCAGCTCGCGCCGCAGGACCCCTTTGAACTTCGCTTCCGTGGCGGCGGCGGCGGCATCTTCCTCGGCCTTGCGGGCGAGGTAATAGGCGTAGTTGCCGCTGTAGCTGCGGGCTTCGCCCCGGTCGACCTCCACGATCCGATCGGTGACCTGATCGAGCACATAGCGGTCGTGGGTGATCAGCACCAGAGCACCTTTGAAGCGCTGCAGGTAGCCCTGCAGCCACTGGATGCAGTTCGCATCGAGATGGTTGGTGGGCTCATCCAGCAGCAGCACATCCGGCTCCGCCACCAGGGCCGCTGCCAGGGCAAGCCGTTTGCGGTAGCCCCCGGAGAGATCTCCCACCCGCCTGTGGGTGTCGGAGATCCCCAGGCGCTGCAGCACTTCCCGGATCTGCTGCTCCAGAGCCCAGGCCTGGCTTTGATCCATGCGGGCATTCAGCTGCCCCAGCTCCGCCAGCAGCTGGCTGTCGTCGCTCCCCTGGGCATGCGCCTGGGCCAGGTCATCGGTGAGTTCCGTGTAGCGCCGCAGCAGCTGCATTTTTTCGCCGCTGTCGGCGAACACCTGCTCCAGCACGGTTCGTTCCGGATCCATCTCCGGGTCCTGGCTCACCAGAACGATGCGGGCCTGTGGCAGGACTCGTCTCTCCCCGGATCCAGTGGGCTCAAGGCCTGCCAGCACGCGCATCAGGGTCGATTTGCCGGCTCCGTTGGGACCGATCAAACCCAGTCGTTCCCGCTCGCCGATGTGGAGGGTGAGTCCGTCAAACAGGGTGCGAATGCCGAAGTCCTTTCGGACCTCCACCAGGCTGATCAGGCTCACGGATTGGGGGCGTGCCGCTGTGCCTCCAGATAAGCAAACACGCTCTTATCGCCCACATCGGCCGCGGCCTCCATCGGGAACTTGCGCAGGGTTAGCACCAGCAGCAGGGCCGATTCCAGGCCGAGCAGGGCGGCGCTGATCCCCTCCGGCAGCAGCCCGCTCAGGTGCCCCAACAGGGCGATCGGCAGCAGCAGGGTCACCCCGATCGCTTCCGGCCTGCGGAAGCAGAAAAACTCCTTGAATCCGATTCCGGCCAGGGCAGCAAAGAACGGCCCGATCGCCCAGATCCAGCGGCCATCGCTGGCCACGGCCTCCGCCATCCCGCTGGGGCCGGCCTTCAGCAGCAGCAGGGCAAAGCCCAGGCAGCCCACAAGCCAAAGCAGTTGCAGGGCCCGGTGCAGCGGCCGCAAGTAGATGTGAATCCAGCGCAAGGCCAGCCCCACGCCAGCGAGCAAGGGGATCAGCCACGGCCAGATCCAGCCGCCACCACGCTGCTGCCACTGCACGAACAGTGCCGCCTGGGCCACGGCCGCGGCGAACAAAGCAAGCCGATAGCCCAGCACCTCGCCCCGGTCTGAGTCGGTGACGGCGTAGGGGCCGTAGACGCCCTCAAACACCGGATCGCTTGAGCTGCTCATGGCTGCACCTGTCCTTGAACCAGTGTGGCCAGGGCTGGTCCGGCGGGCACGATCCCTGAGGGGTGCAGAGGGAACAACGCTCCGAAGTAATCCGTTCTCCAAGCCTGATCGCAGCAGGTGCTGGCGACGCCGGGCAGGGCGAAGAAGCGCTGCCGCCAGCTCCAGAGAGCCGGAAACTGCCAGAGGGGCTGCCGGCTCACTCCAAATAACGGGCCATAGACCAGCTCCAAGCGGATCAGGGTGGGGAACAGCTGCACATCCGCCAGGGTGAGCGCCTCCCCGCACAGCCAGGGCCCAGCTCCAGGGCGCACCAGGCTGGCTTCGGCGGCCGCGAGGGTTTCGAACAGCTGGGCTTCAGCGCGGTCGTAGGCCGCCTGATTGCGGGCAAATCCGCAGCGATAGACCCCATCGTTGACGGCGTCCTGGAACTGTTGCCTCCACTGGTTGATCCGCTCGCGCAGAGGCTCGGGCTCAAGGTTGGGGCTGCCGGCTGGAGCGGACCAGTCGTTCAGCAGCTCCATCAAGCGGGCGCTCTCCCCCACCACAACGGCTCCCGAGTGGCGGTTCACCAACACCGGCACGGTGGCCCGCTGATCGGCGGGGGCGCCGGCATGCCGGTAGAGCTCCTGCAGGGTGTTGCAGCCGAGGAAGGGCTCCTGAAAACGCCAGCGGCCTGCCTCTGGATCCGGTTCCACCACCAGCAGGTCGATGCTGCCTTGGAGCTGCCGCAGCTGCCACACCAACCAGGCGCGATGGGCCCAGGGGCAACTGCGCCCCACGATCAGCACATGGCCATGGGCCTGCTCGGCCGATGGCGGCAGCGCTGGTTTGTGGGGGAAGGCCCCCTTGGGGCGGGTGTAGTTACCGCTGGCATCCGCGGGCCCCAGGCCTCCCATCAGCTGGAGCCATTGCCAGCGCCAGCCCTGACGGGCGGCCGACACCACGGCAGGGGGGATCGCCATGGGCGTCTTCCGGCAACTCCTGCCAGGCTGGCGCAAGCGGACGCGGCAGAACAGGGGATGGCCAAGACGCAGGTGTTGGTGGTGGCTGGGACCCACGGCAACGAACGCAATGCCCCTTGGCTGATGGAGCAGTGGAAGCATCGGCCTTCGCTGCTGGCCACGGCTGGCATGCCCGTGCAGCTGGAGATCGGCAACCCCGAGGCGTTTGCGGCCAACCGCCGCTACCTCGATCGGGATCTCAACCGATGTTTTGCGCCAGATCTGCTGGCGGATGCTGCCCTGCAGCAGGTGGAGATGCGCCGGGCCCGTGACCTGCTTCAGCGTTACGGGGCGAGTGGACAGGAGCCCTGCCGGGTGGCCATCGATCTGCACAGCACCACCAGCGGCATGGGTAACTCCCTGGTGGTCTACGGACGGCGGCCTGCGGATTTGGCCTTGGCGGCAGGCGTGCAGGCTCGCCTGGGGCTACCGATCTATCTGCATGAGGCGGATGCTGCTCAGACGGGCTTTCTGGTGGAGCGCTGGCCCTGCGGATTGGTGATCGAAGTTGGTCCGGTGGCACAGGGTTTATTGAGTGCGCGCATCTGTCGCCAGACCCAGTTGGCCCTCGAGGCCACGCTGCTCACGCTGGCGGAAGCGACTGAGGGGCGTCTACATCTGCCATCAGGTCTTCTGGTTCACCGGCATCGCGGCAGCGTCGATTTGCCCCGTGATCTCGATGGAGAACCGCTGGCCTGTGTTCACCCCCAGCTGCAAAACCGCGATTGGCGGCCCCTGCAGCCTGGACAGCCGCTCTTCTGGGAGCCCGCCTCGGAGCTCAGTGGTGCATCAAGCCCCGCCCTGGACCTGGAAGCCGAGGCCCAGTGGCCTGTGTTCATTAATGAGGCGGCCTATGGCGAGAAGGGCATCGCCTTCAGTCTTTGCCGGCGTGAGCGCTGGCCAGTGGACTCGCATTGGCTCGAGGCGCTCCAGAGCTTGATGGCCCCTTAACCGCAGGCCCAGGTGCCTTGCTCTTTGGTGCAGGGCAGATCGCTTGTGCTGCCATCAGCCCAGTAGATGCGGAGCCTGTCATCGGCTGTGCCCATGCGGAAGGTCAGCGACTTCACAGGACCCGCAGGCGCTTTCCCGGAGGAGTCGCGAGCATCGGATCCAGCCTGTTTGGCTTGGCGTTCCTCGAGCTGTTGAACCCTTAGTTCCAGTCGCTTGATCTGCTCGTCGCCGCTGCCGCGTTGACCTCCCTGGCAACCGGCCAACAGCAGGGCAGCCAAGAGGAGCGTGGTGCGGCGCATGGCCTGGGATCGCTGATGGGCGACTCCTAGCAGGGCTCAGGAGGCTTGGCCAGCGGAGCAGGGGCAGCCGATGCGCTTCGGAACGCCCGGAGTGGAAGCGCTTTACAAAACGCGCAAACTTCCTTTACATTGCGCGGGCGACCCGATTGGGACGCATTACCTAATTGCCCCGTGCCTTCGGGCCAGCGGCTCATCCCGTACTCATGACCACCACAATCCAGCAGCGCCAAGGCGCTTCTGCGTGGAACCAGTTCTGCGAGTGGGTCACCAGCACCGACAACCGCCTCTATGTGGGTTGGTTCGGCGTTCTGATGATCCCC
>Ga0194117_10004168_pt1 | contig 13962 bp, 12 predicted proteins | sample TA2MahsurfametaG_FD_160579 | JGI IMG/M metagenome (GOLD analysis project Ga0194117, IMG submission 160579) | Freshwater microbial communities from Lake Tanganyika, Tanzania - TA2015009 Mahale N1 surface | ecosystem: Environmental > Aquatic > Freshwater > Lake | place: Tanzania: Lake Tanganyika...
AAAAGGATATGACCAATAATATCCAGGAATCTATCAACACAAACATATGTCAATTTTTTCTGAAGAAAATCTGACCAAAGAAAAAAACTATGATTTTAAAGCGAATGTCAGCCAAGATATGATAATTGTACTCAAAAACAAAGGTAATAAACAGATTAGGAATGTTTATTTTACTATTGTTGCTGGCAAATCCATATTTCTCAGTGATTTCAAAGTATAATTTTTAGGCGTAGCAAGAGATAGAGTCCATTCTTAAGTCAAACTTAAAACTCAACCAAAATATGAAATGAATTCCTAGAAAAAGAAGATCTAGACATCTATGCCCACTCTAAAACGTACAAAAACCTAAACTCCTGAGTTGATTGGAAAGTTAAGAGAAATCGGTATTAAAAATCTCAATTAAATAATGTCCAGAACAGTAAAACTATAAGAGCTTATAGTTTTTAATTCAGATGTAAAAAAACACAATAATAAATCCAACATAGAGTAAAATACATTCAAAAGAACAGATAAAAAATCATTCTAGTATTTGAAAATCAAGGACTTATTTTTCGGAGATAAGCATAATAAACATAGAGTGACTAATACAGGTTCATTAAATGGTCAGAAAAAGGTGATGAAGACATAAGTTGACTATAAAATTGAATAAGCCAAAAGAAATAAAGAAATGATAGATGAATACAAACAAAAAGATAAATAACTAAAGTAGACTGCCAGTAAATGTAAGAAAATGATTGAAGATTACAAGAAAATCTATAATCAATAAGATGTACGCAAACGCAAATTAAACAAAGATATTGTTATATCACTATATTCAGCCATCTTCATCAAACATGTTTTCCTCCTTTCTGAAGTAAATACTCATATATAAAGGATAAAATGAGGAAAGAAAAGTTCGCATTCAGAAAAAACTATCTATACCTTAAGTTTGTTAACAAATTAAAGAATGCACACCACAATTCATGCAGTATGGTTCCATTTCGAGCTAAAAGACTCGTAAATGAAGGCAACTCAGGAATCTATATTTTGTCTAAGATGATTTCAAAGCAATCCAAAAACAAAGCGTAAAAAGTGATAAAGTAAACTTTAGAATACCTATATCCTGTCCTTTTAGTTAGACAAACAATTTTGGCTTCAATTAAGTATAGATCAAACATAAAATTAATCCAAAGAGTCTGGAAATAAAAATACCACGCTAGAATAAGAAGTCTACTTTACTTTATTGACAATCAATTATAAAAAATGTTTAAGTAACTCCCTCATCTCAAAATGTTTTACTAAAACTTTTATTCAACCAACAGTAATCGTATAATTTGTTTGAACTACATTAAAGACTAGAGTGAAAAATATAGATTTATCTACCAAGCCTACCTGCATAAACTTTAGGAGATCAATGAGATGATAGTGGCAAATAATTCATTCAAAAAGAAGTTAGAGATCCCCAAAAAACCTACTCGACCCATGCATCGATTTTATCGTAACTTAGACATCCTTAAATCGATGATAAGAACTTGGTTTGAGATCGAGTACAAAAAGTTTATCAAAAAATTGAACAAAAAATTATACTATTGATCATTTTACTTGTTTGAATGTTTTTCATCTGTCTACTCTTATATTGTTATGAAAGACTAATATAGTATTAGTTAATCAGTATTAAATGTCTATTAACAAACTTTCTAGTAGTGCAACACCCTATTAAGAATAAAATAAGCTTTTCTAAGTCAACAATCGGATTGGTAAGAAAACAGCCAATGTTATGAAGTAGAGGGAAATGATTGAGTAGCTTGAAAAGATAGTAATTTAATCCGATTAGTAAAACAAAAGATTGCAGCAACAGATAGCTAAGATGTCGCAGAGATAGAAAAATACCACTCTTTATTACTAATCCAGAATGTAAGCATATTCTTAACATAGCTCATAGCTGTAGAGTACTATCGAAAGGCAAATAATAAGAATATAAACTTTATAGACATAAAAACTCAAAAGAGAACCAAATCTAAACCAAAGCAAACTCATGAGAACAAGCATAATGAATGAATCCAAAAAGTACAGTTTGTTATAGCAAAAATAGAACCTCAATACGTTAAACTCTAATTATTAGCCCTTCCATGTAGAAGAGTGCATTTGTAAAGATGAACAGATTAAAAAATATTTGAGCTAACTGTGCTAAAAACTTGACTATTTACTGCATTCACTCCAAATTCGGAAGAAATAACCATAAAACGAGTTATACATAAGAGATTTATAGCTTGAGAGATAAAAGAAAAGATGTTTGGTAGGCAAGGATTCGCTGTTACTGCTCAACAACATTCATCAAAAAATGATTGTTTTATAACAGACTATCGGAAACATCTCCAATTAGCTGCACATAAGTGATTCGTTGCTGCTTTCTTTCAAAAATATCAAAAAGATACAGTAAGGATTACTCAAAATCCCCTTTCTTGAGAAGATAAATCTGAATGAAAGGAAATAAGAACTCGATGATATTTTACAGTAAGCCAAACAAACTAAAAAGAGATTGTTATCAGCAATGATCAATCACAAAAATCAATGATCTCAATATTTGCAGAAAATAAATTTATACACTCTATCAAGCAGCATTCAAAATTTGTTTGTAAGATTACTCCAACTTTTTTATTGCATTTACCTCCTAGTAAGAATGAATAAGATTCGCATTTTTATTGAGCTACTCAATCAAAGAATCCTAGATTTCTGCATTTTCTGCCACTCGATGGGAGATTATGGAGAGTATCTTGGAAGAGAAAACAAAAATGAAAAGCATTATAACTAATTCTACATAATCAAAGGCACTGAAGTTTTGTAGATACTCTACAAAAGTCTGAGTTTCTTTTTCAACTATACAGAAATGCATTATTTTGTCTCCCGCCCAATAAATGTAAACTGAAAAAGTCAAAATCCTTTGGCAAAGTATTCCAATTTGATTTTTAAGTCCAGTAGGTTCTTTACAAACCTTTAACAACATATACTTCGACACAAAGTATAAAGCCACACAAGAAATGAGTTAAATAAAAATAAGTAACTGGAAACTTGAGACGAAAAATGATGTCATCATGAATGATGAGATAAAGAGAGAATAAAATGCAGCCAAAGGGAAGGGAATCGGCTAGAAAGCTTTGTTAGCCTATTCTTGAGTCAATAAACATTTATAGCCTTTGCTTCTTTCGTAATAGAATCTTATTGTTCTTATTATTCTTTCGAAATTGAAATACTAAGCCAATGGTTTGAAGATATTACCGAGAGATATGGTGAGAACTGAAAAGATAAGATTATCAAGAGGTGATGTATTTGAATTTTCAGTTTGATTTGTAAATTGGTAGTACAAATAAATAGCGAGAGGACTCATTGACAGATTGATAAATATAAAAAAAGTCAATTTTTTGATCAAACTCAACATTTTATTTGAATTGAGTTCATGCTTCTCGATCTCGTATGTAGTTGATTCAAGTAAGTTAATAATCCAATAATTTGCGATAAAAATGACTCCAGTTTTAATTATTGAAGCAGTGAAATCTGAATAGTTCATTATGCTTATCTAGTACTGAAAAAGAACACCGTAAATTAGAATAGAAAAACACATAAAAGAGCAAGCCATACGATGTACCTTTTTTGTCCAATAATCTTATTCAAGATTTAGCCAGTCGATATCTTCAGGTTAAGGAGCTTTATAAACAGTGATATGACGCCCATTAATAGCTGTACTTGAACAGCACGTGCAGAATTTGTAAAAAAGCCTTCCGAATATACTTTGTTTATGTTTTTAAAGGAAAACATCTCTTCTAGCTTGGGACGAAAAAGTAACAAAAGCAAAGTCAAGTTGATTATGCGGTTTTCTAAAAGTACGAAACATCTATTATGCTTTATCCAAGTGTTAGTTTAATTTTCTGATGATTCCATCTATTTTCTATTTTGGCTATCTCTTTTTAAGAGCTATTATTCTTTATTTTTGTATGTGATAAATATCGACCAAACAATTATGATAGTCTTTTACCCTAAACGTCATAGTTACATTTACGATTCCATCTCTATCAAATTTGTCTTTAATGTCAGCGACCGTCACATCTGGATGAACGTTAGTCAGCATTACGCTTCTATCGCTGAGTCTGTTTGAGATGAGAGCAACTTCATACTTTTTCTTTTTGAGATAGGCTCTAGAAAGCAAGATAAGACCCGTGAATAGTATGAAAGAGCAAAAACGAGCTGATCTAGTTTTTTATATGAACCCTATTTGCAGAGAAATGACTTACAAGTTGGGCAATTCAAGTTTAAAATGAAGTTTTTAGTAATTCCTCGAAAAGATATACTCTCCCAGAATGATAAACGAGTATGTCACAATGACGAACATTATGGCCTTTATGAACGAAAAATAAAGAGGTAACTCCTAGCTTATCTTCAAAAATTTTTTACTAGCTTTACAAAAAGAAGTAGTTTTCTTTCCAACCACCCTATCACAGCAAGGACATCTCTTCGAATCTGGACCTACCTCCTCATAGATAAGAGATGCCTTCTGGTGTATTCGGCAAAGATCGAAGTTGGGTGGTATTTGATATCGATTAAAATTCATGGCTCGATTAATTCTGATTGTTATAAATTTACTTAATGGATATTTAAAAACACCTCTTTAGGATTTCTTAAAAAGCACTCAAAAGCCCCAACGCAGTCTTTTGGTGGAAACTTATATTTTATACCATGAGCATGCTTGGCACCTTTTTCATTTTAGTCTTCATTTTTGGCCATGCGTTGGTCCTACCCTTCAATAAAGATCTAACATCTTGCCTCAAAGCCCAAGATCTTCTTTTCAAGAACGATAGTTTTTACTTCATCACTGACCGTTAATTAACAGAACAGGAAAAAACAGCTATAGCAAAATAAAACAACACAGTATCGTAAAAAAGCGAATGTACAATAATAATGAACAAAAACTACCATGAGTTAGACGATAATTCCCTGATGATGGGCTGGGACGATGTAGGTATGTTTATGGAGAGATAAAAAAGAAACAAGCTCAATTTTGTAAACTATACTATTTTACTCCAACAGGTGAGACCTCTCAGAAAAATCCTTTTTGGATTTGATAATCTTTTGATTAACTAGATTCTAAATAGTCCTTAACCTATCTATCAAAATGAGCGTATTTTGATCAAATCCAATAATGCTTTTGATATACTCAAAGCAGATACTATTACCACTCTAACTAAGATTTTCTACATTTTTAAGGTTTTCTTTGCTTATTTGGGAATCTCAATTGTAACTTCACTTTACATTTATGGTACCATAGTAGCTGCGCCTGCTGTTATTCTGTTTATTCTCAAAACTTGCAACTACCTAAGAATGGATGGTCTGAATGATGTTTTTAAACTGTTCCCTTGGATTGGCATACATGCAGTAATAAGAGATACTTCAAATACTCCTATAATTAAAGAATCAATGACCCAAATTTGTAAAGCTATACTCTTATACTTCTTCTTTCTATATCTAGTATACTATGCAATCATCATTTGGATAGATAAACACCTCTATAAAACTCATGTTGAGCAAGGCCTGCAGGAAATGCTTTTCGGATTCGTAGCTTTAACTTAATTTGCTGCAATTGTTTTCATGAGAACTCGAACTTTTATCAAGTATTATCCTGCAATCCACACTTTACTAATAGTTTCATTGCTTTATTATGGTCAAGTCACTGATTTTGGTTTCAAAAAAATTGCATGTTATTGCGCCTTTACCATCAGTTGGGCTCTTTTTAGTTGGATGGTTCTTAGATTGTAAATACCAGCGCATAACGTTTGGGATCCGAATAGTCCCAATACTCCACGAGAAGATAGACCAAGAGCTGGCTTCTTTCCTTTATTCAACATGTCTTGGATAAAAAATTTACCCGAAGAATGGACTTTAATGATGCCTTTATTCGGCAGGTTGCAATTTTCAGAGCGAGAACTTGCTTATGTGGATCGAAACAACTAATAACTCGCTAATATTTTGGGTAATAGAGCTTGATGTGGATATTGCACTATCTACTGTATAATTAAATATTTTTATAAACGCAATAAAGTATCATCATCTCCTTTCTCCTTTGACTTTGTTATCAATAAAGATGAGCAGTTCCTGTACATCTGCCCTTTCTCTATATCTTTTTATTATCTCAACCATGTTTCTTATTTCATTTGAATCGATCACTTATTAGGCGAGTCTTTTGTAGTTGCCGTTTTTTAGATAGAAAAGAGCACTATCGAAGATCAAATAGAGGCCATTTTTTAAATAATCCTGAATAAAAAGAAAAGTACCACTGTTGGTTTATATTTAACATCGCATGTCTTAACGATAAACTGAGCGATTTGCTGGAAGTGATTTGCAAGTTTATGATTAACCCTCTCTTGACTATTGACAGAGAAAACCACACAATGGTACATCTACACCAAACCTTATTTGAGCTCCTAAGCATAAGCTTTTTCGTTTTAGTTTTATTCAAATAAATACACTGCAGCCATGCAATTATCAACTATGTCCAAAATCTGAGCAATATAATCTATACAATAGTTTTTCATTCCAAGTGAAAGATCTCCAAAACATTTCAAAATTTCTGTTTTTAGATCTCGATCTATATTTTCGTGCATGTATTGCACTAGTTTTTGAAAAACTAGGTTGAGTTTTTAAATGTATCCTGTTTAGTGGATTCTAGAGATATCTGAAATACAAGAAAGAGCAGCTTTAAATGTACCCTTTTGATCAGTAAGCGATAATCCATGCATTATTGTATTCCAATATCTGTTGGGATCATTCTGAAACTATTTTTTGTAACAGGTAGCAACAGCACTGATCAAATTTAAACCTTCAGCCTACACTCCAAACAAGTTGATGTGATTATTGATTAAATTGAAAATTTAATCTTTATGTTGAATGTTTGGTATTATGGACTTACCCAAAGCCAAAAGACAAGTATGTAGAACAGTAACGATATGCTCCAAAACTATATGCTTGTCTCGAATGTTGATACTTGCATAGTGATTGTATTGCTGTATGAGATGCTCTACGAGTTGATTAACTATCTTTAGTTGATCTGTAAACATAATAATATTCATCAGTAAAATGATAAGTTTTTCACCTGTCTATTTGTTAGTATTTTCTTGTAGACCAGCATCAAACATCTTCACCACTTCAGTTATCAGATGTTGAGGTTCTCTAGCAATTGTATCAGGATATTCTTTTAAAACTTCAGTGATGTTATTCAAAATAGTCAGAGCCATTAAATTGACTTCTTAATCTTGACTCTTTGCCATTCCAAGTAAATGAAAAATGATCTGTTGAATCTAAGAATTCGTCATAAACACTTGGGGAAACATTTCAGATAATAGTTAGAAACAATGGAGAGTATTTTTTACCACAAGAGGTGTAGGATCATGTAATAGACTGTAGAGATGATTAAAACCACGTACAAATCGAATTTCAATGTCATCTTTTTCTGAGTAATTGCACAGGCAACTGAATAAAGGCACAGTTGCTTGCCTTTCACCAGGATTTTGGCTTAGCAAAACTCTAGATACTCCTTCAGTAACCATCTCTACCATTTCCCTTGTACCACATTCGATTAAGGTTGTTAGGGTATTGACTGCAGAAACTCTCATCTATTCAAACTCTAAATCACTCTAATTAAGAATGATGATGCATCCCATGACTTCAGGAAGAATGGCTTTATATGCAAGGACAGCATAATTGGGAATCTCATAAGAGGCGGCATTCAACCTTGCTTGTTTTTCTTCCTCTCTTTACAAATACTAGGTTCCTATGGTCTACCATAATGAGAGAGCAAGTTTCGCATCATCATTTCGACTCTGGATATGTCTTGTCGTGAAATCTATAATTAATCCTAAGTAATTTTCTAGAAGTTCATAGCAATATTTAGAAAATTCGAACAGAATCTCATATACTCTTTGTCTGTAAGTATTGTCTGCTAAGATAGGTATGATGAATTGGAACATTTTGTTACTATAATCAATCTGCTACATGAAGATATTTTTTAAGAATGGAATACTGTCTCTAAGAGCTTGAAGTGCAATCTAAACAATCTAACCTTCTTTCTAAAGACTCATCAACAATCCTCCAAGAATCTGTTGGCAGCTAACATGATTATTTATCGTTTGCTTCATATTTTTGAGCTATTGGCATATGTATCCGAGTGTTAATACGGATGCTTTTCGTATATTAAACTCTTCATGCTGTGTATTCTAGGCTAGTGTTATGACTATATCCAGCCATTCGCCTCTAGGAATCTCCACTGAAGCTATATTTGCAATAGCGTTAGCACCACCCTTAACGATTAAAGCATCATTCAATATCAAAGTTGAGAGGAGCATTTCTTTAATCTCATTCTTCTTATTTCCTAACACATTGTCCCAATAGACTCTACTATCAGGTAGCTGAATAGAAAATGATTTACCTTAAAGGATACAAGCCGGGAAAAAACTGTACATGCTGCCTGTCTCATTTCTCTTTTCTTATTATTATCAGCAATGATGAAAGCCAAACACGCAAAGAAATCCGTACAGCTTTAGTTAGCAAGTGTGAAGAGGTATGCCTCTGCCTTACGTCGCAGCGCGTTGTCATTGACATAAAGTGCTTCGTAGATGTATTTCTCAACCTAACTTATCATTTATTAGTTGAATAGAACCGCCTTATAAAGGTATTTCCCGCAATAAGACTTCCATACTTTTTTCATATCTTATCTACATACTCAAAAAAAAAACAAATGACAACTTTCTAGAACTCTATTTTTTATATACTCATCTTTTGTTTATTTCATTATTAAAATATCTCTATAATTCATACTTATTTGAAGTGAATTTTAGGTCATTGATCCTCAATCATTTGTCGGTAAAGGGAAATAGATGTAGAAATTCTGGTTGTAGGCCATCATCTCTCGCATTTTCAACTCAAACTCGAAACGTTTCTGCTTGTGCAGTTACCATGTGTGCCATTTCAAGAAGTCGACAATTGGGTAAGAATTTTCCAAACCTATCAAAGGATAGTTTTTTATAGGTTATTCAATCTGTGGCTATTCCAATTTGACTTTAGGCACTTCTTTTTTCAAATTTAAGACAGGTTGAAAGGCAGCTTTTTTTGTCTTCTTTCGACTTTCGAAAGATTCAGAGCTTTAATGCCACTCCTCATCCTCTTATTTACGATCACATCTTTTACGAGGTTGTTCTTTCTAAGATATGCTTTCCATTTTTTCCTCACTTATATTTCCAAAATTGTTGTATTTATCAGTGTCTTCTTTTTTCCACTAATAGACTTCATGTAATTTTAATTAACTGACTTTTTTTTATAGATCGAGTGTTTCATATTTTCTCTTCAAGTCCACACCCAACTGTCTGATGAGCTGCAGTGTCTTCAAGTATTAATTTTTCTTAATGATAATATATTTATTTTTTTGGTAAAGTAAACGTATTGACTCTTATTCCTCCCCCATCAAAAATAAGTTTATTCCTTGAATTGAAAAATTCATCTCTATGATTTAATCTCTGCGGAAATGGATGAAGTTAATGTTATTAGTTGTCGTTATTTCTAACTTGTATCTCATCATTTTGTTTTAAACTTCTTTGCAGAAATGATGGTAAATCCAACGTATATCGGTAATCGATAAACACCATTTGATATAGCTCATAATGATGAAGTAGTACACTCTTGAATTTCTGTATTGGTTGTAGTTGTTCACCAATTGCTCCTTATTCTCATTATCTAACTTCAAAAAGAGTAGATTTTTAAGTATTCCTATGTACTTTTTGTGACAGTTATTTGTACTCCGTTTGTATTTGCCTTTCTTTTTGTTTATGATATCCATTTTCTCCTTGAATCTGATCTATTCAACAAGTTGTTTCATTTGTTTCTGATTGTAAGGCTCAGCTGGTCTGGGTTAGAGACAAGGTTGGTGGCTGGAAATGATATCATAGGGAGGAACAAAGGAAGAGAAATTGTTGTAAAAGGAGGGTGTATTGTTTGGAAGATTAGGTTTATGGTATGAATTATTCATTTTATTTGATAAAATATACATAAGGTATTCTGATGTCTATACGTAAATGAAGAATCCAAAAGCCCAAAATTTGCTAATTAGCAAAAAACAGCCCAAAATAACTATCTTCCAAAACAAATTAAAAAGCTATGTTATTTATAAATTATCATAACTTTATTGCTATTCTTAAAAATTCAATTTTATTAAAAATTACAACAGACTAAGACACCTAAATAATCATAAAATATCCATCATAAACCACCCGAAACCAAACAACTTAAACATCGACGATGAAAGAATGCTTGAAACGTTAGCATTCTATAGACTTAAGCCTACTTTATACTTAGGGATGGATTTGAAAATAATTTTGTTTTGGAGGTCAATAGCGCGTTTTTTTGATAATTAATAAATTAACTGTAAGTTAACTCCAAATATCATTACTTTTTATTCAACTCTTCTATAGAGGCTCGTCCTCCCTCCCACTTTACAGTATTTACTTTAGTTATTTCTTTGATTTCAAGCTGTTAAGGTCCAATTTTTTTAATTCTTTTAACTATTTTTATTTAACCACTCTTTTCCTAAGGTTGCAGCAGACAATGTAATGCTAAACTGATTCAGATCGAGATGATTTTGGTTTGAATCGGTTGACTTTCTCAAAATAATTCTATAACAACCAAAATAATCCTTTTTCAGAATCACCCTTCACTGTCTTCATTATTAAACCAGCATTTGCCGATCCCAAACGTATGCATAACTCTAAACATAGTTTATTGAGCTCCATCATTTCTTAGTGGGTTTCAAAAAGAGTACCAGAAAAATTGGGAGCCATATCACTCATTATCACATCAAATCTTTCGTATTTCTACTTTAGTACTTGGTGCAAAATGGAATTTCTTGCGTCATTTTGATAGAAATCTACTCCTTACAACTATTTCATAGAGAGCAGATCAATAGCTGCTATCGGTAAATTAGGTGATATGACTTTGGCAGCTTGGGACCAGCTTCCTGGAGCAGATCCAAGGTCTAATAACTTTTTTGCACTCTTTATTAGCTGGTATTTCTCTTAGATTTCGATAAGTTTAAAAGCTGCTCGACTTCTATAATGCTAGGCTTGCGCTTTTTTGACAAACTAGTCATTGACATGTCTCAAGAACCAAGCTTTTTTACTATGCGACATTTAACTCTTTACTCTTCGCAAAATATGGAGCATCAAAAGTTAATAATCATAAAGTATTGAATTATTAAAATAATAAACATAAAACTTGATCAAAAGTTAAAAGGCAATATATCAAATTGATACTCTATTATGACGATTCCTGCACTTTTCTGGTCAAACAGAAGTCCAAACTGCTTATCTTTTGTTTTTTAGGAAGCAAAGAGGAGGCCTTACTTGAGGAGCAAAATTTAACATGAACAAACCAGATCATCTTTTATTGGATCCTTATCGTAAACATTCATAACTAACTTACTTCTACCTGAGTTGATGACTTAAAATTCAATTTTTTCATTCCAAACGCAATGCCTTCCCTGATTTTTTTTATAATGAGTCTGGTACTTCTGGTTATCAAGTTAAAGTATAATGTAGGGATCCATTTCTCCAATCATTTCTGTGCTTCTACTGAGTTAGACTTCAATATTCTGGATGGTAAACTTACCTTGTACTGCATTTAAAAATATAAGTTACAGCTCCACCTCAAGTAGTTTTTATATTTTTAGTTTTTCATCCGATCTTTTATCCTTATCTATTTTGCTAATTATCACAGCATTTATACAGTGCTTGACTCTAGGCATTTAAGTTATTTTTTTCAGTGAAAATCTCAACTAACCTTACTCTCCACTCTTTTCATCTTTATATTCAAGCTAAATGTTATCTAGAGTACTGCACTCAAACATCCTTATTTCTTAAAGATTAACTTCACCTTTCGATAAATCAAATAAAGATGTATAACCTTGCTCGCCTATCCTTGTCTCAAACTTAGAGTTTGAAAGTTTCTTGCTTATCAATGAACGTATCTTTAACAGCTTAACCTGAAGCAGTCCTATAACAACATTATTGGCATTTTTATTTTCCATAAATGGTAACTCGGTTATAATAATCTGACAAAGATAACCTAAGTGACTTTAATTATAAATCATAGTTATTGTTAATTGCTGTTAATAATCAGATAACTTGCCAGTTTTGGATCATAATCTTCTGCAAAGCAATCAATGCCTGTTATCGAATAGATTTATCCTCGCTATATCTAGCTTTTTCCATTATCAAATCTTTAATTTGGAACATCTCAATCACTCTGAATAAACATAGTTTTACCCTTTTCCTCTTGGATAGAATCTGCAGAATTCACCAATATCATAGCAGGCGATTGCAACATTCAGCACTCTCTTGCTTCCAAGTAAAAATTTAAGCTATCTACATGTTAATATTTTTACTTTATCATTTCATAGTCGTTGTTTTAGAATTTAAGAGCATTTTACTTCCAAAATCTTTCGTTATGCACTGAACTCCATTCCAAGTTATGTGATTTTATTTCTTTCACATACTTATCAAAAGAGCTCAATATTCTGATATTGCTTTCGAGAATAACTCCAATTTCTTTTATTGAATTTATGAGCTCTTCGTCCTTTATGTTGCCCTTGAGGATGGTATCGATGATCTTAAGAAGACGGTTATCTATCATCAACTACAAGCATGTGTGATTTTCTTGGATGTTTTTGAAGATCATGAAAGCCACTCTTGTTATTTTTTATCTTGAAACTTTTTGAAGAATCTCACAAACAACCCTTATAACTCCTAGTTTTGGAACTGCAATAAATTTTTATATTCCTGTTTACAAGAAAGATATCATCCATAGATTAAGCAAACTGTAGTAAATCAATTGTATGTCATTTCCACATCTATTCAAACACTCCAAAAGTAAAGATCCTCCATCATTATCCAAAAACAAGGAAGCCAAAATATTATGTTTGTTGAGGTGAACCAAGCAAGATACGAATCCATAGTCCGAAATCAGGTCTTTTTGAGTTCTGAATAGATTTTTAGTTACCTTTTTGTCTGCAGTAACTCAAACAGGAAGATTCTTTGTTATTTGAAGAATTGTTAAACTGGAAGCTCTCCCAAGAGAATTGAGACGACTCTGTAGGCTGCGAAAATCATCAGAGGAGTTACTGTACTACTTTTGTTATTTAAAACCTAAAATCCTTTGAGTTTTGAGATAAGGTTAGGATACTTTCCTTACTTCAAATCAACAACTACTTTTCTCAATACTTGTCTTTCCTCCGTGAAGATGGCATCCACTGTGGTCAAAACATACTCCATCAGACTCGCTTCACGATTGAGGCAGATGATTACATCCAGCAAAGCTTCAATATAGCTATCAGAATCTTGTTAAAGCAATTACTTTTGATAAGCCTTATTTTTGGAGTTGAACTTCAGAAAATTTTCAACAGTTTTAGGCTTAAGTGCTGACTATTTAGAAGGACTGTTAAGTTGATCGAAGCCAAGTTTAGCCCTGTTAGCGATACTAGAAAGTTATTTTTCTTTCTGGTAGAAAACAAGTGAGTAATGCAAAAACTTTTTGTCGTCACCCTTTGACATAAGATTTATATCTAACAACTCAGAATATATGATATCATTAATAAAAGATACAATTATCACTCACTTCTCAAGTATTTTAGAAGTATCAGTAATCGACACTGGTACACCTTTGTAACCTACGTGAATCTGCATTTTCTGCAAGTGTCTGAAATGTCTGACACCTGCACAAATCGTACAACAGGCTGCTAGTAGTGTTCCATAACTTACCAAGATCAAACAGATCAAATTAAAGTAGATTGAGTTTAACATTCCCACACAAATTGAATTCCGCATATCGATAAGACTTTAACCAATTACTCTGCAATCCAAGCCATTAAAAGTGCCCGATGTAAGATTGGTAATTTTT
>Ga0194117_10004170_pt1 | contig 13959 bp, 3 predicted proteins | sample TA2MahsurfametaG_FD_160579 | JGI IMG/M metagenome (GOLD analysis project Ga0194117, IMG submission 160579) | Freshwater microbial communities from Lake Tanganyika, Tanzania - TA2015009 Mahale N1 surface | ecosystem: Environmental > Aquatic > Freshwater > Lake | place: Tanzania: Lake Tanganyika...
AAAAACTTTCAAGCCATTAAATAATTCATCAATTTTTATATTTTCTTCTCTAACAAATTCCATAAAATAAGAAGCAAGTCTACTTTTGGACCCTTTGATTAATCTTATATCGTTGCTGGTTTTTTATCCATAAACGGGTTGGAAGAAATAATTCAAAACGAGATATAACAAAGAACATTTGGACTTCGGTATTGCATCTATGATTGCTCTGAAAAGACAACGCAAATAAATTTTGTCTCTAACAGGTTCAGTATTGAATTCAATTATTCTGAGCAAATTGAAAAGAAAACCCATGTAGAATACAGCATTTTGCTTAGTCAAATAGTCTTCAATACGGAATAGAGATGTTGCTATTTCAAAATTGAACTGATAGTAAGTAAAATAGAGTGTCTTTCCTTGAGGCAAAAGATATTTGCTTAGATAAGTAGATAACTTATGGATAGCTTTAGGTACAGGATTTTCAATTTAGGAAGATACAACTTATTAAGATTAATGAATTGATTATGGGGAAGGCATTTAACGCTCTTATTACTCAAGCATTTCTTTATTTGAATCCTACTCCAGTTCAATTTCTTACTACTATGACTCAATGGGATCTTGAGGTAACAAACTGGCCTTTCTGCTGGCATGATCAGCAGGTTATCCTTAAAGTTGTTAGACTTTAAAAACATCAATTCCTGTGCTGAGTGCTACAGGTTTTTTGTCAGTTAAAAACATTCTTTCAAGATAAAATTCCGGACAAACAAAAATTTATCTATAGAGTTATTTTTTAGTTGCACAAAACACTTCCTATAGCAAATCTAACACAATTCTTTAAGCAGATTTGGAATCTTATTTACTTTATTAAATCATCTCCTCGTTTGGCCCATTTTTAAGAGTTTGGTAAAATTCACAGATAATTGCAACATAACTGGGACAAATGCTGATAAGTTTTGCTAGATGTGCTTGATCGGAATGCTAAGTTGAATGCTTTAGAGAATGAAGTGCATTTTTGTAGAAGAAGGTGATTTAGTAAATGAGGCTAGGATGTAGCTGCAAGATTAAGTAAAGATTTGTTATTCTTTTGAAAATGAGACCATAAAGGAAAGAAAGTAGTTTTTCAAAAGCAGACAAATGTCTTGAGCTGTTCCAATCTTCAAAATAGCGCTCAAAATAGTAGAAATCAATGGTTGTTCTAAATTCGTAAGGCTGCCCCAAACTTGCATGCCTTTAAGGTTGGTAAAGGCTAGAAAGTTGTCTGAGTAGCTTTAAGCAACTTTTTTATAGGAATTGTTTTCGTTAGCATTTAGTAAATAGATTGTTTCTGACAAAACCTATCATTTATTCGAGTTATTCTTTTTTGAGGCTTTGATTCGATGATAGTCTCATGAGTTAGAGTTTCATGAGTAGAGTTAAATCCTTGGAAGAATACTTGTAATTGGTTTTGATTTTTTACAATTCTATGAAACTGGCGGATGGCAAGTTTTTCTTTTATTGATTTTAAAGATAATAAACCAAATTTTTATCATCGGGTAAGAAGTAGAGGCAAACTTGTCTATGTAATTGTGAAAATGCCTTTCTGTAAACTGAATCAGTATTAAATTATATACCAAATATTTTAATGCCTTTTCCAGAAATACAAGGAAGATTTGTTTTGTATTGGATGATGACTTAGTCATCTTAAATAAAAGATTGCAACGTTTATTTCAAGGTAAATCCCACTTGAATTTCACGTTGCTTTTCAACAGTACTTGAATGTTCTTAATCCCAAATAGACATCGAAAACTAACCAACACCATCTACTAATATACTTATACCTGTTATGAAATATTTGTGAATATTATTCGCTCTTATAGTGATCTTTGAAGGATGATCTACGATGATACTGTAAGCTGATGTTATTTCTTTTGCATCTTTGATGTCTTTAAAATTGTCACACCGACGAGGATCAGCAAATTTGATCAAATAGAGAAGTTTTTGAAGTTTAATAACTCTGCAAGAAGATAAAACTGATTCCTAAGTTATGGCAATACGAGATTATTCCTTTTGTTGTAGAAGCTCAGCAGTAATTGTATATGGAGCTATCCAAACGTTTCCAGCTTATTCCACAGCTACCAAAGAATAGTTATTTTCAGATAACTAGATAACTTCAAAAAATTCAACAGATTCATCCTAAGATAACACAATAATGTCTAAATCGTTATTAGAACCACTTAATCTTAAAATTGCAAGAGCCCCACCTTTCTTTTTTCCCTCACTACCAGCTCTGCGCAGAATGCAACCTACAGATATTACATTTTAGTTATTGTGGATTAGTTTAGGTTGGGACATGTAGAATGTACCTTTGATTTTACTGTCTGCACAATTTTTAAGTGCTTGCTCGATATCGTATGTTTGTACAATCGAAAGTGGTGCACCTTTGTTTTAGCATTTAATTAGGTGTAACTTAGCTGAGTTGTTAGTAGCTATCATTTTCCTTCCTACTAAAATGATCGAAGTCAATTGTCCCAAATTAGCTAATTGTACTTTTTTATCTTGGATGTTGAAAGTGCAAGTGTCTCTATGATCAAAGTCTGCCTTGTAAAGAGCTCCATCTTGATCTAGTACATAAATATATAGGATGTGATTTTCAACTGAAACTTCAAAATCTTTAATCGTCTTATCGATTTGTATTTTTAGTTTACTGCCTGTTCTTACTTTAAAATCTTCAGAGATGCTACCAATTCTCATATTATTTCCAAAGGTTATCGCGAAAACACAGGTACGATTTTTACCAATCCATTCAAATTTAGAAATTGGCTATGTGCATTTGATATCACTTTACATAAAACGCTGTACTTTTCCTTAGTTAGCAAGCACGAAGAATCCGAGTTGAGATACTCCCACTACAGCCAACAAGTTCTGTGAACTTTTGCTGAAGGCAAGTTGGAAAGGTTCAAAGCTTAAGTTTGCATTGTTTACAGCATTTGTAATATAAGTACGTTATTGCTCAAATTAAGCCATAGATTTGGTACTTTGCCTACGTTGAAGTTTCATTCCGATGACAGACAGTGAGAGCAAAAGAATACCATTTGTGGTAGAAGGAAAGGCTAAAAATTTGCGATTAGCAGTGAGAAGATTTCTTTTGAAGGGAATATTTGAACCACCGAATCCTCCTCTCATCAAACCACCATAATCACTTCTTGAAGTCTTGAAATAGTTAGATTGTTTGAAAAAATTGTATTTTTCTTTGCATATTTAAGCTTTGCATAATCCTTACTAGTGCTGTTCTCCCAAAGCTAATTACATTTCTCTCTTGAGAATACAGCTTAAAGGCTTTGCATCAATATTTGACAAAAATGGTGACTGATATTATTCATTAGGTGTGAATTAAGGGATAAGTGTAAAACCAGTCTTATGACCCTTTTAGATATTACGAATAGATTTTGAGCCGTCACTTTTGATTTAATTGATAGATTCCTAGTTTTAGCATTATTCGACAATTATAGTCTTGCTTCCTACTTGCTCAATTAATTATTATCTTGGTCTTCCTCTCTCTCTATCCCTATTATATTCGCGATCTTCTCTTACTCTCTCCCTCTCCATTCTTTCTTTCATCATTTGATATTAACGATCGCGATCTCTTTGCTGTTATCTTAATCTATATTCCATGAGCTATCTAAATCTAATATGTTAGTTAAAATCCATTTCCTCATCTCCTAAGTCGAAATTAATTGGGAATAGATCTTCTTATCTTCTTAGTGGTCTATTTTGACCAGGAATCAAGTAGCGTTCAGATGGTGCTGGGAGTTTCTTTTGGTTTGAATCATGCACGCAACTTCCTTCCTTACCTGTGTAAGTGAGATCATGATGCTTATGCAAAAAAGGAGCGCAAACATGGCAAACTGCAAGATTACAAGTATGACAAGTGTAAAAATGTTGTTAACAAGATGTAGGTAGTTTGAAATTGAGTAAACTATTTTTAATAACTTCTATTGAGACTGATTAGCGATCAACAAAGATATTACCTTGACAACCTTGAATTATGAGCAAAAGTGTTAAAAGGAGTTGTTATTAAAGTTCTGGATACTAAGATTTGCTTTCGTAATGCATATTAAGAAGCTCTGTAAGAATATCAAAATGTCTGGATAGGATATTTAAACTGAGAGGTATTTTTAATTCCAGGAAAATAACTCTCCAAATTCTGCAGTAGCTTAAGACTTTTGTTCTCCATTTCAATGAATCAGATTGTGGATGGAAAATGCGGAATTTTTAGAGCCAATTTTACATATGTGCACCTAAAAAGGCTATTTATAAATTTGGAATTTTTGTAATGATTTTGAAAAGTTGATCAAAGGATTAAAGCAAAGCTGGGTCTCCAAATAAAGCAGAGTAAGCTTTTTCTGTTTTGAAAAATTAGAACAAACTTATAGCATCTAGAATAGGAGGATATTATTCTTGAGGTTTCTATTGAGATTTCTTTTTCTTATTACTTTTTTTCTTTTCTTTCTATTTTCGAACGACTGGTTGAGAATCCAGCAACTTCGCGAAAAATGATATTGCCTCGGGGTATACAATTTTCAAAAGTTTTGGTAAACATGTTGCAAAATCTATAAATTCTTCATTCTGATTTTGAAAAATCGTATAGACTTTATCAAGAAATCCAAATTAAGGAGGAGTTTCGGATAGTAGATATCTCAGCGTTTGAGGATCATTGATTTCAGCTTAGAAGTAACTTTGGAATAGTTTGAAACCTAAAGGGAAAATCCATTAAGCTTAGAGTAGTCCTTTTACTTCTTTTGCTATCTAAGTTGAACCTTTTTGTTTCTTAAAAAGTCTTTTTAATAAGCATCTTAGTTCTAAAAGTATTTTTTTTTCGATCCATAGTTGGTTTAAAATTTCTGCATAATTTTATTATTTGTAGAAGTATCCAGAAAAATCCAGCTATTCAACTCGATTATACTTGGCTTTACCACTCAAAATACTTGCCAAAGGTTCAGGGAAATTTCCAAGCTAGATTTAATCTTGTATATTATACTTAGCTAAATTATATAGATAAATGCTTAAAGGAGAATTTTGTTTTTAGTTGCAGTATTCTCCTAACTTTCTACCAAATTCGGCATCGTGATGAAGGAATGAAGTACAGAAGAATTTAAGTGTTGTTTCATCTAATTCTTAAAGAAATGCCACTTCCATTTTGTTATTTAAGCCCATCAGAGCAGCTGTGTATAGAGACAAATCGTTTACAAATTGATTTGAAATTAATCTTTTTAAAATCTAGTCTGGTGATAGTTGGAACAAATTGTTGAGGTCCTTGATTCTCTTGGTCATTGCCAAATTTTATCCACAGATACCCATGAGCTAAATTTTAAGAGGCAGACATTATTCAGCTAGTTTATTCGTTTTCATAAGTAGTTAGCAAAGAATCGCTCTGGACTCCTCCATAAATTTATTATTTTTAAGTTGTCCGATACAAAAAGTAGGCAATTGCCCTTATTTGTTAATCGTGGCCATATCTAATGTGCAAAAAATCCTAGAATAACAAGTATTTTTATCGCAATCTGAAAGACACATGTAGAGGAGTTTCACTAAATGAGACATTTTCAAAGAATCTAACTCATTAGCATTCATCAACCAATGTTTCAAAATTTGATTATGGATGTCATTTTTATTGTTTTGGGCAGCCAGAAATGCCAACACAATTGAATGTTTTTGGGTAAGTCTCTATTACTAAAATAGAATTTTTAAGTATTAACTTGGGATATTTTATTCAGATGAAGCTATGAGATATGGAGCAACTAGGTTGTTATTCTTGCTTTCAAGAAAAGCCTTGACAATTTAGTTTATTCCTCTTTTTTTGTATCTTTCTTAAAGATCTTACAAAAAAAACTGTTAAGTATCTGAACCCTGAAGTTATAATGAAAATATATCAATAAGATTTACGCCTAACTCAAAGATGTGTTTTTTAGCAATAAGGAAACTTTCATAGTCAAAATTTTGCTAACTCAATACCTCCAAAATTGCACTTAAGTTGGATGAAACAAGTTTAGAATCACAAATGAAAGTTTTAACAAAAATATCGATTGCAGGTTACTTCAATGGGCCGATATTTGAGATATGTTTAACAAAAATTTTGAGTAAGTTTTTCTTTTTCTAAACACCAGGTAACCCATTAAAAAGACAGTTGTAGACCAACCTAAGTTGAATATTCCTTAAAACAAAGCTTTGGAATGAAAAGGGGATTGTAATGCTATAATTTGAGTATTAAGAAAAACTGCATTTTTCTTTTTTTTCATCTTAGTTAATTTTAATGTTTGATGCTCCATAAAAGAAGTGAGCAGAACCCAAAGCTGAAGTAGATGCACGTTCAAAATGCGCGCTTTTTTCATCTTCAGCACTAAGCTCGATGTTGGAAAGGTAGGAGCACTCTTTAATTTAATTCTAGAATTTTTCAAGTGGTATCAAAATAGATTCATCAGCTCGTGTTTAGCCCAAAATATACGAAAGAGTATTAAAGGCGGACTAGTAAAAGCCAAGTAGAACAGTATTCTATAATAATGTGCAGGCCCACTTCGCAATTGAAACTATGATTTGTTCATCTAAAATACTTCTATATTTACCTTCCTCCTCCTCAAAATTTCGAGGGTTGTTGAGCATAGCAATCAATGACAGATGAAGTATCTTGTTCGCTTGTGAATCATTCGGATAGGGTGAGTTCATGCGATAGAGGAAGGCATTAAATCTGCTGAGCCTGATGGAGTTCATGCGTTTAGGTTTTGAAGCTGTGTTATTTTTGTAAAGTTTTGAAAGGAATATCTAGATGCTAATGAATATACGCCTAAGCTGTTGTCTTTTTCCGGTTAGTTCTCGCCGTTTGAAAGGCAGTTAATTAGTGCGTTGGCAACGATGTCGTATTCTACGGACATAGGTTGTTCTTACTGCATCATGAGAAGTATGAAATGATATATTGATAAACCAGAGGATTATCACATAAACTTGTAAACTCTTTTATTTGAAATTTAAGATTCATTTCAATTGAATCTTAAGGAAAAGTAATTAACACAAAAAAAATCTTTTTAACCACAGGTATGAATACTTCTTATTTTGAATTTTGAAATATCAGAACTAAATATTTTGATTAAAGCGTTATAATATTGGCAATGTTGAGAAAGAAAAACTATAAAGACGAAGACCATTTTACTCAATACTACTCTGCAATCATTCCCAAACCCAACGGAAGCAGAATCACTATTTACTATAAGAGATATCGTCCTGCACAAAAGGTATAGACATCTGTTTATAACGCCTTGCATCGCAACAATTAGAGTCAACAATAAAAATCAGATTATCCTGTTGACCGCACCATAGAAGTGCTTTCTTTTGATGGCAATCTCGACTCCTTAAAGTTCATATTCAAAAAGGTTGGTAAAATCAGAAAGTTCATTACAGGAGAAACTATGTATTGTAATAAAGCTGCTTTTTTCTGTATTGTTATCTTCAAATATGAGTTTGATCTTGTAAAATGCTTTAGAGATGACTACTTCCAAGAAATAGCAAACAGATCTGTTGAGGGAGCTCGACCCAATGAGGAATAACTTGAATAGCAAAGAAGAGAACTCATTGCAACTCACTTGGGAGATGAGTTAGACCAGGCTAAAAAACTACAGCAACTTTATGAATAGGGCTTTAATCCAATTACAAACAAATTTGGATAGTTCAAAGTTGACTATGAAGCAAACCAAAAACGTAAATATGTAATAAATTAGTTGTAGAGTAGTTGCCTCAAACTAAACGTAAGAACAAGATGTTACAGAAAGTTCGAAATCGAAGTGAATGATAATTCGACTATTTATACTCGAATTTATTTTATGACTTTGTGAAAATGTTATAATATATAATTTGTTTGTTGACGATGGAGGACGACGAGTTTTCAATTGAAGAATAACCACAGCATGTTCAGAAGGCACAGCAATCCAAGTCTATGAAAGTTTTGTATGAGCAGTTATCCGCTCCCACTAAAAAATAAGAGAAGTCCAAAAAAATCAAAAAGAGTGATAAGTAGGTCAAAGATGCAACTGTAAAGCCAAAAAAATAATTGAAGAAAACAGCTAAACCAACATAAGCAGAATAAATTGACCCTGGCTGCGTAGATATTTTATGATTTAGAAATACATAGATAACAAGGCGCTTGAAAGTCGCTTAAAAACCCAGGCTCTAGGAGGTGTCGTGAAGATCTTGAATATGCTATCCAAGACTCAAAAATAGAGAGATGTGGAATGATGGATTACTTTATCTGTTTTATTATAGGCCATTACATATCTTTGTTCATTATTCATATTGGCAAATATTAAGGTCGCTTTATAAGTTAATTTTCTTGATAAAATACATAGAGTATCATTTTTAAAGGGATGTCAGTATCTTTTTATAGTAAGTGCCAGCAATATGGGGTTATGCTTGCTTAACACGCTCCAACTCTTCCAATAGTTTTGTTCGTTATTCTTCATACTTATCCAGACTGCTTCTCGCTAAATAAAGCAGTCTAAACATTTAGTTAAGATTTTCAAAGTAAGAGAGGAAAATTTAGAAAAGACCATTTTTGTTCCTGTTATCAATTTTTTGGAGATAATCCACAATACGACGATTCGAGTTACGATATTTACATAGATCATTCATTTCTTTTGTGAGTGAATTTTTATTTCTTTCAATTACGTAAGCCCTAAGTTTTTTTAGTGTTTTCATAAAATACAAGATGTCTTTCTACTCAAGATTCATTGTTTTTTATAAATAATTTTATGCGATTTAAACGTTTCTACTTTTAATTAATTTATTGCTAGTTTCTTGGCTCAAAAAAACACCATTTTAAATTTTAATTTTGACTTTTTAAGCTTGGAAATAGTTGAAAATGATTAACTTGACCAAAATACCTTCCTGTAGATGTTGTTGGTTTATAGAATCACAAAATTAGGCCAACTGCATAAACTACTACTATTTTTCAGGCTTTACATTTTTTATGATATTTTGCTCGAATAGTTGCAAAATTTAAGTGCTTTATTTGAGGTACTCAAGCTATAGTCGACTAATTATCTTGAGATCATCCAATTTGACAAATAGTGAACTGCAAATTTGTTCAACGTTAAGGTTCAATGGCAAATTGTGGCCTAATTTTGTCAAATTTACGAGCAAGTATAAAGTTATATCAAAGTAAGTCTTGAGATATTCTGATTTTTTAGTTTTCAAAAATACCAAGTAGTGAATTATCTCAGTTACTGTTTCATTGACATAGTGTGCGATTTAGCCTTATTTAGTTTGATAATAGAGAAGTTTGGGGTTGACCAAAGTGACGATAAAAATGTGAATAAAATCCAAGTAAAATTCACGCTTTTGAATATCGCTTTCTTATTTTAGCTTTTCATAGAAAATGAGAAGCAATTTGTAGTTACCTAAAGATAATAGTCCTGTTGCAAAGTTAACTATCAACTCTAAATCATAAGGCTTTTATAGAGCAATGTTAGAGAGATTATTGAAGTAATCATTGACAGCTAGCTTCAAATTTTTAATTCTTGTTGATTATTCCTTTTATCTGTGTCGATATAGAGATAATGCCATTAGAATGAGCCAAGGTTGTTCCAGTGCTCTTACATTTGGCTATACATCTTGGAAAATGGGATGATATTTGCCTTGGAGGATGAGTTTTAGAATTTTCTAAAAGTAATCACTTTTTTCATTTATTGCAACAGTGAGGAATGATTATTATGGTCTTTGAAAATGATTAAGTTTATCTAATACTTTTTTATATGGTTAAACAATCTCAGGATCTACTAATTTAAGTTCTTGGATAAATTCCTCAGGTTTATCATTCCTAAGCAAAAAATATGATTGAACCCATTTAGATATGTGAGTTTTTATTCTACCCTCTTTGAAATATTTGTGTTAGAACGCATTGATATTATCTTTGTACGTTTTCATAAATATTTGATTTAGAGCCTAAATGGAAGTGACTGAGAGGTAGTTGGTTCTATTTATGTAAAAATCGATGTAAATCTCAGAAGGTGGGCTGATTCGATTTATCATTTCGTTGTGCAAAAACAGCACGGAAAGCCAACGTGAGGTTAGCCTATCATTCAGAAACTAGCTATTCAAGTAGTTTCTGTATAGCTGCAGATCAATTTCATTAATATTGTTTGGATTTAAGGCACTAGCAAATTTGTTTATGAGGTGGGGCATATCCATCTTAATTTATTTCTGAAAAATACTATTTTCTTTGCTTTTTAATTTTGGAGATGAAACTTCTTTGATATTTTTCATTCTGTTTACATTGTAGAGCTTTATCTGTTTTAAATGGGAATCATTGTTTTATGTTGAATTTTGTTTGGATTTATAGTTTTTTATAGACTCGTAAACACTACGATACGCAGCTTCCTGTTCAATAGTAAACGCGAATTACTAGTATTGCAAGTTTTTTAAGTCTGTTTCCAAACTGACTTGCTCGCCTTTGGGTTTCGGGATATACTTTTCCCGCCTCTCTATCCAATTTTTAATCTGAATAACATTTATCTTTTCTCTATTGAAATCTATTCCTTCATCTTTTAGTTCTTATTTAACAGTCTAGCGTTTCAGTTAAGTGCTCTTCAAAGCTTGGTTAGCATGCTTAATTTTGCTAGCCAACCCTGTTAGACTTGTAGCTTTTAATTTTGCAGCTGTTGGTATTGAATCTATTCCTTCTATTTTGTTGAGTAGTTGGATGGTACTGCCAGTTTACTAGCCAGCTTTTCTTACTTGGAGTGTGGTATCATTCATGGTATAATTACGATTTGAAGTAAATGAGAATTAATTATTAAGATATTGAGTGCATTTTATATGTATATTCAATACTTTGCAACTATAGAAATCATGCAACTATCGCATACCATGCCAGGAAAATGTAGAATAACAAAATTGGATATACACAAAGATACTTCTTCCTCTACGACACAAGATCTCTCATGACGATGACGCATGACACCACTGACCAGACTAAACCTAAGAGTACTAAGATTAAGCAAACAAAAGAGGGAGCTTTTCCTGAAATTAAGGAAACGATAAATCCTAATAAGGTGAGAGGGAGCATGCAGTATCCAATAACGCTTATTGATTGGAAAATTGATCTTTTTATTGATATCTGTACCCTTTGTTTCCCAGCAATCTGCAATTGATGGCTACGAAGAAAGATCCTAACCAAAAAATCAAGAAAACATTGATGAAACTGTCGTATACGTAGTCCGAATTCGCTTATATTCCGATTGCGAGCATGAAGATAAAGCAGATGATTAATGGACCCCATAAGTCCCAATTTTTAAGTTGTGTGATAGCTTATTCCCTATCCCCAGGCAGCATGAGTATTGTATACTTCGCTCTGACTAATATACCAGTTATATCTTTTTTCTGCATGATTGATTTTGTACGAATATTTCGTAGGAAGTTTCTTCAAAAAGTTCTTTGCTTTCTGTATGATTTTCAGTCATTTAATTTAAATATAGTTCAAATAGATCACATCATTATACTAGATATTTGCGGTCATCATCGATATCTTTGTCTGTTACCTCAACTTTTTTCTGCACTAACTTTTACTGAGGTGGAGATCGCTTCATATCGATTCTACCCGTTCTAAATGACGATAATGTTACATTTTTAGGATGGGCTCCTTCTTTTCGTTATTTCTATTCTTACGTTTTTATTATTCGAGTTTATTGAATTTCGCAGCTTCTTCTCTCTTTTCATTATTTTTTTTCTTCTAGTGGTTGTTTCTCTGAATAGTCTAAAATTTACGATTTGCTTAATCAGACTTGGGTTTTCATTGTAGTACTATCTCAGTTTTTACCATAATCTTTCCATATATATTTCAATTGCCTAAATCATAAGAAAGATACTGATAGAAGTGATAAAGATTCAGAGTTCTTGGATTCGAGGTCTGGAAGATATGAATTGTTTGGATTTTCTTTGCTTGAACCCATGAATTCCTTTAACCCATCGTACTATTGTGTGATAGTGGCTTTAATATCTTTGTTATCCTTCTCATCTAAAAGACTGTTCTGATCTTTTTTCTTGCGAAGTTGTTTTGTTTGATTTTAAAGGTCAATAAACTGTTTTTCTAACAGTCTTTTCTGCTATTTATGTAATTAAAGTGCTGCACTAAGCTCTGCCTTTTTTTACTAAGATTTGACTTTCAATTATTGATATTTCTGTTAGGCAATATGTGAATTTTGGATGTTAAAAAGATTGGACTCTTAAAGGTTGTTGAAAAATTAAATCAGTTAAGAAGCTTACTTGAAATACATCTCTTCGTCGTATATTACTTCTTCTATCTACTCATTTTATCCACTTTCGACTATTTTCTCAAAGTATTTTTAGAAATCTTAAGCAGAATTACTCGATTTCTTGGAAACTGAACTAGCTGACAGAGTCCAGTCGTTTTTTATTCTTTATTTTATTTCATTCAATCTTTTTCTTCGTTTGTTAGACTGTTATTAGATCCAATCAGTGGGAGGTAGTTGATTCAAGAAATTTTTGTACCTTAGAGCTGAAGCGATAGCCTCTTCGTTTCTGACTTTAAGAGTTCTTAAGGAATTGACTGTAATTTGTCTGGCTTTAATTTCTTGTTCTTTAGCTAGTCTCTTCTGAACTTGTTTTTCATATTGCTCCTCTATCTTTTTTGTTTAATTTTTATATTTCTCATAGTATTATTCGAAATCTTCTTTATCTTTTTACAAAATTTTATTGCTTTCCAGTAAGGCACTCTACCTTTCTAAGGCCTGATTGGTGAGGTTTGTAATCTACTTTTCGATGATTCCGTGAGTCATCGTTACTAAAAACATTTATTTCTTCTGCTATAAAATTTAAACTATAGTCTCATTTTTACTCACCAGATCCTTATTCTTTTTACGCATTTGTATGATCTACAATGCACTCTAAATCCAATCTAGTTTACTTAAATGACTTTTTTTTCTTTCTGGTTAAAAGCATTGATGGGGATATACTTATCATCAATGGCAGTTTGGAAATTATCAAAGCGTTTTAATTTGGATCTACAAGAAGCAGTCTTTTTATCCCAAATTTTCAATCCTTTCTAATCCTAAATAATCTTATATTTACTGAGCGCATTGCGAGTTAATTTTCTAAAAGAAGTTCGTTGTCGTTGGGAAGAGCTATATTATTTTATGTTCTGGCATTAATGGGAGGTAACTATGTTTGATGGGTTGTACTTTGAGTTAATTCGTGCTCATTCGATAAATAAAGATTATTAAGTTATATAATTTAGAATAATCAAATGTATTGTTTATTCTGGATGGCTAGAAAAGATTGCCTCCTTAATCTAATTATTTATTCTTTTCCTCTAGGGGGTAAATTCAAATGTTTATTATTTCATTTTAGTTATAAGATTACAAACATTTTCTATCTAATAACAGTCATGCAAAAAAGTTCGAGCAACAAGGGCAGCATGTCCAAAAATAAAACTAACTCAGTCAAAAGGACAGAAATCGCCAGTCGCAAAGAGGAGGAAAATATTACAGAAACTTAAAATTAGATATATTAACCCACAACTGATAAAGGAGAAAATGTTAAAGTTGCCATCAGAATACGACCCATGAATTAAAGTTAACTTAATAGAGGAGACTTCGCCTGTCTTATCGCCTAAAATTAAAATACCTTGAGTATTTCACAGAAGTACAACAGGTTATACTTAGAGGATCGCAGAAGAGTTATCAATTCAACTACGTGCTTAATCCCAATGATAACCAAGCGAAGTGTTATCAGAGATGCAATGTTTAAGAACTCATAGATGCCGCTATCTAAGGCTATAGCGCCACTGTATTCGCTTATGGACAAACAGGATCAGGAAAAACCTACACAATGGCAGGAAAATAGTAAATCTTTTCCCGCTAAGTTTATAAACAAGACTAGAGATAGGGTATTATTCCAAGAGCAATCCAATAATTGTGGCGCAAAATAAATAAAGAAAAAAAA
>Ga0194117_10004174_pt1 | contig 13951 bp, 11 predicted proteins | sample TA2MahsurfametaG_FD_160579 | JGI IMG/M metagenome (GOLD analysis project Ga0194117, IMG submission 160579) | Freshwater microbial communities from Lake Tanganyika, Tanzania - TA2015009 Mahale N1 surface | ecosystem: Environmental > Aquatic > Freshwater > Lake | place: Tanzania: Lake Tanganyika...
GGGGTTGGACCAAGCAATAAAAGATAAATAATAAAAGCAATAATAGCTGATTTTATACTCGATTATGTTATATTTAAATGAATGATAGTTCATTTAAAACTAAATAATGAGGACTCTTTCCTTAAAAACCATGGATCATACTTCTTATTTCGAAGAACGAGATCCACATTTGATTGGATCTCGACAATCAAATCTATCAAAGGACTCTCTGTTCAAATAAAAATTACGAAAAAATTTTCTACTCATAATTTTTTAGGAAAGAATTTGCTTACCAATTTTAGTGGAGCTATTTATGATCTGTTGGAATACTTGGAGAAACTAAAAATAGAATAGAGGTATATAAAACGGGGACTTTGTCTGAGTTGAAGTCGTCATCTTCGTAAACTTTTGTATATGATAATTCAAATCTTTTGTGCGTATAATTGAAGAGATTAGCATTATACCTGGTAATTGACTCTTGTTAATCATGCGATCAAATTTAGAAATGAATGAGATTTGCCCTCAACAAAAACTGCAAGTTTTAAAGCATTTAGAGCGAATCGTATATTGCCTTTGGGTGGCTGTTGTAAATAAAATTATAGAGGAACTCCATATAATCTATGGGCCTGAAAAGCATCTTCTAAAGAGGTAATTATTTGATAGTCTTCTTTAGAATTATATCTAAGTTTGAGCCAAAATCATATCTATCATAAAATATTTTAAAAGCAAATTGATTTCTGGATAGCTTTATTAAATAATTTTTGTTTTATTTTATTGCTAAAAGGGGCTGCAAACTTTTGGCAGCAATCAGAATTATCAAATATTCCACATATTCGGTATAAAAATTGTAGAAAAATATATACAAATCAAAAAACATATCAATAAAAGCCCTAAAAGAGCTTAGTTCGGATCAACTTTTTCCAAAAATTTTATTTAGCTTAAATACTGAAAAGTTTTAGTAACTTTTTAGGGTCAATAATCCTCCATTAATAAAAATAATTACAGCCATAAACAACGAATTTCTGCGTTCCTTCCTTCGTATTAGCTCTGGAAACATTTTAGGTCGTTTTTTTGTTATGAGAGGATTCTAGGCGCAGAAATAAATTCAGCAATGATTAACTTTTACTACAATTTATTATTCTAAAAATAACATGGCAACTTCAAACAAAAGTATCTATCCTTTCATATAGCAAAGTAGCCAAAGTCGCCAATTCTAGGACCAACATCCATACCCATTCATCAGCTCCTGAGGCACTTAGCTCTCAAACCCGCCCACGGATAAGCTTTTTTCCCGAGTTCGTGGACAACACTCAAAATCAGCAATCGCACTCCAATCGAAATTGATTTAGCAGCTGGCGAGACTGCTAATATTGCATATCAGTTGCAACATTAAGCTCATGCAGTTTACGACAGCGCAAACAAAAAATGGTAGCTCAAAGGAAAGGGTAACAAAGTGGAACTATAAACCTTGGGAGTGGTCGTAAGCAAACTGCATGGAGCTCGAGCTATTCAGTTGCCGAATAAAACCCATAAAATTGTTGCAGGAATCATAGACATCAATGAGACTCTTAGTTTATTAGGAGCTCCTATCCTTGCTGGCGAAAAACCCAATAAGATCACTATTCCGCTCAACGAAAATGCTCAAGTAAAATTCATTGGTATTGTTCCAGCACAAATTAGAACTAGATCTGCATCAAGTGGAGCTAAGATTGTAAAATCCAGTGAAGAAAAAGCAGCAGAGCATTTCTAATATGTACTCCGATCTAATAAAATTTATAAAGATGACAAACCTTAAACTGTCTAAAGAACCAAACTTACTTGGTCTGATCAACATGGTACAGATATTGTAGATTTGGCGAGATTTAAAGATTACCTACTAAATTTGAAAGGAACCTATGAAAACGATCCAGAAATTACTCGTCTTCCGGGAACTAGCAAGCTCCATTATGAACAGAGACTTCAACTTTTGGAGAAGGAAATAGATGGCTTGATGAAGAAAAAGATTAACTATACAAGTGTTGATAATTAAGGTTCAAGATTCTTGGATTACACAACTATACTCCATGAAAAAGAAAACTAAATTAATGCATTTAACAGACAAATTGTCAATCTTTAAAACAATCTGAAGGCTGGCCACTAAAAATAAGACCTCCTTAAGAAGGAAATTGAAAGATTAAGCCATGCTCTTCAGACCTTACAAAATCCATCTGTGACTCAAGAACAGATTACTGATTTACTGATTCTCAATTCCTAAACAGTGTGGATGAATCATTAAAACAAAAATTTAAGGAATAAGCTGTAGAAAACAAGCAAAGTTATACACAGTCACATTGACGACTTAAAATTGAAAGGAGTTAAAATTGAGAATGAGGCATAGTTAAAAAGGCTTCCAACTGATGAGGCGCTTAATATCAATATTCAAGATGGAATAACTCACATTATTTAGACTAAAGATAAGATAATTGAAAAGCCTATTCAGGATGAAAAAACTCACTAACTTATTAGGCAACTTGGAAACTAAATTCATAGAATTTACTCTAAATATCCTCAAGTTAAATAATAAGCCAATCCTCAGTTCATCGAACTTCTTAGCAAATAAGTTCTCAAAACTGTCGACAATGATGGTCTCAGCAAGATCGTCTAAATAGTTAAGTTTGTTCCCTCTTTAGTCAAGGTTTAAAACTTCTACACTTACAATGCTGAAAAACAAAGGAAGACTGAATTCCATCTAAGAGTTCTACTACGCTCACTGCTTTAATAATTCTAAAAAATCAAGAAGAAAACTGGAGCCTCACCTTAAATTGACTAATCAGTTGTTTCAATGATCAACGAAGAAATTAAAGATGTTGTCAATGTTGAAGACATCCTAAAATGCTTCCAAGTTAATCACAAAATTGTTGAAGTGCCAAAAATTGTTGAGAAAATTGTGTAAAGAGTAGTGTAAGTTCCAGTGGTTGTTCCAGTTTAAAAAATTGTCTAAAAACTTATGACAAACACTCAAATAGAATAAATTGAGAAGATAGTGCACGTTCCAATTGAAGTGATAAAGTATGTCGATCGAGTTGTCGAGAAGATAGTTGAAGTTTAAAAGATCAGAGAAAAAATAGTTGAAGTACCAAAGATTGTCGAAAAGATTGTTGAGAGAAGAGTCTAAGTTCCTAAAATTGTGGAAGTTTAGGTCGTCCGCTAAAAGATAGTTGAAGTTGACAAGCCTGTGGTATGCTAGAAAATTGTAAATCATGCAGTACCAGAAATCAGGTAGATCTAGGTTGTCAAACAATAGACTGTGGTTGTGAAAGAAGTCGTCTAAAAGATTAAAGAAGTTTAAAAATGTGTTGAAAAAATTGTTGAGAAGATAGTCGAGAAGCCAGTAATTTTTTAAGTTGAAAAGATTGTAGAAAAAATAGTTAATACGATCGAGTACAGGCCTGCTAAGGAGACAGTCAACCATATCTAATATGTACCTCAAATAGTGGAAAGAATAGTATAAAAGTTTGTACCAATCATTCAAACAGTCTAAAAGATTAAAGAGGTACCTAAAATTGTTGAAAAGCTTGTAGAAGTCAGAGTAGAAGTTCCTATAATAAAAGAAGTTAAATGTATTGAAGAAAAAATAGTTTATCAGGATAGGATTAAGGAAGTATAAAGAATTGTGGAAAAGATTGTACCACTCTGCAGTGAAGTAGAGAAAATTGTTGAAAAAAGAGTTGAAGTTCCAGTCATTCAATAAAGAATAGTAACTGTGAATTAAATCGTCTAAAAAATAGTTCCTGAAAGATATGAAAGCAGCAACATAGTCGAAGTATAAAAAATAGTCTAAAAATGTGTTGAAGTGCAAAAAATGATATAAGTGCCAAAGACAGTTGTCAAATATATTACCCAGGAGATACCAGTTAAAGTTTTAGTTGAAAAAATAGTAGAAATTCCTAAAATTGTAGAGAGAATAAAGTAGGTTAGAGTTCATGTTGATAAAATAATTGAAAAGATGGTTGAAGTACCAAAAGTAGTCTAAGTTTAAAAAATAGTTGAGAAGATAGTTGTAGTACCCAGAATTATCTAGAAAATCGTCGAAGTACCTCAAATAGTTGAGAAAGTTGTAGACAGAATAGTCTAAATCTAAAAAGTAGTTTAGATCATCAAAGAAGTTAAAATACCTATCTTACAATAGAAGGTACTTGAAACCTAAGTCATAAAACATGTTCCCATCAAAGAAATTTAGAAAGTGGAACTTATCAGATAGAAAATTGTACCAGTTATCTAAGTCCAAGAAAAATTAAAACCTGTGGAATGTATAAAAGAAAAAGTTGTTGATACTAGACATGAGGTAGCTAAATAAATATATGTTGATAAGATTGTCTCTAATAGAGTTTAGGTTGAGAAAATTGTGGAAGTTGAAAAAGCAATCGTTATTCCATTTGAAGTACCTGTGCCTTGTGAAAAGATAGTGTAAAAACTGATTCTTATCTAAAAAGAAGTTTAAAAAATTAAAGAAGTACCCAAAGAAACGGAGAAATTAGTCGAAGTTATTAAAGAAGTTCCCACCGTCCAAGAGATTGTTAAGCTCGAATAAAAACCTGTTATTCATGAGAAGATAAAAGAAGTTTAGAAGATTGTTCCTCACATTTCCTAGAAAATAGTTGAAGTATAAAAGATAAGAGAGAGACCTGTGGTCCAACATTCCATTAAAGAGAAGATTGTATAAATACCAGTTTATCATGAAAAAATCATTTCAGTTATCAACGAAGTGCCTAAAATTTATTAAGTTTAAAAGATTGTTTAGAAAGCAGTTGAGGTACCTAAGTTCGTCGAAATCACAGCCAAAGAGCCAGTCTTCATTACTTGCAACAAAGTTGTGGATAAATTTATTGACAAAATTGTTCACACTAACACTGTCGAATAAAAAGTAGTGGAGGTACCTACAGTTAAATAAAAATTAGTCAAACAAAGATAGATTATAAAATAAATACAAGAAGTTCCTGTCAACAAGAATGTTATTGTTGAAAAAGATAAATTAATTACTAAGTGTGATGTGAACAATAAAATTCAAACTAAATTCGAAGAAGTTCATACTATGGAAGATAAAATTGTACCTATTTGCCACTCTAATGACAGAATTGTAGAAGTACCTCATCTCATGGAGAAAGTAGTTGAAAAGATCATCCTTATGCCTCAAGTCCATTAAGTTACCAAACATATAGTTGATATTCAAGAACAACCTTCACCTGGAGTTGCTGTGGATGTTGAGTTCGCCACTCATGAAGCTCAATACAAAAAACTTTATGGAGATCTCAAGAAAGATATGGGTTCATTGATTATTGAACTTAGAGCTATGCAAAAATCTCACCCTGAGCTTTCTGAAAAACTAAAAAGTGTGGAAGCCTATATGTCCAATTTAGATCAAGTTATCGCACATCCTAAAATAATTCAAGTCAATAAAGAAAAATTCGTGACAAAAGAAGTACCTACCCCAATTTTGATGTCAAAGAGAGGAAATAGCGATCATTCAAGCGAAGCCTTCTACTTGGTTTTGATTGAAAAGTTACATAAAGAGCTTTTAAAATCACAAAGCAAGGGCAATTACAAAATTGAGGACTAAGAGTTGAAACAACTATTTGTTACATCACAAAGCAAATAAAACTAAAAAGAGATAAAAGCCAAAGTTGCACAATATAAGAGCAGCCCTGAAGGTGCCTTATTATTGAAAAAAGCTGATCATTAACTCCTAACCACTGTCTTATATGACAAATATCTGTATGCCAGTGAGCTTGAAAAATCAAATCAAGATATCCTTCGTTTTAGAAAGGTAGCTGAATAGAGGCTTGAACTCTTACATCAATTCAAACAAACAAATGATGTTCTCCATAACAGAATACTGCATTTGGAATAGAAATTAAGACAGCTATTGAGAGAAAAAGGCTATAATAGAGAACAGTAGTCATAAATTAAAAAACTATTGAAAGAAATTGAAGAGCTCGATGAGTTGATTTATCATGATATCAAAAAAACTAAAATATCAGCTCCAGTCCTACATGCATCTAAAGACCATGGGCCCAATGTTTCTATTCAATTGCTTCAAACAAAAAATAGATAACTTTAATCACAAGTTTAACTTTTGAGATACGAACTTGTTGGTAGATAAGGAAAGATAGAAAACTCTAATTTAGTTTCTGACAAAGAAAGAGTCATAAATCATTTACAAAAACAAATTATCTAGCTAGTTGCTCAAAAAGGATAGACTCAGCAAACTTTACCTAGTTCTACCTCAATTATAGATACAAGATCTATTTTACTTAATAAGCCAAGAACTGAGTAAAAGCACATTGTTAAAAAAAGTAAGTATCTTTACTCAGCTTACGATCCTTTAGATATTGGTTTCAAGAATGGTTTTTATGGCCAGATAATTTTACCAATTCCAAAAATGAGTGTCATAAATTCGTATTATTCGACTCCCTCTTCAAGTCCCGTCTTACTACAAAATATGCTAGCAAACAGCTCCACTTTTTATCCCAACCCAGCGAACACAATTGATGCAACAAAGAAAAAAGTCCTTGAAAACGGAGCAGCTTTCTGTATCCAGAAAAACTCACAATTTTAAAGAAGTGCTAACGAATACACTGACTCTGAGCTGATAACTGCGAATATCAATACCAGCTACTCTTACGGCAATTTAAATGGATATATCACAATTCCAATCGGAGATTAGACTTTCATGTAAGCTACCTCTATCAACGGTTGCCCAGTTTCATGCCCCTACACTTCCTACACTGGAAATCAAGACAAATTCACTGTTCCATTGTTCATTAACACTTCTAAAATCTCATCGGCCACTCTTTCATATGCTCCAGCTTCTTATGAAGAAAAGTAGATAAGTTTACTAGGTCATTTAATTGTTCCTATCTACAAACCTGGATTTGAAACTGCTCATTACTATTCTATTAACAGTACTGGAAATGTTATCCTTCCCTCCGCTGGAGTTCCAAACTTGAAAAACCAAGTAGTATACGTTCCCAAAGGAACTACTTATACCATATACGACAAGAGGACTCAAACTCAAAACTTCACGGGTTACTTGGTTCTGCCAGTAGGCAACGCCAATTACTTAGGACTTAAATACCCCATCACTGACGTTGATTATGAACAAGTTTCAACAGGTCCATTCTATTTTTATGATGAAAATGGTAACATGGCAGTTCCTAAGTCATCAGATGACTTAAAAGATTATCTTATTTCTCGAAGCTCTTCAGCTAAACCATACTGGTGGAATGTCAACACAAATGTAATCATCAATAAATATACTGGAGGATCTTTCTATACTCCTTGCCCAATAAACAGCAATTATACAGTAAATTATTCAGTCGGAAGGTACAGTACTAATATTATTGGACCAAGTGGAGGAGAAAATCCAACATACGTTGTTAACGACAATAACAACTTAGCAAGTGGAAGAAATTATTCGGATAAACACGAAAATTAAAAAGATAGTAAAAATGAAGATAAGTCGGTTTACCCCTATGGAAATACCTGGTTGCCTAATTCGCAACAACCAGCCAAGAAGAAAAACACAACTATTAAGGTAACGGATAAAACCTGGAATCCTTATACAGTCCCTCCAGCTGGTGATGCAACTTGGAATCTTTATACAGTCCCTCCAGCTGGTGATGCAACTTGGAATCCTTATACACTCCCTGTAGTTGGCGAATCACCTTGGAACCCTGAGATTGGATCTTTGGAGGAATCCTCTTAGAATCCTTACACAGTCCCTCCAGCTGGTGATGCAACTTGGAATCCTTATACACTCCCTGTAGTTGGCGAATCACCTTGGAACCCTGAGATTGGATCTTTGGAGGAATCCTCCTAGAATCCTTACACAGTCCCTCCAGCTGGTGATACTTGGAATCCTTATACACTCCCTGTAGTTGGCGAATCACCTTGGAACCCTGAAATTGGATCTTTGTAGGAATCCTCTTAGAATCCTTACACAGTCCCTCCAGCTGGTGATGCAACTTGGAATCCTTATACACTTCCTGTAGTTGGAGATTCACCTTGGAACCCTTATACAGTCCCTGTAGTCGGCGAATCACCTTGGAATCTTTAGTTATTCCCTCTAGGAACCGCAGCTGATAAATAATAAGTGAAAAAATCAAGTGATTCAACTTGGAACCCAAAAACTGTTCCTTCACGAAGCAGTGAGGCAGAAAAATTCGAAGTAAAAAAGGCAGGCGATTCGACTTGGAATCCATTTACCCTTCCTCCAGGAGAAAATACAGTTCAGAAATAAATAAAAAAAGCAAGTGATTCATCTAAAAATCCTTCCACTTTCCCTGCTAAAGGAAGTGCTGCTCAGAAATAGTAAGTAAAGAAGCCCAGTGATTTACCTAGGAATGCATCCACGATTCCTGCACGAGGAAGTACAGATGTGAAATAGGAAGTAAAAAAAGAAGTTGATCCATCTAAAAATACTTCCACTTTTCCTCCTAGAACAAGTTCAGTTCAGAAATAGTAAGTGAAGAAAGCTGCTGATATATCTAAGACTCCATCCACATTCCCCCAAAGAGGAAGTGCAGTTCATAAATAGTAGGTAAAGAAAGTTAGTGATTCAATTTGGAACCCTTACACAGTTCCTCCAAGTGGTGATACACTCTGGAATCCTTACGTGGTTCCTGTTGGAGGAAATGAAGCAGCAAAGTATGGAGTCACAAAGCCAACCGATTCGATATGGAATCCCTATACTATCCCTCCAGGAGTAAATGAGATTGACAAAAATCAAGTGAAGAAGCAACATGAGACACAGGCATAGAAATATTCTGTTCCCATCAGATAATCCCCTAAATAGACATAATCAAAGCCAATAACAGTGGGACAACATTGGTTGCCTTCCAGATCCTAAATTCCAATTTAAAGTTCCTTTAAACCATCTCAAGTTTCTCCTCGTCGCTACAAAATTATCTAGTAATAGGTTTTCGATAGTGGAAATAATAAGAGCTTGACTCCTCCTAAGTAGTCAGTTATACACATAACTTACAAAAATCCTACAAACACCTTAAATCTTCCTCACGGCAGTATTGTGGGTCAATTAGAATCAAGTCAAGTACGTCCTGTCATTTCAGGTTCAAATATATCTTTACCATTCAATCAAACTTTAGTTCCATATCCTGCTGAAAATCCTCTCTACCCTGCAAACATCTTCAATTTACCAGGCAGAATCTAAAAGATCATACAAAAAGATGAGAACGGAAACATCGTAGAAACTATTAAGCAGGTTGGTACTTTTGTGACTCCCAATGAATAAGGTGGCAACTACTAGTCAAACTACTTATATAAATCACAAATAAAATAGGAAGGTGAAGGCGTGCATAAAGTTCAAAAACAAATCACATAGATTAGAACAAACCAGACAGTCAGCTGGATCAATAGATCTCGGGCCCTCGACAACGAGACCAGACGTTAATAGTCTCCCAAGCGTGAGTAATCAGCACCTAAGCGTGAGTAGTCACCTAAGAAATGATGATAAACATTTATTAGATATCTTAATGATTTATTAAAGTGAGGCTGTTGATATGTTAATTTAAACTAATCCCGAGTCAATCTAATATAAAAATAATATTACTATGAGAATTCGAGATAGATCCACCGTATATCTATACAGTATCTCTGTCTGTATGGGTTCATTTGTTTTCGGGTATGAACTTAGTTCTTACTCCACGCCCTCCTCTCTGCTCGTAGACGCCAATTAATTTTAAACTTCTGAACAATATAACAATTACAGTGCTCTGTTAACAAGTATCCTCCCGCTTTCAGCCATTTTCGGTAAGTAGATATTTACTCAGGAGCCTCAATTTATCGCTTTACTGTCAAAGAATTCGGATTTATCAAAACATTCAACTATATTGATTATCTCACCATACTGGCTGCCTTTCTCGGAGCTCTTAATCTCTCAGTTTCGACACAAATTTTATCGCGTTTCCTTTTGGGCCTAGTTGTTGGGCTCAATACAATTATTATTCCAACTTATCTAACCTCATGTCTACCAGGATCGATGGGAGGTCCAGCTGGCACACTCAATCAGTTGTTTATAACCATCGGTATTTTCTTCGGCTATTTGTTCAGTTATCTAACTATTGACTCAGGCTTCCATGACTTGGGATGGCGTATTATCATAGCGTTTCCAATATTGCCATCTCTAGTTCGTTTACACACAACTAGAAATGTCTTCCCGTAAATCAAATTTAAAGTAGGTATGAGACCGTCTAGATGATGATATAAACCAACGACGACTATTTACTTCACAGATATATCGACCATATTTGGGAAGATGTTACCCTTGAAGAGTTCAAAGAGAGTAAAAAGATGGCAGAGGAAGATGTGATTGCTGAAAATGCAACTGCATTTGAAGAATTTGGTTAGTCTTTCAGAAGAAGATTCGCATTAGTTTGTTTCATCATTGTTTTCAATCAGTTTTCAGGAAGTAGCACATCATTTGCTTTATCCCAAGCAGTCTTTCCTCAAGTTGTAGGAACATCTACAAGTGACATTACTTGGGCTTTTGTTAAGCTTACCTTTATTCAAGTAGTAGTAACCTTTTTAGCAGGACAGTTCCTCTAAAAATATGGAAGACGTTCTTTTATGTTATAGGGGCAAAGAATCATAATTTTTGCCAATATTTTACTTGGCTTAATCTAATGGGCAGCACCTTAACTAAAATCTATCTAATACTTTATCATATTCGCTCATATTATTGGTTTCAGCTTAAGTTTCGGGCCTTGTAGTTTCCTCTTGGCAACTTAGCTCATGCATGACATTACATATCCTAGTATTCTTTTCTGGGTTTTCGTCTTTGCTTTTGGTCTTGTCAATCCCAATTTATTAGTTACTTTTGGCCCAGGTAAAGTCTACTTTACTTTGGCATTGGTAAGTGTCATTGGACTTTTCTATGTTGCAGCTTATCTTGTATAAACTCAAGGCAAGCCAAGACAACAGGTCTACAAGGAGTTTAGAGATTTATGTTTTCCTTTATCACTAAAATGGAGAAAGTTTTTAACAAAGAGAGGAACAGCAGGAAATGAGGGGCATAAAAGTCAGGAGCTTCTTCAAGCTAATGAGAAGTATGATGCCAGTGGTTGATGATTATAGATATGAAAATTTGTTTTTATTTAAATAAGTTAAATTTGTAACTAACTCCAAATGAGCGAGTACGAACACGAAGAAGAAGATTTGGGAAAAGCCAGTGCTCTCAAACTCAAGTGGGCTCTGGGCCTCAACTACCACATCTACGATGGTGTGCATAATCTCACAAATGCAGATCGCAAAGAAATATTTATTCCTATTGCCAACCAAGGAGTCATCTACGATTATGATAATAATCTACAGAGACAACTACAAGGACATGTAAGCATCCAATTATGAAGTGTAATCAAATTTCAGCTACTGCTTACAACAAAAATAGAGATATTATTGTCACGGCAGACACTGGTGAAGATTCAATGCTTGTTGTGTGGGACGTCAATTCTGGAACTCCACGCAAAACTATCTTCAATCCTCATCCTTAAGGTGTCTTAGCTCTCGATATTAATACAGACGGCACCATGATTGCTACCCTAAGTAAAGCTCCAACTTCCACTGAACAGTCGGTAACTCTATGGAAATGGTAATAAGAGGAACCCTGCTTCATTACAGCCAAAATGGATGAAAAGGTAGATTGCATGCAAAAGTTCATTAAGTTCAACCATAATCAAAACTAATTTGCCACAACTGGAGAAACTAGAATCCTTTTTTGGCTTTGGGAAAGCAGTTAAAGAGGGTTTGAGTTGTATTCTCCGTAAATTCCACCTAAAAAAACATTGACTCAAACAGTTTTCATACCAAATACTCCTCAGGCCGTATCAGGCACTAAAGAAGGAGTTATCATAGTGTGGGATATCTCTCTGATTATGGAGGATTACACACAACCTGAATAAAGAAGAGCAATCAAAACAGTTAATTTAATGAATAATCCTAATAAAATTGATCAAATGAAGAAGAATACGACATCTACTGCAATTTCTGTCCTGAAAATCTAGGATAGATTTTTAGTAGTGGGTTCTTCGAACGGCTGTGTGAGATTTTATGATGATCAATATAGGATTGAAGCTTGGTTTTAAGATATTGATCTTGGAGCAATTCACACTATTTCTTTCTCAGACATGCAAGAAGACTTTGATCAAGATCCTCACGATAGTAGATAAACTAGTGAAAAAATGAAAACTGAAAAAAATTTTGCTTGTAAAGATTTTATTGTAGTCGATGATCGTGCTCGAATAACTCTTCTTAAGTCAAGTCTGTTTGAAAAAATTTAAAGGGATGAGAAAAAAGGAAGAGTTTTATTAGAATCTTTTGTAGCTCCATTAGTTTGCTCTGCAGTAAGACCTTTTGCAAATACAATAATTGTTTCCTGCTAAAATAGTGTTCTTTATGAATGGAATTTTGTTGAAAAACCACAAAAAATACAAATAAAAAGATAATTCAAAGCAGAATAAGTGCCAACTTGCTTGAACTATAGTCCAAAAGGCAAATTTTTAGCAGTAGGAACGAAGATCGGAACAATCCACATGTATGAAGTCTAAGTTAATGACTGGCAACCTCCTTTGTTAGTGGCTGAAGTCTAAAAAAGTAGACCCTATATTTTGATGCAAACTTTTTCACCTGACTCAAGACACTTGGCAGTAATGGATGAGGATTTTGGAGTGACTTTGTTTATTTTAGGTTAGAAAAACTGGGGTTTTGCAGGTAAGATAAGAGTTCATTATGCTCCAATCAGATCTATTGCTTTTGGAGAATCAATGGATGAGAGAGGATAAGTAAGATTACGTTTGTTTTCCGTGAGCGAAGACATGAAAATGGCAGAGTACGATGTGGTTACAGGACGTAAGTAATAAAAAGGATAGACTAAGTACAACAGGCTGAAATTGAAATCTGTTTTCCAAATAGAACAAGAGTGTTTTCCTACTGCTTGTATATGGTATCCTGTGAACATGTTTAAGTAGAATGTTTTGCTGACTGTAAATGAACATTATAAAATCAAACTTTGGAGCATGCTCAAGGATAACATGAAAGTATGTAAAAAAACTTGTCTTGGTCCAACTTACGGCGGAGAGATAACAAAACTACTAGTTTTAAATCCTGCAGACTAGAAAAATGACTATCAAGATAAATATCTAGCTTATGCCACTAAATAAAAAGTAGTCGGCATAATTAAATTACCACTTGATGGTAATCCCAATAATACTATGGGTTTGATAGCTCATCCCAATAAAATAACCTCAATAAGCAGTGTCGTTGACGGCAAATTATTTTTTACTTCGGGCGGAGAAGATCTCTGTGTTAATATGTGGTAAGTGGACTTTTCAGTCTTAGCTGAAAGTTTTTACGAAGATCCTGTAAGTGATCCTTTCCCTGAATTGCTTTAAGGTGGCGCTAATGGTCAAATAATGAGTGACTTAAAAGATTTCTTTTACTACAGTCAGATCAGATCAAAGGATGAACACACAACCAAGGCAAGAAAGTTGGATGGAAAAGTACCCTTGAGTGCAATCGCCAATATGATGAGAAGTATGGGGTTCTATCCAACTCAGAAAGAAATATAAAACATGCAAAACTAAATAAGATACAGCAAATATGTTTAACACTACAAAGAAACAGTTAGTGAGCTGGATTTGCAAATATTTTTGAAACTCTTCGTCAATCATAGGCCAGTTTATGGTATCAGTAAGAATCACATCACTACTGCTCTTTCCATACTGGGAAGTTCTAAGTCAGGAGGACAGCCAACCATAAGCAGATAATAGCTCATCAAATGTTTGACAACTTAAGGTGAAAAAATGACTTTAGAATAGATTAAATAATGTGAAAGTATTTTACTTGGTGAAGGAGTGGAGCTGCCTGAGTAAATTGATGCTGAATTGCTGGTTCATAAAATACTTGGTTTCTAAGATGCGGA
>Ga0194117_10004175_pt1 | contig 13950 bp, 12 predicted proteins | sample TA2MahsurfametaG_FD_160579 | JGI IMG/M metagenome (GOLD analysis project Ga0194117, IMG submission 160579) | Freshwater microbial communities from Lake Tanganyika, Tanzania - TA2015009 Mahale N1 surface | ecosystem: Environmental > Aquatic > Freshwater > Lake | place: Tanzania: Lake Tanganyika...
GAAACGACATCTACGAGAACATCGATTTCTATGAGACGGGCTCGTTCATTCAGCACGATTTCTCGGCGCAATACGCGCCGATCGAGAACCTCATCCTGCGTGGCGGTGTGGTCAACGCCTTCGACAAGAAGCCGGCCACGTGGCTCGGTAACACGTCTGCGGACAACTTCGACCTCTTCGGTCGTCGTTTCTACCTCGGCGCCAACTACAACTTCTGACAATCACGCCCCGTGTGGGCCACACCCGAGGCCCGGTCATACGACCGGGCCTCTTTTTTTGTGCGGGTGTTTTTCAGGCAATATCGGCAGCATGTCTGACCCCCTATTTCTCGCTACCCGCGATGGCCTGACCACCCGCGACGGCAACCGCCTTGAACTTTGGGACTGGCCCGCGTCCGCCGACGTGGCAAGACCCGCCGCGCCTCTAGTGTTGATCGTGCATGGTCTCGGAGAACACGCCGGGCGCTACGCGCCCGTCGCCGCGCGCTTGAACGCCGCCGGCTATGCGGTGCGCGCCTATGATCAATACGGGCACGGAAAATCTTCTGGGCCGCGAGGCGGCCTAGCCCGCGACGCTCAGCTCGTCGAGCACTTGAGCGAGATCGCAGCAGCCACACTCTCTCTCAAAGAAAATGCGGGGCGGCCGCTGGTGCTGATCGGTCACAGTTTGGGCGGGCTGGTAGTGGCCTCAGCCGTGATGCGCGGACTCATCACCCCGCGCCTGCTTGTCATGTCATCGCCGGCGCTCGCGGTCGACATGGCGGCATGGCAGCGCGTCGCCGTCAAAACCATTCCTAAGTTCGCGCCGAATCTCACACTGAGCAACGGACTCGATCCGCAGATTCTCTCGCACGATCCGCGAGTGGTCGCCGAATACCTGGCCGACCCCTTGGTCCACGACCGGATCTGCGCCCGACTCGGGGCGTTCGTGGCCCATGAGGGCGCTGCGGTGCGCGCGCAGGCCGCCAGCTGGAGCACGCCGACCTTGTTGCTATATGCCGGAGACGACCGCGCGGTGAGCCCGCGCGGCAGCAAAGAATTCGCGTCCGCCGCGCCTTCCGCGGTGGTGCGCGCGCAGTGCTTTACGCAGATGTATCACGAGATCTTCAACGAGCCCGATGCGGACGAGGTCTTCAGGACCCTCGAAACAGCGCTGGCGGCCGTGGGTTGAAAAGCGCCCAAACCAGACACGCCGTCACCGTCACCGCCCCCGTGAGCGCGGCAATGCGTACGCCTTCGGTGATGCGCTCATCGCCCAGAAACACCCCACTCGCCGCCCAGACGAACACCGCGCAGTACGTGGGACTGCGCGTTACCGCACCCATCCAGACATAGATGGCGGTCGCTGCGCAGACCGTGGCCAGCGCCCACTGATCCATGGAGAGCCCCAGCGGGTACCAAGACCGATCAAAGAAAAGTGTGGCCAGATTGACGAGCGTGGCCGTGGTGATCCAGCCAAAATAAATGGCAAACACGCCATCGACGCACAAATATTCGCCCGTCGAGGGCTGCGACAAACGCTGCAGTCGCGTGAAGATGACGATGAGCGTGGCCAAGATCAGCAACATGATGGCTACGCTCAGCTCCACCTGTCGGTAGTGCCAAGCGAAGATCCAGGCAGCGTTGCCTGCAGCATTGAGATAGTAGGGGTTACGGATGGCGGCGATGCGACTGCGCACCCGCGGGCCGCCGCGCCAAGCGGCTATCCCGAACGACAGCAGGCCGAGGTAGATGATTGACCAGATCGAGAACACGTAGCCGGGCGGCGTGAAGCCCGTAGGGTAGAGATCGGACAACTGGCCCGTGTTGAGGCCGTTGATCGGCACGATGTTGGCCGCGGCGTTCACGGCCAGTACTATGACGGTGGCAAGCAATGGCAGGACGGTGCGATCCATATGCAAACCTCGGGACGTAGCGAACCACGTTGGTGGGCCGCCATCATACTCATATCGCTGCTCGGCTTAGGAGCCTGTTCGACGATGACCCTCGACGGCCACACCATCGACACCCGCTACCGCAGCGCCAATCACGATAGCCGGGTGCGCTACCTCATCCTGCACTTCACTCAGCTCGATTTCGATCGCTCGGTGACCGCCCTCACCCGTGCCGAGGGCCGACGCCGCGTCAGCAGCCATTACCTCGTGGGCCTCGAGCCGCCCACGATCTATCGTCTGGTCGATGAAGACCGGCGCGCTTGGCATGCCGGCCAAAGTTTTTGGCGCGGCGACACCCAGCTCAACGCCAGCTCGATCGGCATCGAGATCGTCAATCTTGGGGATGACGCCGCCCCGGGCCTCAACTTCGTCGATTACCCTCCGGCGCAGATCGACGCCGTCATCGCGCTGGTCCGCGATATCGCGGCGCGCCACGAGATCGCGCCACATCGCATCCTGGGCCACAGCGACATCGCGCCGCAGCGCAAGACCGACCCGGGCCCGAAGTTCCCGTGGCGGCGTCTGGCTGACGAAGGCTTGGTGCCTTGGCCCAATCAAGCCGCTGTCGCCGCGGCCCTGCCCGCCCACGAGGCCTCGTTGCCGACCCTCGGCTGGTTTCAACAGGGGCTGGATGCGATCGGCTTCGAGGTGCCCCGCCACGGCGAGTTCGACGAGGCCACCCGCCGGGTCATTGCCAACTTTCAGATGAAATATCGCCCGGCCCGCTTCGATGGCACTCCAGACGCCGAGACAGCCGCCCTGATCGAAGTGATGACCCGAGCCGACGGTTGGCAGCTACGTGGCCGAGACGGCCTCTGGCGCGCGTACAAGCCTGATTGACGTGACCTGCGGGCGACGAGCCTCAGGGGATCGCGTCGAACGACGGCACGACGGTGGGTGTTGACGTGCTGGTGGTCGTGATGCTGCTGTTGCCAAGCTGCTTAGCGCTGTTGTCACCCCAAGTCCAGGTGGTGCCGTCCGCGCCGATGGCTGCCGCGAACGACAAGCCGCCGATGTCGATTGCAATACCCTGACTGACGACGCTGACTGCCGCGAAGCTGTTGCGCGCGCTGGTACCGCCGTCGCCGAGCGAGCCGGCATCGTTGGCGCCGGAGGCCACGAGCAGACCGTTGCTGCCGAGCGCAATGCTGCCACGCTCGCCGGCAGCGGCATCGACCATGTCCCGCAAGACCGCAGTGGGTACGCCGACATCGGTGCTCGCTGCGCTGCCAAGGCCCAGCTGGCCATCGGCGTTCTCGCCCCAAAGATAGAGCGCGCGCCGCTGGCTGATCGCCAGCGAGACATCGCCGCCGGCGCGAATGCGTACGATTTGCGCAAGCCCCGTCGCCACCGGCACACGGCTCGGCTTGAAGCTGCCCTCGCCGAGCTGACCGGAGGCATTGGCACCCCAAGCCCAGACACTGCCGTCACTGCGCAGCGCGAGCGCATGCGCGTTGCCCGCGGCAATTTGGGTCACGCCGGTCAAATCTTTGACTGCCACGGGTGTGGCGGCCGCTTCGCGGGTGTTGTCGCCGATTTGGCCGAGGGTATTGGCACCCCAGGCAAATACGCGCCCATCATCGAGCAAGGCCAAAGAAAACGCACGACCGGCAGCGACCGAAATGGCGGGCCGCGGCAAGGTCACCTTGGTCGGCGCAGTGCGCGAGAGCACATCGCCCAAGCCGAGCTGAGCGTTGTCGTTGAGGCCCCAGGCGTAGACGTCGCCGTTGTCGAGCAGCACGAGCGAGTGATATCCACCCGCAGAAATCTTTCTGGCGGTGCGCCCTGCGGGCAACGCTACCGTACCCACAGTGTCGCTCGGCGTTCCCGTTGTGCCATCACCGCGCTGGCCGTCGGTGTTATAGCCCCAACTTGCCACTGAGCCATTGCTGCGCCGGATCAAAGTAATCGCGGCTGACGCGATCCCCGCTTTGTTGAGCGAGACCTCGGCGGCGGCCACGGGAAGCGCGCGCACACTGCCGGCCACCACGCGCAGGGTCGCTGCGTTGCTGGTGACACTACCCTGCGTGTTGCTGAGCACGACCGAATAGGCAGCGTTGTCGTCCGCCGCCGCTGCGGCCGCAACCCGCAGCACACGCGAGGTGGCGCCTGCGATGTTGCTGCCGTTACGGCGCCACTGATATTGCAGATTGCCCCCTGTGGCGCTGACCGCGAACACGACCGGGTCGCCATCGACGACCGTCTGCGCAACCGGCTGGATGGTGATGGCCGGGGTCGAGAGCACGGTCAGTAGCACCGACTGACTGCCGACGATGCCGCCCGGATTGCCGACCAACACCGTGATGACTGCGCCATCGTCTGTGGCGGCTGCGGCGGTGATCGAGTACGTCGCCGAGGTCGCGCCGTTGATAGGCACTTCGTCACGCAGCCACTGGTATTGCAGCTGCTCGCCGGTCGCCGTCACCGAGAAGTTCGCGGCCGAGCCCGCGTTCACCGTCTGTGCCGTCGGTTGCGCGGTGATGGTCGGCGGCGGTTTGACCGTAAGCGTGGCTTCGCTGCTGGTGGCCGAGCCCTGCGCGTTACTGATCTTGACCGAATACTTTGAGCCGTCGTCGCCGATGGTCAGCGGGTTGGTCGCATAGGTCTGCTCGGTAGCCCCGGCAATGGCCACGCCGTTGCGATACCACTGAAACGTGAACGGCGGCTTGCCCGAGGCGCCGAAGTCGAACTTGGCGGACTGCCCGACGAAGGCGGTGCGGTCCTTCGGTTGTTCGCTGATCTTGGGCGCTTCGGGACCGGCGCTCGACAAGCAGCTCGAAAGCAGGGAGAGGATGGCGACCGCCCCGACCAGACGGCTCAGGCGGGCAAACATTTTGCTCGGATACATCCACGGGATTCTAGCCGAACTGACCTAGTCGAAAGCGGGTTTGAGGGCGCCGAGGGCACCGATGGCGAACAGCAATATCCAGAGCACGACCAGCGCCCAGGTGGCCTTGCGCATCAGCAGGGCAAACTCTGCATTGTCGGCCGTGGTCGCGCGACCCGCGGCGATGGCGGGGAGCGCCGAACGGTAAGCCTCGCGGATGTAGTAGCGAACGAAAATCCCGCAGACCATGCCCGCCGCGAACAGCAGCACCTTCAGGGCGAGCCACGGTGCCGCATACGGAAATCCGCTGCCCAGCGACCACAGCGCAGAGCCCGCAAACAGGGCGATCAGCAGGTAACGCAAACGCCAATCCCAGCGCGCAAGACTTGCGCCCTCGGCTGACTTGCGCCGCCAGTGCACGAGCCACATGTACCAAAACCAGAGTGCCGACACGATCCACAGTGCCCACATCGACACCCCCGCAAGCGGCACCAGGCCGAGATACGCGGCGAGCGAAAACCCGAGCGGCACCGACATGATCATGGCGTTACGGACGTGCTGATCAACATCGAGCAAGAAATCCCATAAACGCATTCGCTCATCAGCCGGCAGCGAAGTAGCGCGCGCGATGTAGTGCGTGAGCGCGTTGATGACGAGCTCGCTGCCGAGCCAGTACCCCATGACGAGCACATGGGCCCACTTGAGAAGTGCGTAGGAAAGCATGCAGTGCTACGTTACCAGCGAGTCGTGGTGTCGGTAACCGAGTGGAGGCAATTTGATGATGTCGAAGTCGCTGTTTTGGTCGGCTGTAGCCGCGTTTTTGCTTGCGCTGCAACCCACGATGCTGCGGGCAGGCGAACCTGTGCTGCTGCGTACCGCGCTGCTCGTCAAAGATGCCAAGGCCTCGGTCAGCTTCTATGAATTGCTGGGGTTTCGCATCGAGACGGAGATGGACAACGCCCGCAAACCCGAGGGCAATTTCTTTCCACTCAATGCGCCCTCGACGAGAACCCGCCTCGTCATCATGGCGAGTGCCTCGGGGGAAGGTGGGCGCATCGGTCTGGTCGAATTCTCTGGCCCCACCCCGGCAGATAATCGCATCGATGCCAAACTGACCGGCGTGGGCGATGCCGTACTCGTCTTCGATGTCGCCGACGCCGAAGCCATTCATGTTCGGTTGCGCACCGCCGGCGCGAACATCATCGAACCGCCACAGGTCTATCTGTCAAAGAAAACTGCCGCTGACGGTTCGCCGATGCGCGGTCGCGTCTTTCACGTCAAAGATCCGGATGGCTATCTGATCGAGCTGCTCGAAGCGCCAAAGCCGGTCGCTGCAGAGCAACCTGCGCGTTGAGGCCTGATCGAACTGAACAAGCCTGATCAAGTCTGATCGAGCGCCGCGCGACGCCCGGTGCCCGGCGGCATGCAAGTGAAGGTGATGGGCTGCGTCACCGTCGCCAGCTCGCGCAGCTGCGCATCGGTCCGTGTGCCACCGCCGCGCATCGACCAACTGCCATCCGACTGCAAAAGCGCGCTGTATGCCGTGCCGTTGACGCTCGCGCGCGCAATCAGATCGCAGGCGCGTCGCGGTGAGATCACCTGCGCCTGCTCGCGAAGAAGCGTCAAGCGAGACTCGACGGCGGATTCTGCGCCGGGGCGCCAAGAGACCTGCTGGCCCACCACCGGCAAGAAGTCGGTGTCGAAGGCCATCGTGAAGGCGATCACCTGACGACGCGTATCGGCCGCAGGTGGCGGGAACAGGAACACCGGGTCACGAAAAAAATTATCGAGGGTGTCAACCGCACCGTCGTTGCTGAAGCCAAAACCGCGGATCTGCGCGCCGGTCGGCGTGCTGTTGTCACCGCTGAAGCCGAACATGCCAGCCTTGGTGTACATGTTGCGCAGCTGCGGCACTTTGAAGTTCTCGCTGATACGCCCGCCCTCGAAGGTCATGAGGCCGCCAGTGCCGAACTGGCCCGAGGTCGGACGCAGGCGATGACAGTTGTCGCAAGACCCGAGCAGCGTGATCGGGAAGTTCATGTAGATGTCGCGGCCTGCGCTTTCGTCCGCGGTCAAAGAATTATCCAGTGCACGTACCGGATTGGGCGGGTTGGCAAGCTGCATCACGAAGTCGGTGAAGGCTTGCATCTGCGCCGCACTGAGCGGTGTCTCGCGGCCCATCAAGGCGACAAACGCCGGGTTGAATTCTTTGAATGCGGCTTCTTCGAGACTTTCGGTCTGCCCGCGCACCACCGCGCGAGTAGTACCCGTGCGATCGCCGCGCCAGTGCAGCGGCCCATGCCCTTTCATGCCGCGCAAGGTCTGCGTGGTCATCGGCCCCTTGAGCGGATGGAAGCGCGGTGTGGTGCGCGGGCTGAGCGGCAGATAGGCGTTCGGGTTGGTCTGCATGCGATCGTCGGGGTTACCGAGATCCCAGGCCAGATGATCGAGATCGCCAAACACGTGGCAGCTCGCGCAAGACACCGTACCGTTGGCCGAACTCAAGTTTGCATCGTAGAGAAAACGCCGTCCCTCTTTGACCGCCGTACTCTCGGGCGAGAACAGACTGCGGGTCGACAGCAGGTTGCGATTGGCGACATCGACCACGCTCACCGCATGTGCGATCCGCGAATACACATAGAGCCGGTTACCCGCCGTATTGAGCGCAAGACCTGCGGGGCCTGCGGGCACCTCGATCTGCCGGCTGGCATCGGGCGTGTAGTTGCCCGCCACCAGTGCCGCCGTGGGCAGTGCCGCCACCTTCGCTGAACCAAAAGCCGCGCTGTAAAGCGTGTCGCCATTGGCGCTGAATACGAGTGCTGTGGGCTGCGACAACGAACGCGCCTTGTCGGCCGCCGGCAAGCTCGAGCCCTGCGGCAAGGCAAAATTCACATGCCTATTGAGATGTACCGCGGCGACCACACCTGACGATGGCGTGATCAAAGAAATACGGCTCTCGGCGATACGGCCGCGGACACTGCTGTTGCCACGCTGACCCGAGCCCTCGAAGCGAACTTCGTTGAAAGACTCGGTATTGCTGACGAAGAGCCGACCATCGACCGGATTGACGGCCATGTTGAATAGGGTGGTCCCTACTCCCGCGAAGCGCGAGGTCACCGCGGGGGTCGCGGCCACCGCATCGATGGCGAAAACATCTTCGTCGGGCAAGGTGAACTTCACGCGACTCGACCAGTCATTGCGGGCCTCGTCACGCCACGCCGTACCATCAAAGCGCACGATGAAACCCGTGCCCGGCGCCTGCACGCCATCGGCGCTCGTGGAGATACCGGGCTTCGGCGTGTTGAGGGCATCGCGATGCAACACGGTCGTGCGATTGCCCGACATGAATACTCCCGCATAGACGGTGCGCCCATCGTTGCTCACCGCCAGCGCCCGCGGCACATCGGCGACCAAGGTCAGCACAGTCACCGGCTTGCCGTTCAAAGAATCATCGAGCTGCGCGGCGTCGTAGACCCACACGTCCGCGCGACCAGCGCCCGAGGTCACCAACGAAGACGAATTGAAACCGGGGCGATTTTGACCGCGATTCGCGGCGGTGATGAAAGCACGATCGCGGTTGGTCCCGGCGAACACGATATCGCGCGGCTCATCGCCCACTTGCAAGGTACGCAATACCCGGGGCGTACCGTCGAGCCTGACCACGCTCACGGAATCCGAGAGGTGGTTGACCACCCACACCTCGTTGGCGTTGCGCTCGGCGACGGCGACCGGTTCGAGGCCCACGCTGATGGCGCTCACGAGCCGCAGTGCATCGTTTTCGATGGCGTAAATCTCGAGGCAATTTGCCGGAGCGTTGGTGACGTAAAGACGCTGTCCGTCCGCAGACAGCGCAAGCGGACGCACTGGCCCGCTTTCGAAAACTGCGACGCTCGCCGCCGCGGCATCGGCTGTGACGGTGTCGACGGAGGAGCCGCACTGTAAAACCGGTCGCTGCAAGGTAGCGCCGAGACTGGCCTCGGCCGCCGGCACCGTCACCGTGGTCGGCGGAGTTGTTATCGTGGTCGAACCAGGGTTGGTGGCCGACGCGGCGCCACCCCCGCCCCCACCCCCGCCGCCGCCACAGGCCGCGAGCAGCGCCAACGACACCCCCAGCAAAGACCGCGAGATGGAATTCATCTTAGAACGGTATATGCAAGGCCTTCTGACCGCAAGAATCCGCAGTTATGATGCCGCTCCCATGGATTCCCTGCCCACAAGCTGGTCCGCTCTCGCAACGGTCGTTCTCTTGCTCGGACTCAAACACGGCTTTGACGCCGATCACCTCGCCACCATCGATGGTCTGACGCGGGTCAACACCCGCGCCCGCAAAGGTTTCGCGCGCTACTGCGGCGCCTTGTTTTCGCTGGGTCATGGCGCAGTGGTCATGGTCATCGCCGTGCTCGTGAGTCTCGCGACCACACACTGGGAAACCCCCGACTGGCTGGAGGCGAGCGGCTCCTGGATCTCGATCCTCTTCCTGCTTGCCCTCGGCGTCGCCAATGTCCACGCCGCCGTCACGGCGCCCGCCGACGAAATCGTCGCCCCGGTGGGTCTCAAGGGCAAACTCCTCGGGAGACTCATGGGTCGCCTCGGCAAAGCCGGCTCACCCGGGTTGATTGCCCTCGTGGGTGCGCTGTTTGCGCTCTCCTTCGATACCGTGAGTCAGGCCGCCCTCTTTTCATTGACGGCGCAGCAATTCGGTGGCTTGGGTCATGCGCTGATGCTCGGCGCGCTGTTCACGCTCGGCATGCTGGTAACCGATGGCATCAATGGTCTGTGGATCTCGCGCCTCATCGCACGCGCGGACGAACTGGCGCGCGTTGCCTCGCGCGTCATGAGCCTCGCGGTCGGCGGGGTCAGCCTGCTGATCGCGAGCTTCGCGCTCGCCAAAATGACCCTGCCTCCCGTCGATGATTGGGCGGAAGGCAAGGAACTACTCTTTGGTGGCGCGGTCATGGCGGTGGTGCTGGTCAGCTACCTGATCGGCAAACGCCTCGCGCGCATGCCGGCCGCCTGAGCTTCGCCATTCAAGTTCGCCATCCATTTCAGGTGTACACCATAATCAGAACCGCCACGACAAAAACGGCCGCTCGGTTCATTACTTTGCTCGCGCTGACGCTCTTCGGCACGCTGGCCAAGGCGCAGGGCTTTACGCTCGCGCCGCTGTCCTATCCTTACGATGCGCTGGCGCCCGTGATCGACGAGCGCACCATGCAAATACACCATGGCAAGCACCAGCAGGCCTACGTCGACAATCTCAACAAAGCGATTGCCGCAGCGCCGCCGCTCGCGGGTCTTTCTCTCGAAGTGCTGCTTGCGCAAATCTCCAAGTCGAGCGATGCCGTGCGCAACAACGGTGGCGGGCACTGGAACCACACCTTTTTTTGGGAGTCGATGACGCGACCCGACCAAGGTGGCACGCCCTCGGCAGAGTTGCTCGCGGCCATCACGCGCGATTTCGGCTCGTTAGATCAATTCAAGGCCGCATTTCGCGCCGCAGGGCTCGGCCGCTTCGGTTCAGGTTGGGCCCGCTCATGGATATCGTGAGCGAGCGTGGCACGCCACTGCATGGCAACGACGTCTGGGAGCACGCCTACTACCTGCAATACCAGAATCGCCGCGCCGACTACCTAGACGCGTGGTGGCAGGTTGTCGATTGGGGCGTGATCTCCAAGCGCCACGCTGCAACCCGAAAGTAATCTTTGAAGTCAATGACCGGTCGTGTCCTCTCGATCGATGGCCCGGTCATCAGCACAGGCGAACTCGCTCGCCAGCGTGAACTCTTCGAGTCGGTAATCGGCATGCGCTGCATCGCTGCGGACCCGCTCGATCGTGAGACCGTCAGCGCCATCTTTGGGCCAGTCGCCGAACGTGCGACCCTGATCCAGCTCGCAACGCCAGGCAGCGAACTTGGCGCGTGGCTCGTGGCCTTCGAACCCGTTTCCGAGGTCATCATCCGTGAAGGTGGTGTCGGCGTCGCCTGCAATGCGCTCAAGATGATCGACTTTTTCACTGCCGATCGCGTCGCGGCGATCAGCGCGCTACGCCGCCACGGCTTCGAGATCGTCGCTGAAGGTGCCAACGTCGATCTGCCCGATGGCTCGCGCTTTCTCGAGGCCCATGCGAAAGGTCCGGATGGCGTGATGATTGCCGCCATCGAACCGCTCAATGTGCAGGCTGCAGATTTTGTGACTTTGACTGATCGTCATTTCAGCGAAGTACAAAGTTCATCGGGGCCGGTCAGCGATTTCGAACCGGTACGTGCTTTTTATGAAGACGTGCTCGGTGTACCGATGGGATTTCGCTATGAATTCGCGAGCGAATCCTTTTCACGCATGGTGGGTGTCGAGCAGACACTGCATATCCGCGCCAACAATTACGGCCGCGTGGTCGAAGACGTGATGCTCGGCATCATCCATTACGGCTTGCCGCCCGGCACCTATGCCGATCTGCGCGCACGCGCGCGGCCGCCGCATCGCGGCATCATCGGCGTGCGGCTGCGTGTCAGCGACCTCGATACGCTGCTCACACGCTGCAAGGCCTCGGGGATCGAGTGCCCCTGCAATCCGGCCACCGTCTGTTTGCAATCGGGCACAATGCGCATCGCAGCCATTCGCGCACCACACGGTGTTTGGCACTGGCTGATCGAGCACTGAGTCGCGTGTGTCAGGGGAACCTATTAGATCCGCGAAATTTTTCAGACCCCCGTAGCGTAAGTGAGTCTCAAAGACGAGAGCGTACGAGTTCAATTACCCGTGCTTCTTAGTAAGCTTCTATCCCGCTTAACTCAATCAAGAACGCCAAGGAATCTGTGGAGCCGGCATCCCGCACCGAAAAGAAACTCGCTATAGTTGCAGTCAGTACCCAGAGGATTTATCCAGTGCGCTTGTACTGTGTGTTTGTTAATCCGAAACTTGCAATAACCTCATTACGCCCGTATTTTCATAAATGAGTCAATCAATGATCGCCGCCATCCCCATCGAGTTCATTTTATTCGGTCTGACGCTCACGGCGGTCGCGCTGTTCCATCGATACACGCTGCAGTGTGCGCTGGCCGGGCTCTTGATCATCACCCTCTACAAGCTGAGCTTCACCAATTTTGCTGGCGTTGCCGGGCTCGCCGGGCTGATTGCCCACCTCGGGCACGAATGGGTGCTGCTCAGTAATCTCTTTGCACTGCTCGTCGGCTTCGCTTTACTCGCACAGCATTTCGAGGATAGTCACCTGCCGGCGCGCCTACCCGACTATCTGCCCGACAACTGGAAAGGGGGACTCATGCTGCTGGGGCTTGTGTTCGTGCTGTCGTCATTTCTTGACAATATTGCCGGTGCGATGATCGGTGGTACGGCCGCTGCGGCGGTGTTTCGTAATCGACTGCACATCGGCTATCTCGCGGCGATCGTCGCGGCAGCAAACGCGGGAGGAGCTGGAAGCGTCATTGGTGACACCACAACCACCATGATGTGGCTCGATGGCATAGCAGCGCTTGATGTGTTGCCCGCCTATGTCGCAGCGATCGCAGCGTTCGTTGTGTTTGCGATCCCCGCCTCGCTGCAACAGCATCGGTATTCGCCCATTGTCAAAGACGATCTTGAGCACGTGCCGATCGATGGTGCGAGACTAGTGATCGTACTGCTGATCCTGCTCTCTGTAGTGGGCACGAACATTTATATGCACCTGCAAATGCCAGATCGCTCTGAGGACTTCCCCTTTATCGGTGTCGCAATCACTGCCACGGTGCTGTTGACGAGCCCCTGGCGAAGACCGGACTGGTCGCTCGTGCCGAGTGCCGCGCTTGGCAGTGTGTTCTTGCTCTCGTTAGTGCTCGCGGCATCGATGATGCCGGTAGAGCAATTGCCCCCCGCCTCCTGGATCAACACGCTCGGACTCGGGTTTTTGTCCGCCGTCTTCGACAACATCCCGCTTACCAAACTGGCGCTCGATGCCGGCGGCTACGACTGGGGATTCTTGGCCTACGCCGTCGGCTTCGGTGGCTCGATGATCTGGTTCGGCTCCTCGGCGGGCGTAGCCCTCTCGAATCGATTTCCGGAAAGCCGTTCGGCATTGGCCTGGATCCGCGGTGGTTGGCATGTCATCGTGGGCTATGTGGTCGGCTTTTTCGTGATGCTGCTGACGCTGGGCTGGCACCCGCATCCCCCGCACTGATTTACCGAAGCTCGCATCCGCCACCATGTTTTCTCGCCTCGAACCCACCGTGCGCGCCCTGCTGCTCGCAAATCTGCTAGTTGGCCGTACGCTTGGGTCTTGTAAAATTGTAGCCAGGCGGTAACTAGACCGCACCGCACGGCTGGGTGTGCTGACGGGCTCGCTGCTGTCTGCGACCATCGGCTGCAGTAAGTTATGGCTACTGCACAAACGGGCATGAAACGCCGCTATTTTTTGACTGGTTCGACGAGCGGGCTTGCACTCGCAGCGATCGGCACTCCGCTGCCACTCGCTGCGCAACCCCGCGGCGTACTGCGCCGAGTGGTTGCCACCGAAATCACCTCGCTCGATCCACAGCGCCCGACCGGACAAGTCACGGCTGATCTCGCCGCCGAACTTTTCTGCGGTCTCACGACGACCGATGAAGCAGGACGCGTTGTTCCCGGATGCGCAAGTGCTTGGGAGACGAGTGCGGACGGCCTCATCTGGACTTTTCGTTTGCGCAAGAGACTCGCCTGGTCGGACGGTAAAGCGCTCGACGCACGCGATTTTGTTTTCACGCTACGGCGCTATTTGGCGCCCGAAACTGGCGCTGCGCAGGCCACGCGCCTCGATGCTATCGTCGGCGCCCGCGATCTGCGATTCGGTCGTACACTGCCGACCAGTCTCGCTGTCAGCGCGCCCGATCCGCAAACGCTCGTCATTCGGCTCGAGCATCCCGATGTCGAACTGCCGATAAATCTCGCACTCGCGTACTGCATTCCCGAACATGGACTCAAAAGATACGGTCGCGAGTGGGCGAAGCCCGATCTCATTGTCAGCAATGGCCCTTATCGTATCGAGTCTTGGGCAGCTGGTGCCAAAGATTTGAAGCTCTTTCGTAACACGCGCTTCCACGAAGCTGGAAGCGTCGCCATCGAGCGCGTGGAATGGCTGACGGGCTATGACGATGCCACGCGCCTGCGACTCTTTAAGCTCGGTCAAGCGGATGTTGCCTCGCTCGAGGATATAACCAACCTCGGGG
>Ga0194117_10004187_pt1 | contig 13926 bp, 10 predicted proteins | sample TA2MahsurfametaG_FD_160579 | JGI IMG/M metagenome (GOLD analysis project Ga0194117, IMG submission 160579) | Freshwater microbial communities from Lake Tanganyika, Tanzania - TA2015009 Mahale N1 surface | ecosystem: Environmental > Aquatic > Freshwater > Lake | place: Tanzania: Lake Tanganyika...
TTGATAAATTTAAACATAATACACCTGCATATGAACTTATTTTGAATATAATCAAAACAAATGAAGAAAGATAACTAAGATAATAACCATCATCCCAACAACTTCGACCCGTAACATCTATCACACTCAGAGTCACCAAAATGCCACCTCATCCCAAATCATACGCACTCCATAACCCACATTAACAATCTGTTGTTCATAAAAATTTCGATCCTCTCTCATGGGAACTTTATTTTGATGAACTTTTCTATCTCAATGATGTACTTGTTTCTATACGAAGGGAACTTCTGTTTTTAGAGCAGGAGATACAGGTGCTCTTTTCTTTTGTATACATGGCGCAGGGCATTCTGCTCTCAGTTTTGCGACTTTGGCAAAGTAAGTCAAGAATTTTGGTACATTAGTTGCATTCGACATGAAAGGTCACGGTCTATCAAAGAAAACCAGTAATAAATAAGACTTTTCAATTGAGACTCTAAACTCTTAGACTATTTAGACCTTAAAATAAGTAATGCAGAAATTCCCCACCAAAAATGTAGTTATAGTAGGACATTCTCTCGGAGGATCAATAGCCTGTAGAGTTGTTCATACTTTGACAAACATATAAAAAATGGAAAGAATCGTTGGATGTATCATTATTGATGTAGTATAAGGTACAGCTTTGGAAGCTTTGCCGTTTATGAACCAAATTATATCTGATAGGCCTAAACATTTTGATTCTTTACAATCTGGAATCAAATGGTGTTTTAACTCTTGTACCATTAGGAAACTGGAATCAGCCAGAGTTTCATTCCCTGCACAGCTTGCAGAATTTTAGAAGAATGGGCATACATATTGGGGGTGGAAAGTCAACCTTAAAGAAACTTAAAAATATTGGCAAGGATGGTTTAAAGGCCTTACTAAGATCTTTTTAGGTATTCACATTCCAAAGATACTATTGACTGCAGAAAAGGAAAGAATGGACAAAGAGTTAACTATCGCTCAAATGCAAGGAAAGTTCAAAGTAGTTGTGATCCACAATGTGGGGCACTCAGTTCAAGAGGACGACTTCAAAGCAACAGCTAGAGAGCTTTATAACTTGTTAAAAGACTTCAGAATCCCCATGACTCTTTAATAAAAGGCATAGAAATAGTTAGTAGGTATAGCTCACTTCCATCCCAATCTGCCCAAATACTTTTGATAACTGATCCTCTTTATTCAGATTTTTATCAAACCTCAATAAAAACGCTATAATGTTTGTGACACTTTGACTTTGTAAGATTTATAACTAACTCAACGTTTTTAAATTGATGAGCACACCAACTTCCGAATTCATACTTGGACAATATAAAATAGGTATAACTGAGTATACAAAGGCAAGAGTATTGGAGAAGGCACTTTCGGTAAAGTACGTTTAGGAATTCATCTGCAAAGTAATGAAAAAGTGGCGGTTAAAACACTCCAAAAAGAGAAAATAGTGGAACAAGCCGACATCGAAAGAGTGACACGTGAGATCTGCATTCTGAAGATACTTAGACATCCCAACATAATCCAACTCTATGAGGTATTATGCTTCACAATTAGATTATTTAAACGAAAACGGATATTCATCTTATTATGGAATACGCAGAGGGTGGATAGCTGTTTGATTATATCGTGAAACTCAAGAGACTAGAATAAAAGTAAGCAGTTTCTTTTATGCAACAAATTTTAGCAGGGGTTTAATACATTCATAAAAATGGTATCGTGCATCGTGATCTCAAACCTGAGAATCTACTACTAGATCATAATAAAAATATCAAAATTGTTGATTTTGGACTCTCCAATCAATACAAACCTGGTGAAAAATTAAAAACTGCATGTGGAAGCCCTTGTTATGCTGCTCCTTAAATGATTGCAGGCAAAAAGTATGAGTGCCTTGGAGCAGACATCTGGAGTTGTGGAATAATACTCTATGCGATGTTATGCGGATATCTACCCTTTGAAGATTAAAACACAAGTAAACTTTATAAAAAAATAATGGCAGGAGAATACGAGACTCCAAAAATACTATCAAACTAAAGCAAGGAACTATTGAAAGGTGTCCTCAATATAAATCCATGGAGCAGGTTTAAAATACAACAAATAAGAGATACAAAATGGTTTAACCAACTTGGAACAATATACAAATCTGAAGGAATTATTGTAGGCAAAGATGTAATAGACGTTGACTAAAGAGTAATAAAAAAGATGCAGAAGCAAGGAGTGGATCCAGTTCAGGCCAAAACTTACATCATCAATAACAGACACAACCAAGTTACTGCTCTCTACTATTTACTCAAAATCAAAGCAGATAGAGATCCTTAATTTTTACAGTAATAAAAGAACAGATAAAAAAGAGAATAAAGTCCGTTAATATAAAAACCTGATATAAAGAAAGATTACTACATTCCAACTATACGTAACAAACCTCACAAGTAAAACAAAGATAATTCCAAAAACGATTCAATGAATGTAAGCAATATCATCTCATCTTTAGTGGAAGCAAATAAAAATAAAATAGTAAGTGGACCGAGATTTAGTACTGTCAAGAGATAGAATAATTTTGATAAGGTTTAAGATTTTAAACTTTTTCCTAACAAAAAGAATTCCAGTATATACTAACCGAAGCCAACAACAGCACGATCTGAGCGCTAGAGAAGTATAGATACAACTCGGGAAAGAGATAAACAGAATGAAAGGTCAGTATAATCCAAAAATAGTAGTAGTTTGGCACATGGATAGTATTCCATCAAAGGAGAGGAAGTGTTGAACAAAAAGAGGCAAGAACTATCAGATCAACTCAGACAGATTTCCATTAAAATCGACCAATAAATACATGAACTACGTAAACAAAACATTACAGCGCGTTAAAAGAATGCAAGTTCTTCCAAAAAACGATAGTCAATCGGTACATCTTCTGCTCTCAGTAGTCGTATAAAAACTCAATAGAACTCGGTTATTCTCAAGTCAAATCAGAAGGATGTACCATACCCTTCTAAATAAACTTTGAATAGTTCAAGGGATACTAGTTTATTGATTTCAAAAGAAAAAGGACAAGAGAATTCATCAAAAACTCCTAAGGTACATTCAGGGCCTTTCAACACTCAATGCATTTTTATGTAAAATCCAAAGAATTTATTTTAAAAGATAACAGGACTTCTTTTGAAACTTAACATGCGGTATCATGAGACCTAGTCTTTTTGTGTATCTGTAAATGGAGGACCTCAAATCGCTATCGAAAATGTTCAAGGCATTGTGGGCCTGCATTTAGTAAAATTTTTAGTGGAACACCCATTAAACAATGCAGTTTTATAAGTTCTAACTAAGTGATTATCTTTTATTTATGATTCTTTTTCCTATGAATTCAAACTATCATAAAACTGCCCTATTCAAAATCACCTTTTGTATTATTCTTTCACGCTTTGACTCTCTTAGCGGGATCGCTGCGAAATTCTCAGATAAGATTATCTCCTTATATTCATTGTACCTTTTTTTTATTAGCTGGTGCAACTAATCTAGTTATGGGAATTATCTAAGTCCCCACATATCCAACTATTTCAACACCAAGATGAATCTCTCGATGATTCGGTTCTATATCAAGCTAGCTAGAAGTAACCCTGCATTGGGATCTAATAGTTGTCTTAATCTAGATTATAGTTAAACTGTAAATATCCTTGCTTCTTTTCTGAAGTTTGAGGCTTAATTCGAAAGTAAATTGAGCAAATTTCCAAGCTAGACATGTGGATCTTCGGGAGGCTTAATCGTGTATGTTTTATTATTTTTTGCTCTATTTGAATCTTGGATTTCTGACTTTTTAGGGAGCTACGATTCCTGGAAGAAATCTTCTTCTTAACTTGATGAATTGAGCCCTTTCTTCCTTTTACTATAGCGCTTGTAGGCAACATTGAGTGAGTATTTTAGAGCTTTATTTGTCTTTGCTGCACTTTCCGACATCATTTTTTTGTAGGTTTACTCATTGAAAGGCAAAATAAAAGTTTCATCAATAGTGGCCTAACTTTTTTCACCATAGAAGAGAACCTTATAGCTGGTACCATTGGGGAGTGCAGAGATGATTTTTCCAGGCCAATAGGGATAGCTCTGGCACTTGGCGAAGACCATATCAGAGAGGCGGTAATGGCCTATCATATCAGACCAAAAGCATAAATAATGAGATAAAGGAAGTAAATAATTAAAAGATATACAGTAACATAATGTATAGTTTAATAAACTTAACAAAGCACTGCATATCTTTGCAGTGTCTTTGTCAGTTTTTGAGCACTTTCTTCACGATTTAAGTCACTAACCTTCGATTACGAAGGTGTTCATGTTTTTTCTGACTTCTCATCCTCTTAGAAGTTAATATAGAGAAGATGGAGTCTTCACGCAAGAAATGGCCTATTAGTATAAGGCTGAGCATAATGTAATGCCGTTGCTAATCTGCAGGCCATATCTTGCATTCAGGCTCAATGAGGTCATTCAAAAACTTGAGACTTGCTTCGTTACAGTAGTGCCCTACTTTTCCTTTGAGGTGGTTCTGGAGCAGGTAGAATCGATTGATTGAGTATTCCTAGCATGCCATATAATTCAATTTGTAGATATAATGGCAAGTTCTTAGTTTCATAATGATGCAATATTAAAATGTTTCCGTAGTCGTAAATCTAAAAGCTTGACATAATATATATAAAAAATTTCATATATTGCCGAGTTTAAAGTCTTTCATGTAAGCGAGATATTTTTTTATGTGAGTACTCGCAATTACTAATAAGCAATCCCATTTATATTGAAGATAGAGTATCTCCAGACATAATTATCAAAAAATGGACTGCAAATACTATTAGAGTTGTTCAAAACTACAGTAATGATCTGAAGTTACTTAACAATCATCTAATTTACCTCTAACAGGTTGTTAAAACTTAGAGAACTATCTAAGCTCGAGCATTTTTTACATCAAATGCGCATTTGTAGTTAAATAAAAGAGATAGACAGCATATGAGTGACTTATATTTTGCACATAGATAGATAATATAATAAAAAGTATGATCGAGAATTAGTATAGAAATATAAACATCCATTGATTTATTGCTCCATTTACTAACATTCCAATTATTCAAAGTGCCCATCTGAAATAAAAGGGTTGCTAAGATGAACTTAGATCTCCACAGTTTATGGAGTTGCTATATTTTATTTAATTTTATATAGAACAGTTTCAGTAAGAATTTTAGACATACTATTTAACCTTCTAAATATCCAAGAATAGTATAATTTTATATACTTGGATCTTTGAACTCAATCAAAAGACACAATGATCAAAAACGTCCAATCAACTCTCCCATAGACCAAAAACCCTTAGCTTTAGACAAAAGTGGATCTTGACTAATCCTACATCCAATTATAGGTCCTTCCCGACGGTACTTACCTGATTGATCACCAGTAAAAATCTCATGATCTAGGACAGTGCCCTATATTTTCAGGTTCAACTACGGTGCCCTCCAAAAGGTCAGGCTTTCTAACTTACCAAGAGTGCCAAAAATCGCCCACGACATCTTTCATTTCCTCAAAGACAAACTTTTGGTGGGTCGATATACCGAAGGAGGGAGATATCCGAACCGAATGAAATACGAATAAAAGGTCAAATTTTTGATGAGAGCCTTCGACCATACACACCTTTAAGACAGAAAATAGAATACTCGTAAAGATCTCTACAACATTCGAAGTCAGATGTAATTCTTTTCGAGGGAAGATGTCCGACTAACTTTTTTATAGGAAACACAGAAATTAATCAAGAAGAAACATGCTGAGAACCAAAGAAGAATCTTTGAATTTGAGCATCAAATCAAAGCCGTCATACAACTCTATCGTGAGGATCCATAATTAGCTGAAAAGATGTTCAAGGAGAAAATCCAAAGAAGACAACTCCCTTGGACTGACAACATGTTCATGGACATCTCAGACTTCAGTCGCATCATCTACGCACGCCACACAAGACTGGATCCTGAGATACAAAAAAAGATTTTGTGGTTGCCCAAATATAAGCCAGGAGAATGGTAGACTGTTAGAAGTAAGCGTTCAAGAAAGAATCAGAATGTGGAGATGAAAGATGAGAAGTAATAGCGCCCTAGGAAAGAAGAATTCGAGTTGGAAAAAGCTGATTGACAATTACTTTATCATTTAATAATTACTATAGGGTATAAAAAAATAGACATTTTAGGTCAACAGTTTTTCTTGAAGTCTTTTGATAGATTGTGTTAGTTTTGTAAATTAAGATAGGAACAATTAGATTTGTTTAGAGTTAACTGTTGGAAGTAATTAAAAAATATTATAATGATCTCTCACTTATTGCAAAAACAATGACACGAAATGCCTCTCTTTCTCCTCTCAAGCAGTGGGAAGACGAAGAAAAATATAAAAAAATTGGGCTATTAACACTCTACCGCATGCAAAATGAAACCCACACCTTTGCTCCCCAGGATCTCATCCCTCGATTCCCCAAAACCGTAAACAAAGTTGAGAGTATCGTAGCTCGATAACGATAGAACAAAGTTGTTGCCTAGCAGATGGATAGCATATTTTCGCATAGAACTGTATTTAATCAGCGAAAGAAATTCCAATCCAGCTAAAAGAAAAAGAAGTTCGGTAATTAAAGTAAACCAGCAGCAGACAAGAAAACACTGTTGATGAAGCAATACAGTTTCGAAGAGATGAATGAAGAAGAAGTACGCTAAAATTGGTTGAGGAATAAAATATACAGGGAGTTTGTAAATAGTGGTAATACGCACAGAAAAACAGATCATACTGTCGGTAACAATGTGCTCCTCAAAATGAAGAACAGTCGTAGTAACTAAAAGAGATAGAAGAAAGTTATGTATAGTAATAGGTTCAATACCTAAATCTCAGAAAAGAACAGATAAAAATAGCAATTTACGTTCATAGAGTAACCAGACATCTAAAGCAACACTATCAACCAAGCTGACAAAAATAACTGTATCGCTGAGACTTAATTTTCGAACAAAAGGAAGAAATATTTTAACAAGAAAAATACAAACAACTTTCGAGACTATTTTCGCAAAAACAAATCCAAAGGACTCAAAAATATCAATACGGAAAACTACTCTAGCAATCTTTTGACAAGCTCACTCCAAAATATGCCCTGCTAAGCCATCAACGAAGCACATGGTTCTACTCCTAGAACTGATAGACTCAAAGATACGATTAGACAGTATTTGAAGTCTATCGAGCGTCGCTCCTTTTCCAAAAAGATAACAGTTTTATAAAGTATTTGATTTCCATCTAATATTACAAACTACTATCTATATCAACTAATCATTTCTCAGAACTCAAAAAATCGTAGAATTTGCTGCCAAATGTGTTTTTCTATTGTTTCTGCTACACTTCGCGGGCTAATTTGGTCCTTTTGTACACACTCATAGTTTCGGCCTATTTAGAGTTGAGACTTAGTGCTTCACAGAGAGTGTCGAAAGCTCGTATTTTATTTTCATAAGTGCAGTTGGGTTAAAAGTACTTAAGGAATAACATTTTGAGGTGGGTGATGATTTCTTCTTTCTTGGTTAAAACTGATTAAGACTGGGAATGGGAAGTTCTGTATGATTATGCTTTTGATTCAAATTTAGAAGAGGCAAGCTTCTTCTCAATTTTTTGTAATTAAGATTGTAATCTCTGGTTTTAGCTTTACAGTATTAGATGCTTTTCTTTTTATGCTTCACATTCTTTCTACTTCTACTCCGCCATAGATTGATACGTTTGAATGCCTTATTACATGTCCAAAAGTGTGTTCTTTAGTGCCTGTACCTGAGCAAAACATTTCTTGATCTCCTCATCTTTAAGCATTAGTTTTTGTTGGAAATCATTGTTAGCATTCTTAAGGGTCTATGATTTAGCAAGGTTAGCCTTGGTTTCATTAAGTTCTGCCTGTAATCGGCCTGAGATTTTCTTTTCTTAAAGGAATATAATTTTGCTGTTTGTTATTTCTCTTTACAACTATTATTTTTAACGTTTTGCGGATTCAAGTTGGTCTTTATATTTTTTGATTTAGCTCGCATGCTTTTGTTCCAAGGACTGTCTTTCATTTCTTAATGACTACTCTTTATTGGCAAATTATCTCTTTAAAATGTTGTTATTTTCTATATTGCTTTTGTCAATCTCTGCCTTTATTCTACTAATCTCCTTCTCATGTTCTTATCTTTCCATAAGTTTAGCTTTGTTTTAGTCAGCTATCTTAGTCTTCAGATTTTCAATCTCTTTCCTCAACAATTGTAGAGTGTTGTCTTTACTGTTTACTTCTCCTTGTTTCTCATCTAGTGATGTTTTGAGGTAACTCATTTTTGACTCGAGGCTGCTGATGTTTTCAGTAAGTTTAGATATTTCTGATTCCTTTTTGGAGAATTTGCTTTGGTATTTCTGCACTTCCAGCTTCATCTTTTAGTTTGTTTATTCTGATTTGTTGAGAGTGTTGAGCAGTTCGATTTCTCTTTGCTTTTGTTACTTCTATAGTTGCTACCTTTATGATATTTTGCTTGCAATTTCAGCCTGTAATTTTTATTTATCAGTTTTTTATTGGTTGTATTTATTTTCAAAATACTATGCCATTTTGGCTGTCTCTTGCATCTACTGATTTATTTTGTTAGCTTGTTCCTATTTATGCTTTATCTGCTCTTTGTTAAGTCTAATTTCTTCTTTCATCAACTCGATACTATTCTGTATGAAGACAATCGATTCTCGGTTGAAATCTTTGCGGAAAGTTTGGGAGAACATGTCTGCAGTTCTTTGGAGTTGGATTACTTGTTGCTGTTTGTTATTGAGTTCTGTTTCTCTAGATTCGTAGTCTTTGTAACACTCTTACATTAGCTGTTTCTCTTCTTATATTTGGTTTTTGGTTTGTATTTCCTTGGCTAATTATTGCTATAGCTTGTTGTTGTTATCTTTGAGCTTTTGGATTAGCTAGTTACAAGAACTGGTTTATTTTTATAATATATTTATTTATTGCTTAAGTTGGGATATTTCTTAATATGTGCTGTTTTTCAACTATTGCAATTAGATCTTTTGATGGTTAATTAGTTGTAATTGTTGGCCAATTTGTGAGTTAGATTGTTCGATAGTCTGTTTTAGAGTTTATAACTAATTTTTCTGACTCTACAACTCATTTCTTAATTCCCTGCTCTTTTATATTTATTATGTGATTCTATTGGAGATATCATTTTTCTATTGTGTTATGCATGAGATAGTTTATTTTAACTCTTTGATCTATACCCTGAATGATTCTAATTAATCATTTTTCTGTTATAGTTCTTACTTTTGCTATTGAATAGTAGTAACTTTTTCAGTAAGTATGCTGTTGAGATTCGCTATGATTGAACTTTCATGCGATAATCTAGTCTATAGAGCTTGTATTTGACTATTTTTATCACTGATTTGTTGTTAAAAGGAATGAGCGAGTTACGAATGATGCTCGAGCTGTTTTTTGTTTTATTAGAGCTCGGCTTGGAAATGTTTAGTTTGTTAAGTTTTATCACTGATTTAGCTTCTTATTTATGTATTTTACTTTGCAAGTTTTTCTACTTCATGAGTGAGTTCTGTAATCTTGTCTTCTTTATAAATTAACTCCTGCTTTAGATCAGTAATCTTTGTATTATTCTAAGCTATTTAACTGTCTTTTAATGAGATAGCGTGTTTAGCTTGTTATAGTTAAATTTGATAGATGCGTTATTAGTCTGTAGCTGCTTTAAATTGATTTGTAATTTTATGCAACTACTCTTCCAGTAGAAGAATTTTCTGTTACAATCTTTGCGACTCTTCCATTCTTTGTTCTAATTTACTTCGATAGTCTTCAATTTCACTGTTTTGTTGTTTATTGCTTTATGTTAGAGTATAGATGTGTTTAGATAACTATTATTTTTCAAGGATGGCATGCTGTAATTGTGATTACAATTGTTTCAGCGTTTATTATTGTTTGGAATTCTCATTCTTGACAGTTTCTAACTGACTCTCAATTTGGCTGTTATTATTATTAGATTAGGTTAATTATAACTCTAGCGCCTCAACTTTCTCATTTATTAGTTTTAGTTTATCAGTCAGCTGTGAAATCTCTCTTTAATGTGTTTCAAGTTGTGTTAACAACTCTAAGTTCTTGCAGTTCACTTCTTTTGTTTCTTACTACAATGAAATGATCCTTTCGTGCTTCTGGTTTAGTTAGAGTTTGTACTTGTCTTAGAGCTACTACAGCATCTGAAGTGAGTTATTGTGTTCTCCTTCTTGGCTGTTAGCATGTTAATTTAGTATTTTGATTTTGTCCTCCATGCTCAACAATGCCACTCTATTTTAGTCCAACTTCCTCTCTTTCTCTTTAATTTGGTTGCTCAATATTGATTTTTCCTGTTGTAGATCTTTCACTTATCTCTATTTATCTTGCAGTGTTTATTTAGATTGCAATAACGACTGCTTCAAATCTTTGATTTAGCTTTAGAGTTATCCTATTTGTTGTTTGATTTGTTCCCTTTAAGCCTAAGCTTGTTTCAGAGTTGCCTAAAGTACTGAGTTTTTGTTGGTGAGTTAATTTTATTTATCTGTTTGTGCCTGAGAAAGTTGTTCCTTTTCAGTTTACAGTTTACGTATACGTTCCTATCCGAGTTTCAGAATGAAGTTTGTCTTCTCCTTCTGCGCTACGATTTCCTTTTCCAACTTTTAATTAACCTCTGTTAGTTGTTGTATCTTCTGAGTTACTATTTAATTATTTTTGGTTAACTCCTATACTTGCTGTTTTGTAGCCTAGCATTGGCCAATCAATATTTATTTTTCTTTATGTAGCTATTGCATTTATATTTGGATGCCTGATCTCTGTTGGATTTCTCGAGCTAATTCTTCACTGGATTGTTGAATGCTATGTTGCATGTTTTATATGTTTTGTTGATGCTCTGTAATTTTGTTATTAGTCTATTCCAATTATCGTTGAAGCTGCTGAATACAATCGTTTAGTTCTTTGATATGCTATCGAAGTTGTTCATTTTACGATTTGGCTTTGCTGAATTTTTCCTACTCTTCCCAGGCTTTAGCTGTGTTAACTTAAGCTATATCCTTTAGCTGTGATATTTAGTTGTGATACTGCTCTTTGCTTCTTCTCAGCTATTCATTCTAGGTGATTTGATACTGTAACTGTTAATTTAAGTGGTTCCTTTAAGAGCTAATCTGGCTTAACTATGCTCTGAGTTGTTATAATTACTTTAAATGTTAATTCTAATCGATTACTTACGATTTCTTTTCATTTTAGAGACTCTTTTCCGCTGCTTGTTTGTTTTCCATCTACTCCTCAACCTTCTGCCTCTGTTCATTGGTGATATTATCCATTCTGTCCCAATACTCAGATATGAATTTATCAACCTCCTTTACATCCTTACTCTGCTATCTCTCCTACTTAATTATCTGCATTTACTGTTTCAGTAACTCACATTCCTCACGTAACTACTTCAATTTCAAATTACTTAATCTCTACCTTATTTTTTCCTTGTATTACCTTTGGATATTTTAGTTCTAACTTATAAATAACTGTAGTTCTGTTTATAGTTGCTATACTCTTTCACTCTTTTGGCTCAGCTCTGCTACCAGTTTGTTCTTTTCATCAATGAAGTCGCCCAACATCTTCTCGTTTGCGACCCGCATTGCTGCTATTTCGGCCTCCTTTTCTTTATTTTTTGCCATAAGATCCTTGTTATTTTCGCATAACTCTGTAAATTTGCCCTCCATTTTTTCTTTCTGTAGCTTCAGCGTACCCTCAGCCTGTTTCAGCTTGTTAATGCCGTGCAATAATGACTCATTTTCTTGTACTTTAGCTTTGAGTGAGTCACTTAGATCTCTTATAAGCTGATCCTTCTGCTCTTTAACAATATTGAACTATTCCAACTTATTGTTAATTTTCGTGGCCTGCTATTTTTTAAGCTGCTAGATATTGGCCTCATATCTCTCTACAATCTCTTCGATCTCTTTATCCTTCAAATCCAACTTAGTTTGCAAATTATGTCCTTCTGATTTACGATTTGCTTATTATCTGACTATTTATCTCGTGAATTCATACATTTTGGCAATGTACTCATTGAACACGTTTTTGTAGTTGAAATCTATATCCAAAACAGACTTTAGTTCTTGCGGCTCAAACCATTCTCCCAATTATTCATTCATTTTTTATAATAACTATGCCACAATTGAGTCGACTAGATGTTGAGGCACATTTTGCAGCTGGCTGATAAACAGCTCTACATTCTTCTTGAATTCCTTAGTTTCGTTGCTTTTGAGTTGGCTAAGTTTTTCATACTTCTTCTATAGTTCTTCGTAAGCTGCCGTACCAAATTACTTTTCTTCGGTGAGTGTTTTGATTTTATCCTGGAGTTTGGCGATATGTTGCTCTCGTTTTTTAAGATCATTCCTAAGATCGTCTTGATTGGGTGCGTTAGTGACGTTATTCACCAATTTGTTAAAGTAGTTCATAAGGCAATATTATTTATAATGACAGCTTTTATCACTACACGTCAAATATCAAATTGTTTGCCTTTACGAAGTTATTAATACTAAATCTATAGCATTATAGTACTATATTCCTAAAAGAATTTCTTTTAAATAAGTATTTATTATTTATAAAATTAAGATGGAGGACAATCAAAATGTACCCGCCGATCAGTTTGTTTTGCTTACTGATAATCGCCAAGAAACTAGACTCGTTCGAATAAAAGATAACAAGTAAGTTTATGCTTATCCAGACAATTCAAGTGGCGTAAAATGCCTGTACCTCTCAAAACCATCACATAAAACCCCTACTACACGCTCTTTGAGGTCGGAAACAACAAACTTAGTCAAATTGAATGGGTTTGCGAATAACCTGACTGTCCGTTTGAAGAGTAAGCACAATAAGAACAGAACAACAACAAAGAAATCTTTCTGATTTAAGAGGCACAAAAACTACAGACTGAAGATATTGAAAAGAAAAAGATGTAGCTAAAGCCACAGGAGTTGATATCCGAGTTGATTGGTAACAATGAGCAGTTTTCGAAACGCACAGAGTATTCTAAGGAAAAGTACATCAAAAAGAAAGAGAGAAAGTACCTCTTTCATATCTACGCAGAACCAGCTTCATTAGCAAATGTGCACCTTCACTACTTCAAAAATGATCTCAAATCAATCTGTAGCATCAGGTGGGATACTTTTGCGTTGATGTTATTACATGGTGGACCTTACAATAGAGTTTTAGTAGGTGATCAAGGCAGAGGTCTCCTACTTGCAGGAGTTATTCTAAGAGGAGCAACTGAAGTCACTGCTTTAGTTTCAAAGCCTTTAGCGATAAGACAGTTTCCTATCGTGTAGCAAGCAAATATCTCCATTTAAAAACAGCAAAGCGTAAAATTTGTATAATGGAATCAATTGAAAGAACACACTCAAAAATACTCAAACTTCTTACTGATGGGAAACTATAATTTCTCGTAGATAGTTTAAGCAGTTGACGGTCTACTCTAAAGAGGAGCCATCATCGCTTTCTTCTGCCAATCTTTATCTCTCCTTGAAGATGCAGCGCGCAATTTGAAGAAAAAAGGTTATCTAAACGTAAAGCTCTTTGATAACTGGACACGAGACTACCAAGTCCTCAAAAACAGAACCCATCCGTTGATGAGTATGAATAGTTGTTCAGGTTTCCTCCTTACAGCTTTAAAAATGGACTTGCTTGATCCTTGAATGTTATTATGCTTAAATTATACTAAAATGTATGCGCAACGCTCTAACCACAACAAACAATTTCTCAATAATTATTACCAACCCAAATCTACTTTTCTATCACCTGCAAATAAATTCGGGCAACGGTCTCTCTCAACATCTTCTCTCCCGAATACAGTAACACCTTCGCCTCTAAGTGGATCATTGCGTGAACAGATTCGAAAA
>Ga0194117_10004188_pt1 | contig 13924 bp, 9 predicted proteins | sample TA2MahsurfametaG_FD_160579 | JGI IMG/M metagenome (GOLD analysis project Ga0194117, IMG submission 160579) | Freshwater microbial communities from Lake Tanganyika, Tanzania - TA2015009 Mahale N1 surface | ecosystem: Environmental > Aquatic > Freshwater > Lake | place: Tanzania: Lake Tanganyika...
TTATTGAAGATGATGAGATCAAAAAAACGCTGGCAGATTCTGCCCCCTATACAGATTGGCTACATGCTGGCTTCGTTAGATTAAGTGATTTGCCATCTAGAGAACATATTGTTTACCCGCACTCCTCTGTTGTCCGCAGACAAAGAGCATTTGGATACACAGAAGAAGAGATCAGAATCATTATTACACCAATGGCAAAGAATGGTTATGAACCGTTGGGCTCAATGGGAACAGATACGCCAATTGCCGCACTATCTGAAAAGCCAAGATTACTTTTTGATTATTTTGCGCAGTTATTTGCACAAGTTACTAATCCGCCTCTAGATGCCATTAGAGAAGAATTAGTTACGTCTCTGGGTAGTTCAATTGGCCCAGAACATAATCTTCTAGATCCAGGGGCAGCTTCCTGTCGACAAATATCATTGCAGTTTCCAGTAATAGATAATGATGAATTAGCAAAAATCATTCATGTTAATGCGGACGGTGATCAACCTGGTTTGGCTTCACATGTAGTTCGAGGCTTATTTAACATTGCCGGTGGTGGAAAATCTCTAGTAGCTAGAATTGAAGAAATTCGAAGGGAAGTATCAGAGGCGATCGAAGATGGGGCAAGAATAATTGTCTTATCAGATAGAGATGGTGATGCAGAAAATGCACCAATTCCATCTTTGCTTTTAACCTCAGCGGTACACCACCATTTGATTCGTGAGAAAAGTCGAACAAAGGTAGGACTAGTTGTTGAAAGTGGTGAAGTGCGCGAAGTTCATCATGTGGCGTTGCTAATTGGTTTTGGAGCAGCTGCTGTAAATCCCTATTTGGCTATGGAAAGTGCGGAGGATTTAGTAAGACAGGGTGTAATTACAGGAATAACTCCAGAAAAAGCAGTGCGTAATTTAATAAAATCTTTAGGTAAAGGTGTGCTTAAAGTTATGTCCAAGATGGGAGTTTCAACTATTGCTTCCTATACGGGGGCGCAAATTTTTGAAGCTATCGGATTATCTAAGGAAATAGTTGATGAATATTTTGTTGGCGTTACCTCCAGATTAGGTGGAGTAGGTATCGAATCTGTTGCACAAGAGACTATTCAAAGACACCACATTGCTTATCCACCAGGTGGGGAACTTCCAGGATCCAAGCGACTTCAAATAGGTGGGGAGTATCAGTGGCGCCGTGAAGGCGAACCACATCTATTCGATCCTGAAACTGTTTTCACATTACAACACGCAACTAGAGCAAAGCGTTTTGATGTATTCAAGCGATATACCGCAAGAGTGGATGACCAATCTAAGCGATTGATGACATTAAGGGGATTGTTTACTTTTAAAGAAGGGCTAAGAAAACCAATACCAATTGAGGAAGTTGAGCCGGTATCTGAAATCTTAAAAAGATTTGCAACTGGTGCGATGTCTTATGGCTCAATTTCTCAAGAGGCACACGAAACTTTAGCGATTGCTATGAATCGAATCGGTGGTAAATCAAATACTGGAGAGGGCGGCGAGGATCCAGCAAGAAATATTCCTGAGACAAATGGGGATTCAAAACGTTCTGCAATTAAACAGGTAGCCAGCGGTAGGTTTGGTGTCACTAGTGAGTATCTGGTCAATGCCGATGATATTCAAATAAAAATGGCACAGGGAGCAAAACCAGGTGAGGGAGGTCAGCTCCCTGGAAACAAGGTTTATCCATGGATTGCCAAGGTAAGATATTCAACGCCCGGTGTTGGACTCATTTCGCCACCACCGCATCATGATATTTATTCAATCGAAGATTTAGCGCAATTAATTCACGACCTTAAGAATGCAAATAAAGATGCCCGAATTCACGTCAAACTAGTTGCAGAGGTTGGAGTAGGAACAGTTGCTGCCGGCGTAAGTAAGGCCCATGCTGATGTAGTTCTAATTTCAGGTCATGATGGTGGAACCGGTGCTTCGCCCTTAACATCTTTAAAACACGCTGGTGCTCCTTGGGAGTTAGGTCTTGCTGAAACTCAGCAAACATTAATTTTGAATGGCCTTCGAGATCGAATAGTTGTCCAAGTTGATGGCCAGATGAAAACCGGCCGCGATGTTGTAATAGCGGCTTTACTAGGTGCTGAGGAGTTTGGTTTTGCAACTGCACCATTGGTTGTATCAGGCTGCGTAATGATGAGGGTGTGTCATCTTGATACCTGCCCAGTAGGCGTAGCAACACAAAACCCAGAATTAAGAAAGAAATTTACGGGAAAGCCTGAGTTTGTTGAAACATTTTTTGAATATATTGCAGAAGAGGTTAGAGAGCTCTTGGCTCAACTTGGCTTTAAAAATCTAGCAGAGGCAATTGGGCAAGTAGAGTTACTTGACACTAAGAAGGCAATTGATCATTGGAAAGCAAATGGCTTAGATCTAAAGCCATTACTGATAAGTCCAGAAAAAGATACTCCTAGAAAAAATCTTTCTTCCCAAGATCATGGACTTTCATCTGCTTTAGATAACAAATTAATTGATCTATCACAAGAAGCTTTATCAAATCAGACTCCGATTAGACTAGAGATGCCAATCCGAAATGTGAATAGAACTGTCGGCACAATGCTAGGAGCTGAGATCACTCGTAAGTTTGGTGGCACAGGATTGCCTACCGACACCATAGATGTAACCTTTCATGGTTCTGCTGGTCAGTCATTTGGTGCATTCATTCCCAATGGCCTGACGCTAAGACTTTATGGCGATAGCAATGATTATGTTGGTAAGGGCTTATCGGGTGGTCGCATAATAATTAGGCCTGATGAGCGAGCAACTTTTGAATCAGATCAAAATGTAATAGCAGGAAATGTTATTGGTTATGGCGCAACCTCTGGCGAGATAATGATTGCTGGAGTTGTTGGCGAGAGATTCTGCGTCAGAAATTCAGGTGCCATAGCAATTGTTGAGGGTGTTGGCGATCATGGCTGCGAATACATGACAGGTGGAACTGTAATTATCCTTGGGAAAACAGGACGCAATTTTGCCGCGGGAATGTCTGGTGGACGTGCATTTGTTTTGGATTTAGATCACAGACTTGTTAATTCAGAGTTGGTCGATATTTTGTCATTGCCTGAAGATCAGGAAGAAATGGTGCGGAAAAATATTTCTAAATTTTTTGCTGAGACTGGTTCAAAGATTGCAGGTGAGTTATCTAGGAATTGGAGTGCAGATAAGTCACGAATATCTCTAGTGATGCCGAGAGATTATGCCCGAGTATTGGAAGTTATGGCGAAGGCAGAACGATCTGGGCTCTCGGCCGAGAGTGAAGTAATGGCGGTGTTAAATGGCTGACCCCAAGGGTTTTTTATCAACGCCAAGGCAGCTTCCAAAGCGAAGGCCGGTTGAAGTGCGCATTAAGGATTGGAAAGAGGTCTACCAAGAACAAGAGTTTTCTGATTTACAAAAACAAGCTGGTAGGTGCATGGATTGTGGCATTCCATTTTGCCACCAAGGATGTCCACTTGGAAATCTAATTCCAGAATGGAATGATTTGATTTGGCGGGGCGAAAAATCTGATGCGATAGATAGATTGCATGCTACAAATAATTTTCCAGAATTTACCGGGCGACTTTGTCCCGCTCCTTGCGAGACAGCTTGTGTGGTTGCAATTAACTCTGATGCTGTGACGATAAAACAGGTTGAATTACGAACGATTGAAGAAGCTTTTAAAGATAATCGAGTGGTTCCATTAATTCCCGATAGATTATCTGGCAAAACCGTTGCAGTGATTGGTTCTGGTCCGGCTGGCTTAGCAGCTGCGCAACAATTAACGAGAGCAGGTCACACTGTGGCAGTTTATGAACGCGCCAATAAAATTGGTGGTCTTTTAAGATATGGAATTCCAGAGTTTAAAATGGAAAAATCAATTGTTGATCGTAGGATTAAGCAGATGGAGCAGGAAGGGACCCGATTTAGGACAAATGTAAGCATAGGAAAAGATATTTCAGGAGGCGCGTTACGCAACAAATATGACGCGGTGGTAATCGCCATTGGTGCTACAAACTGGCGAGATTTGGTTGTACCAGGTCGAGATGCAAAGGGAATTTATCAAGCAATGGAGTACTTGCCTTGGGGAAATAAACAAGCACTAGGCGAGCTAAATTCGGAACCAACTATAAACGCGGCTGGCAAAGACGTTGTAATTCTCGGCGGTGGTGATACGGGTGCTGATTGTTTAGGAACTGTAATTCGTCAAGGAGCAAAGTCGATTACCCAGATTGAAATTATGCCAAGACCAACTGAAGAGCGACCAAGTAATCAGCCGTGGCCAACCTACCCCATGATCTACCGAGTTAGCAGCGCACACGAAGAATCTGGTGAAAGATTGTACGCTGTATCGACTCAAGAATTTATGAAAGATTCACAAGGCAAATTAACCGGTCTGAAACTTGTCGAAACAAAGTTTGTTGATGGAAAATTTGAGCAGGTTGCAGGAAGTGAAAAGATTATTCCAGCTGATTTAGTTCTTTTGGCTTTGGGGTTCGCTGGGCCAGAGAAGTCAGAGATGCTTTCTCAGTTAGGGGTTGAGTTAGATGAGCGGGGAAATATTAAGCGAGATAAGGATTATGCAACTACCTCTGAAGGAGTTTTTGTGTGTGGTGATGCCGGTCGCGGACAATCCTTAATCGTCTGGGCGATAGCAGAGGGGAGAAGTGTTGCCGCATCCGTCGATAAGTACTTAACTGGAAATACACAACTTCCTTTCCCAATTGAACCTACAGCAAAACCACTTATGGTTTAGGGTCTGGGTATGCGTCGCGCAAAGATTGTCTGCACGTTGGGCCCTGCGGTTGAGTCTGTCGAAAAAGTGACTGAGTTAATTAATGCCGGCATGAACATGGCTCGATTAAATCTTTCCCATGAAGGATATAAAGAGCATCAAGCGCGTTTAAATACCGTAAAATCTGTATCAAAGAAATTAAATAAACCAGTAGCAGTATTGGTTGATTTACAAGGGCCAAAGATAAGGCTTGGCAGATTTTCAAATGGTCCGCACGAGTTGGCTATTGGGGATAAATTTATAATAACCACCGATGATATTTCTGGTACTAAAGATCGGGTCGGAGCCACCTATAAGGGACTGCCTGGGGATTGTCGTAAAGGCGATCTAATCTTGATTGATGACGGCAAAGTATCTGTCAGAGTAGAAGAGGTTAAAGGCAGTGATGTAATCACGAGAGTAGTTCAGCCTGGGTTCGTTAGTAACAATAAAGGTATAAATCTTCCTGGTGTGGCGGTCTCAGTGCCTGCTCTATCTGAAAAAGATATTGCTGATTTAAGGTGGGGATTAAAAGCAGAAGCTGATTTTATTGCGCTGTCATTTGTAAGAAGCGCCGACGATATTAAGAGTGTTCATAAAGTAATGGATGAAGAGGGAATAAGAATTCCAATAATTGCCAAGATCGAAAAGCCTCAAGCTGTTGACAACTTACAGGAAATTATTGATGCATTTGATGGAATTATGGTGGCAAGAGGAGATCTAGGGGTTGAACTTGCAATTGAGGATGTACCGATGGTTCAAAAAAAGTGCATAGCCATGGCCAGAGAAGCTGCAAAGCCTGTAATTGTGGCTACTCAAATGTTGGACTCTATGATAAGCAATTCTCAACCGACTCGAGCAGAGGCGACTGATTGTGCAAATGCTGTACTAGATGGTGCCGATGCGCTAATGCTTTCAGGCGAAACAAGCATTGGTCAGTTCCCAATCGAGGCAGTAGAAGTTATGGCCCGAATTATTGAACGAACCGAACAGATTGCACTCGATCAAATTCCACCACTAAAACACGCTCCGGTTACCAAAGGAGGCGCGATCACTAAAGCTGCAACTGAGGTTGGCCAAACAGTTGGTGCAAAATTCTTAGTGGCCTTTACGCAAAGTGGTGACTCAGCCCGAAGGATGTCTCGGCTTCGTTCAGGAATTCCAATGTTGGCATTGACTCCTGAAATTGGAACTTACAATCGCTTAGCTCTTTCTTGGGGAGTTGAATCGATGTTAATCCCGGTTGTCAATCACACCGATGAAATGGTTATGCAGGTTGACTCGATCCTTATTGAATCAAAGAGGGTAAGAATAGGAGATTTAGTTTTGATTGTGGCTGGCTCTCCTCCTGGCATTCCAGGTTCCACTAATGCTATGAGAGTTCATAAGATTGGAGATGCGGTTACAGGCATTGCACCAGCGTATCGAAAATAATTAGTCTTTAAAAGATTACCAATATAAACTACACCTCTCTACTCGCCTCGGTACTCCAACGGTAGAGAGGACGGTCTCAAAAACCGTATAGTGTCGGTTCGAATCCGACTCGAGGCACATGAGCCAAACAAATAACGATACAAAGAGTAATACCATGTATAGAATTGTTGTTGCTGAGGATGAAACATTAATCCGAATGGACTTAGTCGAAATGTTAACTGAGTCTGGCTATGAAGTAATTGCACAAGCAACCAATGGGCAAGAGGCCATTACATTAGCAACCCAACACAGGCCAGATTTAATAATTTTAGATGTAAAAATGCCGATATTGGATGGAATTTCAGCAGCTGAGCAATTAATAGGTATTTGTCCTGTGTTAATGCTTACTGCTTTTAGTCAAAAAGAATTAGTTGAAAGAGCTAGAGATTCAGGCGTGATGGCTTACGTCGTAAAGCCTTTTACATTAAATGATTTACTTCCTGCAATTGAAATTTCGATTAGCAGATACAGGCAAATGAAAACTCTTGAAAATGAAGTTTCTGATTTGTATGAAAGATTAGAGACTCGCAAATTATTAGATCGAGCTAAGGGAATCCTGATGAAAGCCCTAAATCTCTCTGAACCTGAGGCCTTTACCTGGATTCAAAAAACAGCCATGGACCAGCGCACTTCCATGAGGGCTGTGGCCGAGGCGATAATTTCACCTCCCACGCCAAGTTGATAACATTTAGGTAACCATTCTTTCTCAGAAATCCCGCTATTTTCTTTTATTTTCTATTTTTCTTGGCTATTGGCTTAGTAATGGTCTATCCTTCACATCTCCCTTTTTCGTAAGGGACATGATCATGAATGAAAGGTACTAAATGAAGAAGCAACGCTTAATTTCCGTTGTTGCAGCATTTGCACTGGCAGCAGGAACTGCTGTAGCAATCGCTCCAGCATCGAATGCAGCAGCTAAGACCATCACAATCGCGTTTCAGGGTCCCCTAACTGGTGAAGAAGCATCAGTTGGTCAGGACGAATTGGCTGGTATGCAATATGCCATCAAACTTTTTAACGCAAAGAATAAAGGCAAGTATGTAGTAAAAGTTGTTACAGCAGACGACCAGGGCGATCCAGCACAATCTGCGAAGGTTGCACCCGGAATCGCATCAAATCAAAAGATAATTGGTCTTGTTGGAGCAGCTTACTCAGGTGCAACAATTGCCGCACTTCCTTACTACAAGCAACGTAACCTGCCAATGATTTCACCATCTGCAACTCGCGTGTCAATCACTGACCCAGCTGCAGGAAACATTGGATTCCCAGTGTTCCACCGCATCCCACCAACCGACAAGGTTCAGGGTCCAGCACTATTTAAACTAGCAACCAAGGGTGTCTCATCACCTAAGGTATTCGTAGTTGATGATCAATCAGCTTACGGCGTTGGTCTAGTTGATTACATGAAGCCTTCAATTCCTGCTGGTCAATCAGCTGGATTTGATAGCGTTTCTGACAAGACAACTGACTGGTCTGCAACGATCTCTAAGATCAAGACTGCAGCTGCAAACGTTGTTATTTACACCGGTTACTTCCCACAGGCTGCACCATTCTTTAAGCAGCTACGTGATAGCGGATACACCGGAATTCTTGCAGGCGGCGACGGCGTACTAAGCCCAACTTTCGTAACTCTTGCTCCAGCATCAGTTCTCGAGGGTGTTCGTCTAACTGCAGGAACAGTCCCACTTGCTGAAATCGATGCAAAGCTTGAAGCAGATTTCGTCAAGAAGATGGGTAAGGCCTCAGGCGTTTACGCTGCTGAGTCCATCGATGCTACAAACGTCTTCCTAGCCGGTATCGCGAAGGGTGTTTCCACTCGCGCTGCAATGCTTAAGTTCGTTAAGTCATACAGCGGCAAGTCACTAACCGGCACCACCATTAAGTTTGATGCTTATGGCGATGTCGCTGGTGGCGCGTTGAATGGCTTCGTAGTTAAGGGCGGCGTTATCAAGTTCGACGGTCCAGTAAAGTAAAAAAGTAGGAAAATAGTTTTCGGCAGGCTCTCCTAATAGAGGGCCTGCCGAAACTTTAATTCAAAGTTTTAGATAGGAATCAGGCGCCTTGATAGGAAACTTTCTAGATCAGTTCTGGTCGCTAACTTTTGGCGGCTTAAGCCTTGGCTTTATTTACATCCTCATAGCCTTGGGCTACACAATGGTTTACGGCGTCCTTCGCATGATCAATTTTGCAAATTCAGAGATATTTATGGTGGGCACATTTGCCACGATTATCATAATTAGAGATTTATTTAAGTTTACGCAAGTTTCAGAGTATGCAACTGGCTTTCGCTTATGGTTAATTCTTGGAACGGCGCTAATTTTTGCGATGTTAGTTTCAGGAATACTCTCCATGTTAGTTGAGATGGTGGCTTATCGCAGATTGCGAAGGATGAACTCTGGAGTTCTTGCTCCTTTGATTTCAGCAATCGGCGTTTCAATGGTGCTTTCAGAGTCTGTTCGAATCCTTACTGATTCCAGGCCAGTGGCAAGCCCTCGAGCCATGGAAAAGAAGTTTCTTGGTCAATTCTTTGATGCTGGTATTCGAATAGATAACACCATAATCGTAATCTCAGCTCTAGTTCTCTTTGCAATTCTCATAACTTTCGTCAATAAAACTCGAATGGGTAAAGCCATCCGCGCTGTATCAATGAATCCAAATGCAGCTCGCTTGATGGGCATAAATATCGATGGAGTTATCTCTGCAACATTTTTAGTTGGTGGCTTAATGACAGGAGCAGCAGGATTTTTCTATACCTTAAAGTATGAAAATACCTCGGCATTTATTGGATTTGAATTGGGAATTGCAGCATTTACTGCTGCTATTTTGGGCGGAATTGGAAATATTAAAGGCGCTTTCTATGGTGGCCTTGCGCTAGGTCTGCTTGAGACCTATGCCTCATTCTTCCTTGGAACGCAATGGAAGGCTGTAACAGTATTTATAGTTCTTGTTTTAGTTCTATATACCAAACCGAACGGGTTATTCGGTGAAGCGCTAACCCAGACGAGGGCATGATGTTTAATCTTCGCGATAAGGGAGCAGAGATCTGGGAGAACCAGGGACGCGTTGGTCGCATAGTTATAGCTGTAGGCGCCATTGCCATTGTTGCGGCATTGCCATTTATGGGCGGAACTTTTCTTAATACTCCCATAGCGGATTACGAATCAGTTCTGGTTTATCCAATTGCCATGTTTGTTCTAATGGCTATTGGCTTAAATATCGTTATCGGAAAAAGTGGTCTTTTAGATCTTGGTTATGTGGCATTTTTCGCAATTGGTGCCTACACAATGGGATTACTTGGAACTAAGACTGGTCTAAATACCTGGGAGATTCTGCCAATTGGAATTGCTATGGCTATGTTCTCTGGAATTATTCTCGGTGTCCCAGCTCTAAAGCTTCGTGGCGATTACCTAGCAATTATCACTTTGGGCTTTGGTGAAATTGTTAGAATTGTGGCGCTAAACCTTGGAGCATTAGGAAGATCAGAGGGAATCCTAGGAATTCCAACCCCACCTGGATTTTTTGGTATTGAATACGCCTTTGATAGTCACCGCATTTATTACTGGACTCTATTGATTCTTATTTTGCTTGCCATCTGGATGGTAAGACGACTATCTGCGCGCCGCGCTGGCCGTGCCTGGGAATCGATTCGTCAAGATGAGGATGCAGCAGAGTTACTTGGCGTTCCAACATTTAAATATAAAGTTTGGGCATTCGTCCTTGGCGCATCTGTTGGGGGAGCCGCTGGCGTTCTCTATGCCTCAAAGACTTTGTTTATTGCTCCAGATAACTTCACACTTCAAATCTCGATATTAATCCTCGCCTGCGTAGTCTTTGGTGGCATGGGAAATATCTGGGGAGTCATTCTTGGCGCAGTTATTCTTGGTTATCTTCCTGACCGTATTCGTTTCTTATCAGAGGCACGCCTTCTTGTTTTTGGCTTAGTTTTGGTAATCATGATGAATCTACGCCCGGATGGAATTCTTCCTAGAAAGAAACGCGAAAAAGCAATTGTTAAAAAGGATGCCTCATGAGCAAATCCTTAATAGAGCTAAAGAATGTCACCATGAAATTCGGTGGCGTTACTGCCCTTAGTGATGTGACCTTTGATGTTAAAGAGAAAGAAATTTTGGGCCTGATTGGGCCAAATGGCGCGGGCAAGACAACGGTATTTAATGTAATCACCGGCGTATATCAAATAACATCAGGTGAGATTATTTTTGATGGACAATCTCTAGCTGGTGTTAAGCGCTATAAGATAACAAAGAGAGGAGTAGCTAGAACTTTCCAGAACATTCGACTCTGGGGAGATATGACTGCCCTTGAGAATGTTATGACAGCTGCTGATACTCATAAGAAATCTGGTTTAGTTTCAGGGTTATTCGGGTTTCCAATTTCACGTCGCGAAGAGAAGCGCGACAAGGCAAGAGCGCAGGAGCTATTAGATTTCATCGGCATTGGCGAATATTCAGATCGCCTGGCAAAGAATCTTCCCTATGGCGTGCAGAGAAGACTTGAGATTGCAAGAGCAATGGGAGCAGAGCCAAAGTTGCTTCTCCTTGATGAGCCAGCGGCTGGATTTAACCCTGCAGAGAAAGTTGAGTTGGCGGCAACAATTAGAAAGATTCGTGATGCTGGATACACAGTACTTCTCATTGAGCATGACATGTCTCTAGTTATGAAGGTTTCAGATCGAGTGGTAGTTCTAGATTTTGGACAGAAAATTGCTGATGATTCACCACGCAAGGTTCAAGATGATCCAAGAGTAATTGAGGCTTATTTAGGAGTACCTGAAGATGCGTCTTGAAATTAAAGATCTTCGTGTTGCCTATGGAAAAATCGAAGCAGTAAAAGGCATTTCACTTGTTGTAAACCAAGGTGAAATTGTCTCCCTCATTGGAGCCAACGGCGCTGGAAAAACTACACTCCTTAAGACCATTTCAGGGCTTCTAAATCCGACGTCAGGCACAATCACCTACGATGGTGAAGACATTTTGAAATATAAGGCCCACCAAAGAGTTTCACTTGGCATTTCTCAAGCTCCAGAGGGTCGTGGAATATTTCCTGGAATGACCGTTCTTGAAAATCTAGAGCTTGGTAAATACCACCTTAAGATGAAGAAGTCTGAGGTTGCAGAGGATCTTGCAACAGTTTATGAGTTATTTCCACGGTTAAAAGAGCGTGCCACTCAAGCAGGAGGAACTCTCTCAGGCGGCGAGCAACAGATGCTTGCGATTGGGCGAGCACTCATGGCCAAGCCAAAAGTGCTCCTTCTTGATGAGCCTTCAATGGGACTTGCCCCACAGATGATTGCCAATATTTTCCGAATCATTACCCAGATTAACAAAATTGGAGTGACAATTCTTCTAGTAGAGCAAAATGCTCAGCAAGCGCTACAGCGCTCAGACCGAGCATATGTGTTAGAAGTTGGAAATATTACCAAGGAAGCCAAGGGCAAAGACTTACTAAATGATCCGCATGTTAAGTCAGCTTATCTTGGAACAGGGGCGCACGAGCTAGATTAACTAGCGTTCAGCAAGAATTAAGCATGTAATTCTTGCAGTGCAGGTTTTCTCGCCTTTTTCGTTTGTAATCTCTACGTTGTAAGTGCAGAGAGTTTTTCCAAGCGTTACTGCAGTTGCAACCGCTGTTACATAACCCTCTGTTGCGCTCTTGTGGTGGCTTGCACTTATCTCAATTCCAACAATTCTTCTAGAGGGTCCTGCATGTAGCTGGGTACCAATCGATCCTAAGCTCTCGGCTAGCACAACATTTGCTCCGCCATGTAAAAGTCCTATTGGTTGAGTATTGCCTTCAACAGGCATGGTGGCCACAAGCCGTTCAGGAGATGCCTCAATAATCTCGATTCCCATTTTCTTATCAAGCGCACCGATACCACGCTCTCGAATTACTTTTAAAAAATCAGTCATGTTGATTAGTTTAACCTGTATTGCCAATTAGAATCTCAATATGGCCAAGAGCAGTGAGAGATTGTTACTAATAGATGGACACTCCATGGCTTATCGGGCCTTTTACGCCCTACCAGTTGATAATTTTAAGACATCTGCAGGCCAACCAACCAATGCAATATATGGATTTGCAGCAATGATTATCAACCTCATCAACCAGGAGAAGCCTACTCATATTGCAGTGGCATTCGATGTCTCGCGACAAACTTTTAGAACAGAAAAATTCTCTGAGTATAAGTCGAACCGAGTTGCAACGCCTGATGAATTTAAATCTCAGATTTCTCATATTTATCAGGTAGTAGATGCGTTCAAAATTAATCGCTTTGAATTGCCAGGGTTTGAAGCCGATGATGTCATCGCAACTCTAACCAAAAATGCAGAGCAAAAAGGTTTCGAGGTATTAATTTGTTCTGGCGATCGAGATACATTTCAGTTGGTTAGTGAAAAAACAACAGTCTTGTATCCTAAAAAAGGTGTAACTGAAATGGCCCGCATGACTCCTGAGGCAGTAATTGAAAAGTATGGGCTGACTCCAAAGCAGTACCCAGACTTCGCAGCTCTTCGGGGGGATCCAAGCGATAACTTGCCATCGTTGCCTGGGGTCGGAGAAAAAACTGCAACCAAGTGGATTGCTGATTTTGGTTCACTTCAGGATTTGATCAAGAATTCCGAGAATATCAGTGGAAAAGTCGGTGATGCACTGCGGGCAAATATTAATCAAGTTAAATTAAATAGAGAACTAACCCAACTACAAACTAACTTGGAACTTTCCGTATCGTTAGAGTCACTGAGGTGGATTGGAATTGATCCCGCAGAGATAACACAGATATTTGAAGTCTTAGAAATTAGGGCCCTTAGGGAGCGATTAAAATCTTTACCTCAAATAGGTGCTAGGGCTGAAAGTGAGATCGATATAAAGGTCAGGGTTGTTGATTATTCAGAACTGAGTAAAATTCTAAATAATCGCAGATTACCTATTGCGCTTTCAGTAGAAATTGTAGATAAGAGAGTAATGAGCTATGCGGTTGCTTTAAGTGAATCTGAAGTGCTTCATGTCTTAAGCGGAAATTTTGGAGAATGGGTTGTCGATTCTGCGTTACCAAAATATCTTCATCGGGCGAGGGAAGTATTGAAGATTACAGATCTAACCGGACTTGCCGCCGATATAGAGTTATTTGCCTACCTTGTTAATCCGGGCAGTAGAAATTTGGATTTATCTGATTTAGCGCAAAAATTTCTTGGAGTATGGGATGAGGATGAAAACTTATTCGCTACTTTTAACCCTAAGAGTGCGGCTTGGATTTTCAAAATAAAGAATGATTTACAATCTCAAATTTCGGCTCAGGGTATGAGTGATCTTTACTTGAAAATTGAGCAACCGACATTACTTCTATTATCAAAAATTGAATCAACCGGAATTGCAGTTGATAGAGCAAAACTTGAAGATTTGGCTTCCAATTTCAGTCAAATAACTCAAGAGCAAACCTCACTGGCTCATAAAGCAGCTGGTCACGAATTCAATGTCAACTCACCAAAGCAATTACAGTCTGTTCTATTTGAAGAATTAGATCTCCCAAAGACTAAGAAGATAAAGACCGGTTTTACAACTGATGCCGAGAGTATGGTGTGGCTTCTTAATAAGACTAAGCATCCCATTCTTAAGCACTTATTGCGCATTCGTGAAACCAGCAAGTTGCTATCAACAGTTGAAGGCTTGCTATTAGCGA
>Ga0194117_10004202_pt1 | contig 13894 bp, 16 predicted proteins | sample TA2MahsurfametaG_FD_160579 | JGI IMG/M metagenome (GOLD analysis project Ga0194117, IMG submission 160579) | Freshwater microbial communities from Lake Tanganyika, Tanzania - TA2015009 Mahale N1 surface | ecosystem: Environmental > Aquatic > Freshwater > Lake | place: Tanzania: Lake Tanganyika...
GGCCAAGCGAAAAGCACAAACTATCGCCCGGTGCTGCGCGCCACGAACGCCCTGCGCGACCGCGCCCGGCGCTCTGCCGCTCAGCGACACGCAAAACTGGTCCGGATAAATGCTCTAGGCGTTGCCGCAAATCAGTATTGGTCGACGCAGTCTCGGCCACCACCTCAATCAATAAGCCATTGCGTGCTGCACGACACAGGCTTGTGATTCGATTTGCATCCAGCAGCGTACTCATGCGCGCATTGTATCGGTACTGCTGAGGCGGATGACGCCCGCCGTAAACTCCAATACACTGCCGCGCATGTTCGACGCACCGCCACCGCACACGACCTCATCGACGCGCCATAGTCGATCGGATGCCCGAGGCTCCAGCACTGTCCGCATCGGACTACTCTGCTACTTGGTACTGGTGATCTATGCGAGTTGCTATCCATGGGCAAGCTGGCGCAGCACCGGCCTGGCGCCCTGGGCCTATTTGTTCGAGGGGCTACCGCGTTACTGGACCACGTTCGACCTCATAACGAACATCGTTGGCTATGTGCCGCTTGGCGCGCTCATCGTGTTCGCGCTGTATCCGCGAGTCGCAGGCGCAGTCGTGGTGCTGTGCGCGGTTACCGCTGGTGTGATGCTGGCGCTGCTGCTGGAATGCATACAAAGTTATCTGCCGTCGCGGGTGCCAAGTATTCTGGATCTCATCACCAACGCCGCCGGCGTTTTGATGGGCGCCTTGGCGGGCCAACGGCTGTCTGCGCCGGTACTTCGACAGAGCCGCCTGCGCGCGCTCAAGTCGGATTGGTTCGGAGCGAGATCAAGCGCCGGATTAATCGTCGTCGTGCTGTGGCCGCTTGCACAAATTTATCCGCAGCCTTATCTGTTCGGTCATGGATTGTGGCTACCGACCTTGTCTACCATGCTGACCGATTGGCTCGACACACCGGTGGATATTGGCAAGCTACTGTGGCGCGATTTCAGCTTGGATATCGAGCACTTTCTGCTAGCCGAGATCGTAGTAACTGCGCTTGGCATGACCGCAGCGGTGCTGACGCTGCTGTGTCAGACCCGACGTCAGGCGCCGCGTCTGCTGCTGGCGTTGGGCTTGCTACTCGCCGCCACCATCACCAAGGCATTGGCACACGCGGTTTTGTTTTCACCGTCGGATGCATTCGCCTGGCTGACACCCTCTGCAGTAAGCGGATTTCTGGTGGGTGCGGTGATGCTGGCCGGATTATCATTTGCGCCGGTCGCGGCGCAGCGTCGTGCAGCGATTGCCGCTTTGATGATCTGCCTGTTGCTATTGAATGTGCTACCTTCGAATCCGTATTTTTTGTCGACGCTGAGCGAATGGGTGCAAGGTAAATTCCTCAACTTTAATGGCGCGGCACAGTTTCTTTCATTATTCTGGCCCGCGTTTGCCTTGTGGATTCTGTTAAGCCCGCCGCAGCGTCATGCATAGCGCGGTATCATTGGCGAATGCTGCCTGTCGATTGACTATCCCATGAGTGAGCTCTACTACCAACATCATGTATTCGTCTGCAACAATGTGCGAGACGATGGCCGCGCCTGCTGTGCAGAGCGAGGCGCTCAAGGCGTTCAAGAATACGCCAAGCGCCGCTTGAAAGCGCTGGATATGAATGGTCAGGGAAAAATTCGTATCAATAAATCAGGCTGTCTCGATCGCTGCGAAGAAGGCCCGGTCATGGTGGTTTATCCGGAGGCCGTCTGGTACACCTATGTCGATGAGCAGGATGTCGATGAGATCATCGATTCGCATTTACTGTCGGGTCAAGTGGTCGAGCGCTTGAAAATTTAACAGCGCGAGCAAGATCAGCAGCGCACTGCCGTCACCATGAACGCGCATACCCAATCCTTTTCTCTCGCTGGCCAGGCGGGTGCGCTTGAGTGCAAGCTCGACTTGCCGGCGCACACGGCACCGATAGGAATCGCACTGATCGCGCATCCCCACCCGCTATACGGCGGGAGCATGGATAACAAGGTGGTGCAGACGCTCACTCGGGCCTTCGTCGTGCTTGGTTATGCATGCGCTCGGATGAATTTTCGCGGTGTTGGCGAATCTGCAGGCGTGCATGACCATGGTATCGGTGAGACTGATGATATGGCGCTGCTTCACTCGCATATGACCAACCTATATCCGGGTATGCCAGTCGCGATGGCCGGGTTCTCATTTGGTACCTTCGTGCTATCGAGACTGCAGCAGCAACTCGCCGAGCAAGGCAAGCCGGCTGAGCGATTGGTACTGGTTGGTTGTGCTGCTGGCAAGTGGGATATGGCGCCGGTACCGTCGAATACCATACTGATACATGGCGAGCAGGATGAGACCATCCCGCTCAGCGATGTATTTGACTGGGCGCGCCCGCAAGATCTGCCGGTGGTGGTGATTCCCGGCGCCGATCATTTTTTTCATCGCAAGCTACACCATATCAAGCAACTGGTAATCGCTGCCTGGCCGACGCAGTAGCACCGCGCTCGATCACTACTGCGACTGATCCGCTCGAACCAGCCCTCGGCGCTATAATCTGGCGAGTATTGTTGCTGCATCACTCTCTGGATTCAATGAAAAAATTTTTGGTTGCTTGCGTCGCACTGTGTTTGTTTGTTAATGCTACGGCCCAATCGCTTGCGCCACCAACTATTGCGGCACGCTCGTGGTTACTGATGGACGCGAGCAGCGGCCAGGTTCTCGCAGCGCATGAACCCGATCTGCGAATTGAACCCGCATCGCTTACCAAGCTTATGACCGCGTACCTGGCATTTTCAGCCGTGCGCGATAAGCGTATTGATTTGCAGCAGACGGTGAATGTGTCGGTGAATGCATGGAAGGTCGATGGTGATAGCTCCAAGATGTTTATCGAGCCATCTACACCTGTGCGGGTACAAGATCTGCTGTACGGGCTGATTGTTCAATCGGGTAATGATGCAGCGGTAGCGCTGGCGGAGGCGGTGTCTGGCAGCGAGGCAGCATTTGTCGAGCAAATGAATCGGTCTGCTACCGCGCTTGGCCTTAGGCAGACGCACTTCGCTAACCCGCACGGCTTGCCTCACCCGGAAAATTACGCAACCGCCCGTGATTTATCGGTGCTGGCTAATCGCCTGATTACTGACTTCCCCGAGCTGTATAAAATTTACTCGACCAAGAGTTTTACTTACAACAAGATAGCGCAACCCAACCGGAACCGATTGCTGTGGCTGGATCCGACTGTTGATGGGGTCAAGACTGGACATACGCAAGCCGCTGGCTACTGCCTGATTGCATCAGCCAAGCGCGCCAATGGTGTGCAGGGTGATAGACGCATGCTGTCGGTGGTACTGGGCACGAGCTCGGATTCAGTGCGGGCGCAAGAAAGCCAAAAACTGCTGAATTGGGGCTTCCAGAATTTTGATACGCACAAAGTTTATGCCAAAGGCCAAGTGGTACTGACGCCAACCGTATGGAAGTCATCGATCAATGAGATCAAGCTGGGCTTTGATCGCGATGTATACGTCACTGTGCCACAGGGTACTCGGCCCAAGATTACGACGCAGGTCGAGCGCGCCGACCCCCTGGTAGCGCCGATTGCGCGTAACGCGCCCACTGGCACGCTCAAGCTATTAGCGGATGATCAGGTCATCAATAGCGTGCCACTGCTTGCGCTGGAATCCGCACCCACTGCGACTATTGTCGGGCGCACCATTGACACGCTGCGTTTGCTGTTACCCCACTAATGCACAAGGCAAAGCACCTGAAGTCTTCCGATTTGGCCGGTTCATGAGCGAAACTGCATGCCACTGCCCACAGACAGCTTGATTGAGTACCCCAGTGATTTTCCCATCAAGATCATGGGCGTGATGCAAGACACTTTCGCGCAGACGATGGTCGACTTAGTACAGCGCCATGATCCTGATTTCCATGCCGGCAAAATGAGTATGCGCCCCTCTTCCAAAGGAAATTATCTGGCGCTTACGGTGACCGTACGCGCGACGAGTCGCGAACAGCTTGATAATCTTTATCGAGAGCTGTCTTCGCATGCGATGGTTAAGGTGGTGCTGTAGCGCGCATGTCTACGCTGCTGATCCTGCGCCGCGGCCTCGAGCCTTATGAGCAGTGCTTTGCCGCCATGCGCAGTTTCACCGACGCGCGAGACAGTCAAACCCAAGACCAGCTGTGGCTGGTTGAGCACCCGCCGGTGTTCACCCTTGGTCTCGGCGCCGACCCGGCCCACGTGATTAATGCGCATCATCTTCCGGTGGTTCAAACCGACCGAGGGGGTGAAGTCACTTACCACGGCCCGGGCCAGGCGATTGCCTATCTGCTATTTGATCTGCGCCGTGATGGTCGGCGACTGCTGCCGCGTGACTTTGTATATCGCATCGAGCAAGCCGTGATCGATACGCTCGACACGTATAATTGTGCTGGTGAGCGCAAGGCTGGCGCGCCTGGTATTTACATCGCAGACGGTGACTGGCGCGGCGCGAAAGTGGCGGCCTTGGGCTTGAAGATTCGCGCCAACGGCTGCACCTACCATGGCGTATCGCTCAATGTTGCGATGGATCTGCAACCGTTCGGCTGGATTAACCCGTGTGGCTACGCCGGCCTGGCGACGATCGATCTGCATACCCTGGGCGTGCGAGCCAGCCTCGACGAAGTGCAAGATCAACTCGCGCGCGCGCTTGAAAAAAACCTGAAGCTCTAAACCATGTCAGATTCCAGCGATACCCTTGATACGCGGTACGACCCCAACCAAAAACAAAAGGGCGCAGGTAAAACTGCGCGGATCCCGATCAAGATTGTGCCGGCCGAGAGACTGGCCAAGCCCGACTGGATACGGGTCAAAGCGGCCTCACCCACAACACGCTTTTACGAGATCAAGGACATCCTGCGCAAGAACCAGTTAGTGACGGTCTGTGAAGAAGCCTCTTGCCCGAACATCGGCGAGTGTTTTGGCAAAGGTACCGCTACCTTCATGATCATGGGCGACAAGTGTACGCGTCGCTGCCCATTCTGCGATGTCGGACACGGCCGCCCTGATCCGCTCGATGTCAACGAACCAGAAAATCTGGCACGCACTATTGCCGCGCTGAAGCTTTCTTATGTGGTGATCACATCGGTTGATCGTGATGACTTGCGCGATGGCGGCGCCGCGCACTTTGTTGAGTGTATTCAGCAGGTACGCGCACTCTCACCGTCAACACGAATCGAAATTTTGACGCCTGATTTTCGTGGACGCATCGACCGCGCGCTGGACATTTTGCGCGCTGCGCCGCCTGACGTGATGAACCACAATCTCGAGACGGTACCGCGCTTGTACCGCGAGGCGCGCCCCGGCTCTGATTACGCTTTTTCGCTGGAACTATTAAAACGCTTCAAAGCGCTCTGCCCCGATGTACCGACCAAATCCGGACTAATGGTGGGACTGGGCGAAACTGATGACGAGATTCTTCAAGTCATGCGCGATCTTCGCGCGCACGATGTTGATATGCTGACCATCGGTCAATACCTAATGCCAAGCGGCGACCACTTACCTGTGCGTCGCTATGTGCATCCGGATACATTCAACATATTCGAGCAAGAAGCCAAGAAAATGGGCTTTGTGCATGCCGCAGTCGGTGCGATGGTACGCAGCTCGTATCACGCCGATCAGCAAGCGCATCAAGCGGGCGTCGTTTAATTTCTCGTCTAGGCGTACGGCAAGGCGACCCCAACAACGCTAGCGTCCATCTGCCCGCAGGTTGAAAAACTGCTGCAACCGTGTCGATGGCTAAGCAGGAACTCCGAAGACGGTACATGACCTGCTACAAGGCTGCAGCAACAACGCTAGCGTCCATCTGCCCGTAGGTTGAAAAACTGCTGCAAAGGTGCCGATGGCTAGGCGGGGGCGCCGCAGACAGTACATGACGTACGGCAAGGCGACCCCAACAACGCCAGCGGCACCTTTGCAGCAGTTTTAAGCGGAGAGTGCCTTTTCGATGAGCTTATTCAACCCCGCCTCATCAGGAATGCCAACGAATCGCTTCAGAATATTTCCGTTTTTATCAATGAGAAATGACGTCGGCGTCAGTTGTACATCACCGAATGCTTTGGCATTGCTTCCATTGGTATCTAAAGCGACTGTGAATGGCAGCTGCCGGGTCTCGGTGTAGTTTTGCACATACTGTGGCGGGTCGTAGCTCATGGCGACCGCGACCAATTCAAATCCCTGCTCGCGGTATTTGTTGAAGGTACCAACCATCTGCGGCATCTCGGCAATACAGCTCCCGCAACTAGTCGCCCAAAAATTGACCAGTACGACTTTACCGCGCAAGGATTCGGTGCTGAGCTGCTCTCCCTTGAGCGTATTGAATGTGGCGACCGGCGCCGGTTCGCGCTTGAGCAGCGACAGCGCCAGGAAGAGTACGACGCCCAGAATCGCCAGGATGGACATGGTTTGAATAATGGTCAAACCAGCGATTCGGCGCGGATAATGCTTGGACATAGATTTATTTGGGTGAACGAGCAGTGTCGGTGATTATAGACGCCCGGTCGACGCAGACGCAGCTCGACCGGGAGAGTTGGTTATTTGGTGCTTGCTGGTGCGCGATTATCTTCCGGTGACGGCTTCGCCTTCATCTCCAGCAATTCCTCTTCGCTGATGTACTCGAACAGGGTAACCACTTTACGAATATTCGCTGCCGCATTACGTGCAACTTCACCGCCTAGCTTGGCTTCGCGCTGAGTGACGCGACCTAACAAATAGACCACGCCGCGGTCGGTGTGTATTTTGAATGCACTGATATACAAATCTTTGGTATCGATGATTGCGGCTTTGACTTTACTGGTAATGAGCAAATCTGCAGAGCGAGCGCTGACGGAGGATACTGGCGCAATTTCAAGATCATTTTCAAGACGCTTGAGGTCACCGAGTGTTTTAATTTGTGCCTCGACCTCGGCCTTCATTTTTTCGTCGGTAACCTCACCGGTGATTACCACCATACGGTTGTAGCTGGTGACAGCAACCCGCCCTTTGTCGCCGGTGATTTTGCTGGCTCGACCCTCGCCTTTAAGTTCTATGGTTTTGTCATCGGTTTGCATGCCGATGGAGCGCCGATCAACAGCAGCCATAGACCCGACTGCGGTCGCGCCCACTACCAATGGCACACAGCCTTGCAGACTGGCACACAGCGCAGCGCCCAGTGCCAGCCCAAGTAGCGAGCGGCGAGCATTAATCGGTAGCGCTAGTTTCATTCGGCATCTCCTCCAAAAAGTGCGACGTCTATGCCGTCGCAAAGACAATGAATTGTTAACAGGTGCATTTCTTGAATACGCGAGACGCGCTGATGCGGCACACAAATATGGACATCCATGTCCGAGAGGATACTCGATAGTGCGCCGCCTCCGTTACCGGTTAGGGCCACGATGCGCATATCGCGCTCTTGCGCCGCCTCGACCGCTGCCACCACATTGCCTGACTGCCCCGAAGTGGAAATCGCCAGCAATACATCGCCGGCCTGCCCAAGCGCCTGGATCTGCTTGGCGAAAATTTCGTGGTAGCCGTAGTCATTACCAATCGACGTCAGTACCGATGTGTCGGTGGACAGCGCAATCGCGGGCAATGGCAGACGCTCGCGCTCGAAACGTCCCACCAGCTTGGCGGCAAAATGCTGGCTGTCTGCGGCCGAGCCGCCGTTACCACAGGAGAGGATGCGATTGCCATTGGCAAGCGCGGTAAACATGAGATCGATTGCCTCGGCAATGGGTTGCGCTAGCGCAGCGGCGGCCTGATGATTCAGTTCGGCGCTCTCATGAAATTGCTCGAGTATTCGTTCTCTCCGCATACGCAAGATTATAAAGCCGTGATCGTTTCAAGGTGACTCTTGCTACCAAGCGCATGCGGGCGTCAGGCACTGAGGATGTGGCGCAACCAGGTCAGAGTAGTGCCATCGATGCAAACTGCGTCGAAGCGGCACGCGGGCGAGCTGGGGAAGCGCTGCAGAAACACTTGCGCAGACTGCCACAGCCGCGCTTGTTTGGTGGGAGTGATACTGGCGGCTGCGCCACCAAATCGGTGGTTCTTGCGCTGCCTGACCTCGACAAATACCAAGGTTGACGCATCACGCATGATGAGATCGATCTCGCCACGCCTGCTTCGGAAGTTCCGTTTGATCAGTACCAAGCCGTGTGACTGCAAATAGGCCAGCGCGCGGTCTTCTGCCAGCCGGCCTGATTCAGTGGTGGTTTGCTTCATTGATGGGTGAGGGTGTTTTGTACAATACCAATGGCGTTGACCTGCAGCAGGGTGGCGCAATCAATTCTCATCGGTCAACCATGACAACTCCTCTCTCGTCTGATCTTGCCGCACTGCTCACGTCACTCGCCGAAGATACGGCATCGCAGCGTTTTCCGGCGGGCGCATTGTATGTGCTTGGGACCCCGATTGGAAACCTGAGTGATATCAGTATTCGAGCGCTAGGCGTTCTCGAGCAGGTTGATGCAATTGCTTGCGAAGACACGCGTCATACCGGTCAGCTGATCAAGCGCTATGGTTTTTCCAAACCATTGATTGCCACTCATCAGCACAATGAGGCTGCAGCAGCGCAAAAAATTATGGAGCGGCTGCGGTGTGGCGAGCGAATCGCGCTGGTTTCGGATGCGGGTACTCCGGCCATCTCCGACCCGGGCACACGCGTAGTCGACGCCGCACTCAATGAAGGTATTACCGTGATACCGATTGCCGGACCATCGGCAAGCGTGGCCGCCTTATCGGCCAGTGGCTTGAGCGGGGAAGGTTTTCAGTTCGTTGGCTTTCTACCGACTAAACACGCGCAGCGTGATTCAGCGCTACGCGCATTGACAGATTCAGCCGCTGTATTAGTGTTTTACGAGGCCCCGCACCGGGTGCTTGGTACGGTGAGCGCCCTGCGAGACGTCTTTGGTCATCAGCGCCGCATCGTGATCGCACGCGAGCTATCGAAGCTGTTCGAACAGATTCACCGCTGCAGTTTATCCGACGCACCTGAGTGGCTCGCTGCTGATTCTGATCGGCAGCGTGGTGAGTTCGTGCTGCTGATCGAGGGCGCGAGTGGTGGTGGCAAAGAAGACGATGAATTAAAGGAAGCGCGCCGACTCCTGATGCTGCTGCTCGAAGAGTGCCCCGTCAGCCAGGCGGCGGCGTTGGCCGCAAAAATTACCGGACTAAAAAAAAATAAGCTGTATGCAATGGCACTGGAAATCGCAGATCAGCGCTCCTGACTTTGCGACAGCGACGCGCGCTTGGCTGCTTGTAAACGTGCAATTTCATCGGGTAGTAAACGCTCTACCTCAAGCTCGGCACTACCGCCACGCACCATGTCCAATTTTAGTGCTGCGGCATACGAGAGATCGATAATGCGCGACGCAATGAAAGGGCCGCGATCATTAATCCTGACGATGACTTGCCGACCATTACGCAGGTGGGTGACTCGCGCATAGGAGGGGATCGGTAGTATCGGGTGCGCTGCGCTCATCGCGAACATGTCATACGGCTCACCGGAAGCTGTTTTACGGCCATGGTATTTGCGGCCATACCAGCTACCGATACCTCGCTGCACGTAAGGCCGTGCATCGGTAATGGGCACGAACATCTGATCCATTACCGCGTAAGGCTTGCTCGGACCGCGCAGATACGGCTCTACCTTGGGATCAGCGTCGGGTGTGTCGAGCAAACCCGGCGGTACGCGGTCGGGCGGCCCATCGTCTTGGTAATAGGCGCCGGCACGCTTCGGGGTCGCTGTCGAGCTGATACTGGCAGAGGTGGTGCCGGCTTGCTCGCGCGTGCGGTTCTCTTCGCGGGCAGGAACCGTTACCGTACTACACGCAGACATCACTGCCAGCAGCACCAACAAACTTGCTCGGCGGATTAACGATGAGCGCAGCGCGACATCCATATCAGGTCTGTACGAGCTTGCGATGCCGCTGAATGCTCATCAAGGTGCCGATCGCCAGCGACAATGTCATGAACGCAGTGCCACCGTAGCTCATGAACGGTAGCGGCACGCCCACCACCGGCAAAATGCCGCTCACCATACCCATGTTGACGAAGGCATAGACGAACACCGACAAGGTAATTGCACCGGCCAACAGTCTTGAGAACAAGGTGGGCGCATTAGCAGCGATCAGCAGACCGCGCCCGATCAGCATCAAGTACAGCACCAGCAGCACCGCATTGCCTATCAAGCCGAATTCTTCAGAAAACACCGCAAAAATAAAGTCGGTAGTTCGCTCGGGGATAAACTCAAGATGCGCCTGCGAGCCATTTAACCAACCCTTACCGATCAAGCCACCTGAGCCAATCGCAATCGTTGACTGAATGATGTGGAAGCCCTTACCCAGCGGGTCTGACGTTGGATCGATCAGCGTGAGCACGCGCCCGCGCTGATAATCGTGCAGCATCGACCACACCAGCGGCAAACTGGAAAGCCCCGCGATAATCATGCCGATAATTAAGCGCCACGACAGCCCTGCCAGGAAGATGACAAAAAATCCGGATGAAATCACCAGCATTGCAGTGCCAAGATCCGGCTGACGCAAAATCAAGCCTACCGGCGCAAGTACCAACAAGCCGGCTACCAGAAAGTCACGCCAGCGAATCATGCCCTCACGTTTCTGAAAGTACCACGCCAGCATCAGCGGCAGGGCGAGTTTCATGATCTCGGAAGGCTGAATAATGACGCCGACGTTCAGCCACCGGCGAGCGCCGTTTTTTACGAGACCGAACATGGCGACCCCAATCAGCAATCCAAGCCCAATCAGGTAAATCGGCAGCGCGAAGCGCATCAGTTTTTGCGGCGGTATAGCGGCGGCGACCCACATCACCATGATGCCGACCGCGATATTGCGGACATGGCCCTCGAAGCGACCAGGAAAATCCAACCCGGCCGATGACACCGCAAGACAGCCCAGCAACATGATCAGGCCGACGACAATCGCAAGCGAGCGGTCAAAAATCAGTAGTCGGCGCTTGACCGAATCGAGGATCAATCCGCGTGCGTTATCGGCGTAGGACAGCATCAGGGAGCGCTCCTTTGCTCGTTTTTCTTGATGGTACCTGTTGCCGTGTTTACCGTCGGCGTGGTTGGCTGCTTGGCTGCGGTAGCCGCTTTCGGCTCTGACTGAGCGGCCTCCGCTTTGGCAGGTTCTGGTTTGGCTGCAGCAGGTTTCTTCTCTTCGGGCTTGCCCGGATTTGCTTTCTGCAGCTCGGGTTTACCGGCTTCCGGTTTACCGATTTCTGGTTTACTAGCTTCCGGTTTACCAGCTTCGGGCTTTTTCGTATCAGGCTTGGTGGTGTCGGTACGGTTCTGCGGCTCTGCTGGCGCTGCCTCGACCTTAGCCACAGGCTCATCCGGGCGCTTACCCAAAAGGTAGTAGTCAATCGCAAGTCGGGCGATCGGTGCCGCAGCAGCAGCGCCAAAGCCGGCGTTCTCGACAATGACAGCAAGCGCTATTCTTGGCTTGTCAGCTGGCGCGAACGCGACATAAAGTGAATGGTCGCGCAGCCGCTCTGCGATCTTGCTGGCATCGTACTTGACAGTTTTACTCATAGCCGCTGCTTGCGCGGTACCGGTCTTTCCGCCTGAGGTATACGGCGCATTCGCGAAAGATCGGGCTGAGGTACCTTCTTTAGTCACACCGATCATTGCGCTTTTGACGAATTCAATATTCTCCTGCCGCAGCGGGATGCGATAACTTTCTTTGGGTACCGTGAGCTTGCGCGCCTTGGAGTTGGGGTCCTCGATGGATTTCACCAAGTGCGGCTTCATTACCACGCCATTGTTTGCCAGGTTAGATACCGCGTGGGCAAGCTGTATGGGTGTAAACGAGTTGTAGCCCTGACCAATGCCCACCGAAATAGTCTCGCCCGCATACCACTTTTGGAGCTCCGGGCGCTTGAAGGTTTTGCGCTTCCAATCTTGTGATGGCAAGACACCGCGTCGCTCATTTTCCAAGTCGATGCCCGTCAGCTGACCAAAGCCGAACGGCTTCATGAAATCATGAATCGCATCAATGCCTAGATCATTCGCCAACACGTAATAGAAGGTGTTACACGACTGAACGATCGATTTATACATATCGACCCGGCCGTGGCCTCCCTCTTTGTCATCGCGAAAGCGATTATTCCCGAACCAGAAATAGCCGGGATCGGAGATCGCCATCTCAGGCGTACGCTTGCCAAGCTCCAGCGAGGCCAGCGCCATGTAAGGCTTGAACGTTGACCCCGGCGGGTAGGAGCCGATCAGCGGCCTGTTCAGCAGTGGCTTGTCGAGCGAGGTATTCAGATCTTCCCAGCTTTTGGAATCAATACCTTCAACGAACAGGTTAGGGTCAAAGGTTGGCATTGAGACATAGGCCAACACATCGCCGGTAGCCGGCTCGATCGCAACCAATGCGCCGCGTCGATCGCCGAATGCCTTTTCAATAATTTTTTGCAGCTCGATATCAACCGACAAAATCAGATTATTGCCGGGTGTTGGCGCGCTGCGCGACAAGGTGCGGTTAGCACGACCACCTGCAGATACCTCGATCTCATCGTAGCCTGTAATGCCATGTAGCTCGCGCTCATAGCTTTTTTCGATACCTTCCTTGCCGATGTACTCGGTACCTCGGTAATTCGCCGCGTCTTCACTCTCTTCAAGCCGCTCTGCCTCACGCTTATTGACACGTCCAATATAGCCAATCATGTGCGAGGCAGTCTGCCCCAACGGGTATTGGCGAAACAGACGCGCCTGGATATCGACGCCGGGAAAGCGGTATCGCTGTGCCGCAAAGCGTGCCACCTCTTCATCGGTGAGGCGGGTTCGAATCGGCAAGCTTTCAAACGACTTGGATTCCTCCATCTGGCGACGGAAGCGTTTGCGATCTTTCTGCTGAATGTCGACAATTTTGGCCAACTCATCAATCACCGTGTCGAGCGGACGGTTGATTTTGTCCGGCGTGATTTCCAGTGTGTAAGCGGAGTAGTTACGCGCCAAGATTACGCCATTGCGGTCAATAATCAAACCGCGATTAGGCACTGCTGGCACCACCGAAATGCGATTACTCTCGGCTCGCTCGTAGTACTCGCTATGACGGACTGCTTGCAGCCAGATGAAGCGCAGCATCAACAAGCCAAAGCAGATCAGCACCACCAAGCCAGCGACCGACAGCCGTACTCGGAACAGCTGTATCTCGCGTTCGGTATCTTTGATTTCAGTCACGGCGCAGGCCTACGACTCACAAACATGACAGACCGTCGCATCAGATCGGTCGGGTATCGTCACGGTCGACCGCTCGACGCTGCGGCGCCAGCAGCAACCAACAGACAATCGGCCAGACTGCGGTGGAGACAAAGCTTTGAATAAAGTAGCTCCAGCCTGGTGTCTTACCGGTGACCGCGAGCTGTACCAGTACCTGCACGACTTGCATCACCAGCAGCAGCGGAAGCACATGCAGCGCTTGCACCGTTGATCGGAACCACAGCACGCGCCGATGGATGGTGATCGCAAAATAAGACAGCAAGGTATAGGCCAAGGCATTTTCGCCCAGCAGCGAGGCGCTGTGCACATCCATCACCAAACCCATCAGGAAGGCGATACCAATGCCCACTTTGCGTGGCTGGTAGATACTCCAGAACACCAACGTCAGCGCAACGAAATCAGGTACCCAGCTCCAACCGCCCCAAGGGAACAGGTTCAGAAAAAATGCAGCCAGCAAGCTAAACGCAATGAACCCCGGGCTCACGGGCAACAGAATGTTCTGGCGATCCATCATCAGTCAGCACCCTCCCTGCGTGCGCGGCGCGGCCGATCCGAGTTGCTATTCTCTGGCGGGGGTGGCGGTGGCATCGCCGCCGGATCACCTAACAGCACCAACAATTGCCGGTGCCGGGACAGGCCCGCTGCCGGTTGACAC
>Ga0194117_10004205_pt1 | contig 13891 bp, 9 predicted proteins | sample TA2MahsurfametaG_FD_160579 | JGI IMG/M metagenome (GOLD analysis project Ga0194117, IMG submission 160579) | Freshwater microbial communities from Lake Tanganyika, Tanzania - TA2015009 Mahale N1 surface | ecosystem: Environmental > Aquatic > Freshwater > Lake | place: Tanzania: Lake Tanganyika...
ACATTTTATCAAAACCATTAGGTTTCAATCCATGCTTAATAAGAGGGAAAATACTTCGTCCAAACTACCAACGTAGATATCCCCTCCATATTTCCTGATCGAAGGTTTAATCTAGTTTGCTTGTTCTTCTTCAAAAATTCTAAATAAATCATATTTCTACTTATCTTTTTGATTACAACTGAGATTTGATATGTGAGTTCAGGGATTTTATTGTCTTCTTTTGGTTAGATGAGTGTATTGGTTTGAGGATTTCGTTCTATTATTGAAGCAGTTTTTGGTTAAAGTTCACGAAGAGAAACATTTTACGAAGCATTAAATTTAGTTGAAGACTATATGGTTTGATGTTTACCTCTACAAGCCCTTAATTTTTTATAACTGTTGGTTTTTATGTCTACTCAAGCAGAATTTATGTTCTCGTTTCTTTACAACAAATTTGATTCCCCATGAATTTAATAATAAAGTCTCATTAATTTCCGTTTCAATATAAATCTCTAAAAAATCAACTCGAACTGAACAATAGTAGACAAAAATCATGATCATTTAATTATGCATTCAAGTCTACCTTTTAGAATGTTTTTTCGAATCGGTTATTCAAATTTTTATATCGCATATCTTAAAGCCGTTCTGGGCATATTCTCATAATTCTACACTATAAACTGATGTAGATGAACTTTTTATCTCTTGCCTATTTCACGCAACATCCACCCAACAGCCTTATGTATCAAATCTTCTTTATCTTTCAACAATATTTTCGAAAGTTGAAGTGTATCATAGTATAGATTCGCTCGTATAAAAGTAAAAGTTGAAATAATGGAAACTCTTCTAAACCACAAATTGGGACTTTACACCCATTAGTATAGTATTTTTCTTGGATCATTTTTTTGTTTAATCTCATCAAATTCAATACACTTTTCTAGGATATAATGACCCACTATATTTGGTGCTGATAAATCGACTAGATCCCAGTTATTGACACACTCCATTCTGCGAAGATACATGTTGTAAATCTACTCCCTTAGATTTTATTTTTTGTTCTTGTATTTTAAGTCCATTAGAAGTAAAGCTATTAACCTCTCCTAGTGGATTTTACTTTGAAGTAACTCTTAAATTTACTTGAGATTGATGTGTTTATGATTATTAGCTATGTTACGACATTGAGGATTGGTGAGACCGATGAAAATATCACCTTCACCGTATTGCCCAGGTCCAGTTTTGAAAAATTTTTGGGTTTGATTTGCTTTTGCGAGATTTTTTAAAAGGTAAATTTGAGCTCGAATAGCCTATAAAGTCATCTTTAATTTTAATTTAAAATATAAGCAGGACATATATTTGTTTTTGAACTATCTTGTAGTTAATCTTCAAAACTACTAAAATTGTATTTTCTTCTTCCATAATCAATAATTTTAGAAAACTATTAAGATAGTGATTATCATACGTCGTTTTCATATTATGATGAACACTCCTGCGCCTGCACTGACTAGTAAGCCAAGTATCAAAAATTTACACTTATGCTTGGCCCAAAAAGCCTGCTTATTTACACGATTCGATCTCCCTTTGATCTGTTGAGCTATGGATTACAACTTAGTCGCTTTTTTAACAGTCATCTCCACTTTTTCTTCACGTTGAAGTACTCTTTCGATATTTTCGCCCATCTGTATCTGCAACCTTTCTAACTCCTTATTAAGAGTCTACTTTTTATCAGGATCTTTATTACTATTGTAGTAAGCCTAAATAAGAAACACTCTACAAACTGTTGCTTATAAATTTCTGAAAACGAACTATTCATCCCAAAAGCAAACGCAGTTGCTATTTCCTCCGCAGGATACTTCTCCCTAAATCTTTTTCTGATCTATTCCAGAAAAACAAAAGCAGTCTTAATTTTGAGACTGTTATCCGCAAGACAAACAAACAAGAGATTACCATCTTTTTTGATATGATAGATGTATCTTCGTTACTCTATTCGTACTCTTCGTTGTATTTATAGCTCACATCATCTAACAATTTGATTTTTTTTAGGATTTGCTAAGTTATCGAAGGATAGTTGCCATGGGCTGCGTCGTAGTTACAGAGGGTGACTTGCTGACCGTTATCTTCCTGCCTCACCACGACAGAATAAATAATAGACATTCAATTTAATATCATAGTTATCAGAATTATGATTGCCTCGATTGCAACAAATAAATTTTAGCAAAGAAAAATGCAGTTTAGAAATTCCACCTTTAAAAAAGATGTAGAGCACTTGTTTTCATGAATCTTTTGACTTTGATTAAATGAAAATTAGAGATAATATAATCATTGATTGCAACTCTTTTCAAGCTTAGCCATAATTCTTCAAAATTTTTTCTCTGCGTTAATCAAAATCTTTGAGTTTTTCTTTATAACTTTGTATTTTTTGAAGTGCCTAGTCTACTTTACAATAAGATTTAAAACTAACTGCATTCTATACTTTTTTCATCAACGATTGGAATTTCATAACCTTCTCTTCATATTCATTTTTCATTTGTTGTTGATTAATCTTCATCTCATGTACTACTTTTAACACAGATTGAATGTTTATCTTAAGTTTGTTCATTAAAACAGGATCTTTTTGATTCGAACCATTAACCTAAAACTTACTCTTTTATTGCAAACTTTTTCCCAATTATTACACATTCTAAAGATTCTGTTCTTATTTACAATTATAATTATTCGCTAGCTGTTAATTGGATCTCGAGTATGGTAGTTTTTTGTGCATTTTGTTCTGAGCAAGATAAGTATCTTTTGTGAGCATATTCTTATGAACGGGTATTTGATATCTACTTTTGATGGGAGATTTCAGTCTGTTTACTTCCTTGTTTACTAATAATTAAGGTGATTTCCTTTAAATGCTAAGTTTCTTACCCACTTTCATCCACATAAAATAGAATTTATTAATGAATTAAGGGTAAAAAGCGATTATTTTTTATTTTATCATAATTTGGCCATTTTCTAAAAATTATTTTATTCTCGACTTGCTTGATTAAATTTCATAAGCTATTTAAGAATTGAACATAAAATCACAATATTTTTTTATATTTATTCTTTTGAATGAATTCATAACCTTTTTAACTTTATTACATCTTAGTTTGTTTTCTTACTTATATATCTTTTAACGGATAGGTCTTTCATAGCAATGTTCATTCTAAGTGTTATTTTATTTAAGTCCAATAAAACGCTCCAAATGTATTAAAATCAAGCCGCATTTTGGATATCAATAGAATGTAAGAATTTCAGAGTTTATATCGAATTCTTTCCGACCAATTAAATCTTTTGGGTCTACATTTTAACGGAGATTAGCTTTAATCACGTGATTTATATGAATGGTTATAATAATTCAATAGGGTATACCTCCTGTAAAAGCAAAGATGCTGAAGATTAAAAGTTTTCAAGTTTAACCTCTCCAAATCAACTCATTTACCCACCTCCCAGAGGAAGACCTCAACAAATCTCTAACCTTTAGTCCAAGGTCTAGCAAAGATCATAGTGTTACCTAAACTGATTGCTCTCAATTCAGTGCCACCAAAATCGCGACCGATTCTGAAGAAGAACTAGAACATGATCAGCTGGAAAATTAGTAGAGATGTAACAATTATCACATCCACGGATGCTGCCTGAAAGGACAAGATTGCAGCTATAGTCATTCAAGACCAAAAAACAAAAATATCAAGAGTTTAAAAAGTCTTTTCATTGAGAATTTTCCCTAATTGCTCGCAATCGTCGGGCAAAGGACTCGTTCCTTCTTAGGATGATACTAATACCTTTACTTTTCCCATTATGTGTATTTGATAATATCGAGTTTTAATGAATAAAAATAAGTGAGAACGATAGATATATTATTCAGATTGATTTTAATAATTTTATTTGCTCTAAAGCCATCTTTTTTAGATTTGATTATTAAGATAGAGGTATGATAGTTGGATGAGTCTTTTGATATTGGAATCGAAGTCTTCATTGATTAAAATAAAGCTTGACTACAAACACTAGTTATGCTTGCATTTTAAGCATAAGAATTTCCATTTTTATAGGTTAGTCATACGTATTTAGTCTGTTTCGGAATAACTTCATTTGGTATCTTTTTTGGATTGCCCGCTTAGTATATTTTTGAATTTTTTAACTTTTAAATTGTATTTGAATTTAAAACTCAAAAATAAATATTCTTTCTTTATTTAGTATTGTAAAACTTTTACAATTTAGCAGATAAATATATATTTATTTTTTTGGCTATAAGTTTTCCTTCCTCAGGCTACTAAAACATTTCTCTAAGTTGATATTTAATTATATCATGTAGAAATATATGGGTACAATAAATATTGTTATTCATGGCACAAACTAAAGAAAGTATAGATGCAATCCCCATCAAAGACGGAGTCAAGATGGAAGATTTCTATGAACATCATTAAAAAAACTAACTTCCCGTCGAAAAGAAGAAACTTAAAAAGGTTATTTTTGATCCACGACAACTCATCAAGCCCTTCGATAGAGTACTACCACTCTTGATTTAAAAACCAGAGAAAAAGAAAAGAAAAGCTACCAACATACCCAAATTCATAATCAAAGTATTTTACAGAGATCTCCCCGTTTTTCCTACCTCCCACCATAATTAAAGACTAAATGTATTCGCAGTTTCTCTCAATGAATCGAAAACTCGCTTTCATATGATCTAGCTCTTTGGGATCAACGAAGAAGACCCCGAAATAAATAGGGAAAACGAGATAAACCGGCAAGTTTTGAGGAGAGTGCTCCACAGAAATTACGATAATGTGTTAGCAAATACTCATATACAACATAAAAGACTTTATCTGATGTTTAGTAAAAAAGTTTTACTTAGGCTCAACCAACCCACACTTATCGGAAACATAGAAATCTGATACCAATCTATCCTTTATTGTTTAATTTTTTTCATTAAAGTCCAGTTAAACTTATCGAAAAAAAAGGACTATTTTTATTCATTCTAGGATAATATACCCTTTAGATTTTGCTGAAATATGATACGTACTAATTTCTTAATTTTAAAGTAAAGAAATTCTAAGTTTTTGAAGTCAATTTAAATTTACTCTTGAATTATCAAAAAATAAATGACTCAAATTATCAAAATCGTTAATTACATTTTGGGCTCAATATTCCGAAAAAGATCTACCCATTACATTTGAAAGTCTATTCAGTTTTTACAAGTAAGTCTAAAAAGAATTTTGACAATCTCTCACCATTTAATTTAGCCCTTATTTTTAAACAGCTTTTCGCTTAGAAAAAGAAACAAAACCTTCTTTTGGAGGCAAGTTGAAGATACTTAAGTCATCATGAGGTAAACTTTGCTGCTATTCCATACAAAAGCTTAAGGATGGTCTTTATCTGTCCTTCAAAGATTAAAAACTAGAGGGTTTCAATGATTTATCATCTTAGTATTCCAAGCCAGTTGGCCCATCTTCTTTTGAGTTTTTAACTAAACTAGTGTGACTATGAACTTCCTGTAATCCCTTTAAATCCTAATCTATGCTTGCTTTGCTGATTTTTTTTTTGCTGGTAAGCTACTTTTAAGCTTCTTCTCTCTCGCGATGGAGACAAACTTTAATGTTGAGCAAAGAAGGTTCATAATGTTGTTCCCATTCTTAAAATTTATGTATACTTTCCTTTAATTCGCTGAGAAGTGAAGCAACCGATGAGTGATCTGACATCATTTTTTTATGAAATATTCTGCATTGATTTGGATTTTTGGATTGGATGAAGATGGAAAGTTTCCTAAAAAAGGACCAGGAGTTGCAATTTGTTTCAGTTAAGTTGTGTTTTACATTCTGTGTAAATTTCAAGTAAACAGCGTACTTAATGAGATCTTGTTTGGGCCATTGACTTCCCTTGGCAGTATTTTCATATTTTGGTTGAAAAAGGCTAGTTATTTGGAAAGGTCCAGACATGATATCCTCAAAAGGTTGTTAATTATTATTTAAGTAAAATTAATAAAAAAAATAGTTATATTAAGTTAATATCTAGCCATTTGGGACTTTTTTGACAAAATTTTACCTAAATTTATAAGAAGTAGCTAAAGAATTGTTAATTCAAGATAAAGTTTGATTTACTTGTGTCGCATCAAATTGAAGGGGATTATAATTAAATCTTTTAGATAGAGACTTATATTTAAACTGTTCGGACTATATGATAAATTGAAATAAATATGGATTTTAAATCTAAAGTTTGATTGGAAAAGTAACTATTAAAAAAAATATTTAAGAGAAATATCACTATTCCAAGACATTGTGTTGAATAGTATTAACTGCTGGTTAAAATTTTGAAAATTTATCAAAATTCACCATAGCTATTCTCTCCCATTCCAAATTTCTCATCCAATTTTAATCTAAGAAATCCTCAACAAATATTTGACTCCTGTTTACATACACTTCAATTTCGCTTAGACAGTTATCACTTGAAAGATTCATTAAAACTTCTTTGCTTCTTTTAAACACACTTTACCCAATGCTTGTATTATGTATCGTTTCGCTTTCTTCTTGGCTTTCCTAGTCTTCTTGCAGATCCGGTAAGATTTTGTTTATTTACTAGATCACTTACTAAACTTTTTCTTAAACTTTGGTTTTGTATTATTCGTATATTTTTTTGAAATCTGTGCCTTTCGCAATCCTTTAATCAAGATGATGTTTGATCTCTTAAATCATCTTTTCGTGACCCAAAAGCCTCTAAAGATAGTAGCTTTTGTAAAAATTAAGAAGAAGCATTACTTATAGCTTTACCCTATCACTCTATCCATATTTCTTAGCAATGATTTTGACTTTTTTTTAATGATGGCTTCTACATTGCACTTGATTTTTCTTCTTCTTGCCAATGAAATCGCTCATCTCTACGAAATGCCCCCTCTTTTTCTTGAGATTTGGAGGTTTATTTTTTTAAAAGTTTAGTATTAGGAAAAAGTGATAATACATGTCTTCACTAAGTTTCCAATGTCTGAAACTGGGTTATTTCTAAGGCCTATTTATATCCATTAACTTAATTTTTAATTAAAATGATCTCAGCTATTATTTAACTCACAGTTTGATTTAACACATTAAAAATAATTCTTATATAATTATTTGGCTTGTATCTGCACTTCTAATAGCTTTGATTGAAGATTATGATTATTTTAAGAATTAGATCACTAGAATATTGATAAGACTATGATATATAAATATATAAATACAATACAATTAAGCTATAAATAGAAGAAAGAAATGAAACAGTTGTTTCCATTTATTTTTGTAAAATTTAAGTAACTTTTCTGCTTGTTGAGTATTTGCTTTTAAAATCAAAGATAACCCTGAAGTTACTGATGTAGCTTATGAATGAAAACAATTCATATTTAAATAACATTCATCCCAATACAGTTGTTTTTTATTCTTCAATTTTAATCCTAATTGTAAACTATAGCTTTATTATAAAATTTTAAACCATCAGAATGTAATATTGTTTTCTTTTTGTCATAATTAAACATTTAAAAATGAGTAGACCTAAGCCTGTTTAAAACTGAGGGTTGGTGGAGCGGAAACACACCGGGCCTATGTTCGGAGAGCGAGGGATCGAAACCTTCACCCTCAATTTTTTTCATCTTTTATTTATTTCAATATGCAATCATATTTTAAACTCTAAACTCTAAAAATCATTTCTTGCTGTTGTTCTTCTTCATCCATTATTACTTCATTTGCTTGTAGTTAGGTAACTTATAGTTGGGATCCGATGCAGATTCTTTATACTTGGTATTTTTTTGCACCTCGCTCTGTTATCCTGTATTTTAGGCGCTGTTAAGTTTCGAGCATATTTCCAGATACTTATTAAGGTCGAAGGCTTTGTCATGTTTATCATGAAAAGGTACTAAATTCAAATCTCTCTCTTCTTTTTTGGCAAAGATCATATAACTTGCATTATTTTTATCAAGTGGTTTTTTAAAATACAACCTCCTCAAACTATTTTCTCTGGCCAATCTATCAATATCAAGTGGAATTTTGCGGTAGGTATATTTCAACAATTCATCATCAACTTAGATTCCTTAAGGATGCTTTCTAAGCAACTCAGTCAAATCGTGATCATTCCGAACTTTATACTTGTTGTGCCTATAAATGATGTCATGTTCGTTTGTTTTAATGTAGAATTTATCTTTGATTCTGTCAGTTTGCCTAATTACTTCTTCGATGAAGGCTCTTATGTACTGCTGATCATCCTGTCTGTTAAGGAGACATCGATGGTCTTAGGCGAATTGTCGGAAGTTTGAGTTGTTCATAACTCTATGAATGGGGATAGGCTATCCATGGCTTTTGACGAACTCTTCATCAACTACGAGGATGACTTTATTGATGTGGGCATTATCGTATTTGTTGAGTGTTATCTGTGATGACATTGTAAATATTATGATTTGCAGTAGTTATTGTATTAGTCAAAAGTAAAATATGCAATAGTATATGCATCTATTCCATAAAAAAATTATCATTATCACCTTCATCTTTCAAATGAAAAGGCTAAATAATTTTTCGAAATTTTAGCTGCATTTTGAAATAATGAAGTAAACTGCGATTTTAATTTTGCCTCCTATTAATAAAAGCCATCAACCGAAAAAAGAGAAAGGCCAAAAATCAACTTTCAAATTATTTTAGCTTGGGTTAATAAGTATGATAAATTATAATAACCGATAAGTAGTTATTATATCTTCGCGAATACTATTATTGAGTTTAGTAATAAATTGTAATGAAGCTTAGACAACTCCATGTTAAAATGGGACTCTGCAGTCTTAACAATGATCCTCTAGACTTCAAGAAGAACTACCAACGCATTCATAAAAGTATAGATGAATGCAGGAAACTCAACTGCTCCATCAGAGTGGGAGGATAATTGGAAATTTCAGGGTACTCTTGTGAAGATCATTTTCTGTAATATGACACTATTTTTCACTCCTGGGATGTCATAAAAGATCTCATAGTTTCAGGAGTTACTCAAGGAATTGTAGCATAGGTCGGATGCCCTATTTTGCATAAAGCAGCACTTTATAACGGAAGAGTAATTCTTTTCAATTCCAAAATTATCGGTATCAGACCCAAAATGATTCTAGCAGACGGTGGGAACTACTTTTAGACACGTTATTTTTCTGCCTGGAAGCACCCTCGTCAAGTTGACTAGTTCATGTTACCCTAAATTATACAAGAAGTTACTGGTCAAAAAACAGTCCCTATCGGTGCATTTATCCTAAACTTTAACGATACATTTATAGCTTACTAAATCTGCTAGTAAGCTTGGATCTCTAATAACCCAATGATAGATGCTGCCCTTGATGGCGCTTAGATTTTTATAAATGTATCAGGATCAGAAGTGGAGAGAGGCAAATTGAAAAGAAAAATGCAAATGTTAGAGGAATTCACCTAAAGACACGGTGGAGCTTATGTGTATGTCAATATAAAAGGTGCAGTTGGTGCAAGAAACTACTATGATGGCTGTTGTTTCTTTACATAAAACGGAAAAGTTAAATAACTTTCTTAACCTTTCCATTTAGGAGATGTGCAGGTAACACTTGTAACAATCAACCTAAATGCTATTAGAACATTCAGAATTAACAATAAGTCTTTCCAAAAATAAAGTCATGGTGTTTCAGTCATACCTCGAATCAAAGTAGACTTCAATATAGCAACAAACTCATAACATTATATTTATGACAGCCAAATCCACAAACAAGAACTTGCTAGAAAAAGAATACTTTATGAATTTTAACATGCAAGCTATGAGCCTTCAGCATATATGTGGGATGTATTGAGGAAATCGAAAGCTCGAGGTTTCTTTTTGCCATTATCTGGTGGGTTAGATAGCTGTGCAACTGCTCTTATGGTATATAACATGTGTTTTTTAATTTTCGACCAAATCAAAAACACTGCCCAATCAAAATAAATTTTACAATAGTTGAGAAAAGTCATCAGAGATCAAGATTACATTCCTCAAAGCCCGCAGTAAATTTGTAGCAAAATCTTATACACTGCATATCTTTCCACTTAAAATTCAAGCTAAACCACGAAAAGAAGAGCCAAAAAAATTGCTGATACTTTTGGAAGTAAACACAGAGCTGTATGCTTCGATTAAATATACAAAAATTATCAGTAAATGTCTAAACGATAACTTGGTCTATAAGCAAAATTCGCAAAGTAAGGAGGGTCGTGGAGAACTGATTTGGCTCTCCAGAATATACAATCGAGAACAAGAATGGTTCTTAGCTATTACTTGGCTTCTTTAGAACTGTAGAAGTAACATCTAGATGGATTTTTGTTAGTTTTAGGATCTTCCAATCTAGATTAAGCCTTAAGAGGATATTTTACTAAGTATGATTGTAGCTCAGCTGACCTCAATCCCATTGGTTCTTTTTCAAAATTGAGACTCCAAGAAATGCTGAACTACTTCCACTAAGTTCATAAATTTGATGTTTTGGAAGAAGTTATAACTGCCACACCGACAGCTGAATTGCGTCCTTTGAAAGAAGGTTAGATCGCTCAAAATGATGAATAGGATATGGGGCTTACTTATGCCTAACTCTGCACTTTTGGTAAACTCCGTAAAATTTAAAGGCTGGGCCCTGTATCTATGTTTGATAGAATGTTCTATAAAGAAATTTACCAAGATGTGGAAGTTCTAGCTGATAAAATAAAGAAATTCTTTACATATTACGCTAACAATCGCCATAAAACCACAATATTACCGCCATCTTTTCACTATGACCCCTAAAGTTGTGACGACAACAGATATGATATGAGACCTTGGTTGTATGCAACTGATTGGTCTTATCAATTTGAAATCATTGACTAAAGAGTCAAAGATCTTAAAGCACCAATCTAAGACAACATTTTTGGAGGTATCGGTCTAACTCTGAGAAAATCAAGTGCAGGTAAACCTAAAGAATAGAAAGAAAAAAAATCTGCTGAGAGTAGTCATCTAAATGTATTGACATCTTCAGTCCTCCCACCGCGTCGTCGTAAAAGTGAAATCCTTTAAGAAGTCTTCAAAGCTTGATAGATGTGAGTTTTATCTATATTAAAATTATTGAATTATCATTTTAAGCTACTTTTTGACCTTGAATTTAAGATATTTGATGACGAGTAGTTTATTAAAACTGATATTCTTTATTTTTTCGTCCTCAGTTCGGTTATATCTTTTCATCTTTATTTTTAATTAATTCTCATGTCGAAAATTATCAACAGATGGAAAGTTTTTATGTCTTTCTCAATAAATATACTTATAATTTTTGTTTCTGGTTGTATTAAGTATTTGTTTAGTTTCCTGTTTATGTTAATTTTATGAAGTAGAGCAAAAAGTAAAAATTTAATAAAGCAAATTTAAAACAGTTTACTTGACAAGCAAACTCAAGAAGACGATTTTTTTTATTTTTATTTCAAAATTAAAGTTCATTAAAATGATTACATTCTAACATTTCTCAGATATTATTGGATTCAATCGGCCACTTCTAGAACACTTTACTTTACAATTAGTTTATTTTTGTTAATATAAGACAATCATCAGACGAATAATAAAATCTATAATCGTCTGATGACAAGTACCCTAGCCTAGGAAATATCTATCAATCAAATAAACATCTAAACTACCAACCAAGAGAAGGACAATTCATCAACTCCCACACCCATTTATATGGCTGGCATTAACTAGCTCGAACTTCAAGCTAACAGAAGCAATTAAGAAGATCTAAGATAGATTAGTAAAATTTTGAAATAGATTTTGATGTATCCCGATTTGTTATGTACTGAAATGCACATTCGTGCCATGCGATTAGGTAATTTTGATCTGTAAGATCAACCTCCACCAACAAAACAACGCTTCGATACAAGTGCCAGTATGCTCAGTTAGCAATCAAAAAATGAGTTCTGCCCTTGTTGTGGATTCAAAATCCAAACCTAAAATATCGCTATTTGCCATCCTTTTGACAAAATAAAGAACATGGGTCTCTCTACTTTCCTTTTTTTTGCAACGTTCAAAAACCTAAGTATTTTGTTGACAATCATGTTGGTGATTTACTCTGGTTTTGCACTTGCAACAAACGTCTTAGCTGCAAATCTATTAAATTTAAGTGGCATAATTAACTACTCAAAGATAGACTATATTAATATATCTCTCAGTTCCAAACAGACATATGATACACCCACTAACAGAATGTATTACTACATCTCCTGCTGGCTTGGAGTAGCCACGGCAATTATCTGGCTGCTTGTCATTTGTGCCATCAAACACACTGAAATTAAAGATTCGATGTAATATGACCAGGATACCATCAGCTGTTCAGATTACTCAATTGTCATCGAAGGAGTTCCTCTGAATGTCACGCAGTAGTAGTTACAGAAACAATTCGATCAATATTTCTAGACAAGCATCAAAAATAGCTCAAGATTCCCTTAGATTTGGAAACAACCTTTGAGAATTGTGAAGATTAATGTTGGTAAGCCTTTCTATCTTCACTAGGATCAATTAAAAGATTAATAAATTTAAGAAATTGACAAGGAAATTGCTCAAATCAAACAAAAAGTTGCTGAATGGATCATCTAAAGGCGAAATTCCAACTCTTTCAGAGTTGACAAAGGAGAAAGAGAAAGTACTTATCAAAGATACACCAAACTAATATAAAACAGGAACAAAAAATGTATTTAATTATCAAACAGAATCACAGCCATCTTGAAGAAAGATAATGGAAAAAGAGAAGATCTGACTAATGTATTTGTAACTTTCTAGCTTAACAACAATAAAACTCTCTTGAATTTTATTCATGACTCAGGAATTCTTTCCAGAATTCGCGCACTCTGTAATCCATAGCATCAAAGATTTATGTACAAACAAGATGGAAAGGAGTATAAAGTCCATTTGGCTAGAGCACCAGAACCCGAAGATATCCTTTGGACCAATATTGGACAGAAAAATTTCACAAGCTATATGAAAAAGATTTTTACTTTTACTATAACAGTCATTTTACTCGGCATAAGTTTTGCAATTGTGTTTGGGTTAACCAAATTACAACAATCTAAAAACGATGATCGATTGATATCAATCGCGATCTCTCTTACTATCATTATCGTAAATGTCATTATCGGACGTAACTATCTCTTCATTCAGAAGTTATCCATGTTCTCACAGTCTATGAAAAAGATTACACTGAAACCTATAGACAAGCCAGTCTTTCAATCAAATCAATTCTGGCCCAGATGGTTAACGCTATCATTATTCCTGTTGTTTCAGCTTACAAGATCACAGGCAATCTCTATTATGCTAGTGGCTTGGTTGATAATATCTTCATGTTGAGTATCTCCACTTCTCTTATCCCTCCCATTCTTGTTTTTATTGATCCCAACAATTTATTCATGAAAATTAAGCGATGTTTTAAATCTGTACCAAGTAACCTATAATCTATTTAGCACGCAAGTTGTATCAAACCCAAAAAGAACACAATGCACTCCATGAAGGGTTATAATTCTAGGTTGGATTCCAGTATATTTATCCAGTCAATGTATTTATTTTTACTTGTTATTTCGTCTCTTTGCAACCTATCGTTGCACTAATCGGAATGATCGGCTATTTCCTTATGTACTGGGCGCAAAAATATTGTCTCTTCAATCGCTATAGAAGGCCAGTTCCTGGTAGTGACTTCGTCAACAATGCTGTCTACAAAATCATCCTTTTAGGTCCATTTATCTTCGGCTTGGGAAGTATGACATGGTCTAACTTCACACCTGGTGGTATTCCACCTGAAGCATTGCTTCCCAATCTCGTAATTGTTGGAATTTCGGTAATTATCTTTTTTATTCCTTACAATACCGTTCTCGTGGGATGGTGTTTTTCAAACAACTACGAAAGAAATAAAAAATATGATTTT
>Ga0194117_10004206_pt1 | contig 13890 bp, 13 predicted proteins | sample TA2MahsurfametaG_FD_160579 | JGI IMG/M metagenome (GOLD analysis project Ga0194117, IMG submission 160579) | Freshwater microbial communities from Lake Tanganyika, Tanzania - TA2015009 Mahale N1 surface | ecosystem: Environmental > Aquatic > Freshwater > Lake | place: Tanzania: Lake Tanganyika...
GGGGACCTGGAGCTTTTTAACGATCTATATAGACAATTGTTTGGAATATTTTAAGGAAATAGTTGTGAGTTGGTTGTCTTAGATAGTGAACGAACACTTAGTGCAATCGACCGGTTATATTAACTGTTTTGACATTTAAAGTCTCTCCTTAAGTTTTGTAGTCTCTTCTAATTGTAAAAAAGCTAGTAATTGTTTCTGTGTCTGCAGTGGCAGATGTGATAATCAGTTTAAAATTTTTTCTGAGAGTGAGGATTCTTTTTAAGAAGCTAAAAAGAATATCGTAGTTTATTGATCTTTCATGAACATCATCCAGAATAATGACAGAGTATTACTATAAAAGGGGGGAAGAGTAGAGTTACTGAACCAAAGAACCATCAGTAGTGAAAACTACTCTTGTGTTATTATTCACTGTTGAGTTGAACCTTACTTTATGAGCGATCTCTGAATTAAAGCATCCCAACTCTTGATTAACTCTTTTTGCGATTGAAATGGCTGCGATTTTACGAGGGAGTACTACTCCAATTTTCTTATCGTTGAGGATATAACCAGCTTGGATGAGGAATTGCGGTAATTCTAAATATAAGTGATGAGATACGTGTTGTTTTACCTGAACCTGTTTCAGCTGAGATTATCGTTACGTGATTGTGCTCGACTGCGTAGAGTATTTACTTTTCTAAGTGTTGATGGATGTACTGTAGTGTTTGACTGGGAGTTCATCACTCATCTTATCTTATATAAGAGAAGCAATGTTATTATAATTAAAAAAAAATCCATTTACTTCTATCTTTTATATTTTTTTTACAAAAATTTTAGATTATGTCTACTTGGTAGAATAGAACTGAATGATTATTTCATTTTTTTATTAAATTAAAGGAAATAAGGTAGTTGGAAAATTGCATCAATAAATTCCGAACTTCAGCTTCTCGTTGATAAACCAAATGAAAGATAGAGGCAATTAAAAATTAAGTACAAAGTTGGGCCTAATAAACAAATAGTAATCTGATCTATCAAAAATAATAAAAAAAATCTCTTTTTTCTGAAATATACAAGTTTAAAGCTTGTAAATGAGTAGATAATCTTTTAAAATTAATCGTCTTTTATTGTTGTTTGTAAACCCATTTCAAAAAATAAAAAATTTTGATTACAAAAAAAAATATTGAAAGTCAACGATAAATAATGTAACAACTTATGTCTAATAACTTTGCTTTACAATTTTAAAAAAACTTATAATTCTTTACTTGATTTTCAAAAATAAAATCATAAAAAAAACAAAGACATCTAACCTCAGTTTTACGAAGGATCAAACTTAATAATAGTTAGAGTTCGAAATGGGTTGTCTTATAACCATACATCTCCGTAGGCGTGATACGGCTTAATCCAGTTCGTAATACTAAAAGTTTTTTGATGAAAACCTCCGAATGAATGGACTGAAAACTGTTTTTCACTTACGTATTTTCTTCTCTCTAATGTTACAAATGTTAGTCTTATCAGTAGATTGTACCTTAACTATCTCAGTTTGTATGCGTAAAAAAGCAGGAAGTCCTTCTCATACTTAATGGAAGGCCCTCGGAAGTATCTTTCGATCGTGTTGAAGTTTATGCTCTTCCAGTTGGCCTAGGCTGTACTATTTATAGATCCATTTAGACACTAAATGGTAACTCTTGCCCAAATGACTGCGGACTGGTAAACGTGGTAGAGATAGAACTGTATGGTTTAGTTTTCATCGTTGGATGACACTGGGATGCAGGTGATTTAATTTGAGAAGGTTAGACATGCAGTTTTGAAAGGACCAAAGATTCCTACCATAAAATCATATTTTTAATTTGATCTTTCTTTTTTAATATGTTGTTGAAACCATTATTTCTCTGAGATGTCATCGATGAAAATATTAACAACGGTAGGCTCAGAGTATTATCCGAACTGCGCCTAAACTCTGGCGATCATACCTTATTTGTCTCCTAATACGATCTTTTTGGTTAAAATACAATCGTAAGAATGATTTTAGTCAGTCATCTTTTCTTTCCATTTTTTTTGTTTGAGCTTGTATTCTTAATTGTAATAAAGAATTGTGTAAAGATCGCCTGCTCTAAGTCTTTTTAAATAAATTTTAAGGAATCTATTAGCTTTTTAATTACAATTAGCAAAGAGGACTAAAATGTGTCTAAAAAAGGTTAAATGAGAGGTTAAATCGGTATATCTCCACTCCAGAATCAAACCGTGTTCTTAATTGTAATCAACCTACAGCACTTGTTTTTTACTCATTTTAATTATCAATTATAAAGTTGGAATGCAGGTTTGGGTTTGAAAAATCCCAAACAGCAAAACAACACACATTTAAGGTAACCAAATGCAAAGAAAGTGTCAAAAATCATATTAAAGTTGTTTGCTTTGAAGTTTTTGAAGTTGATGATTAAATAGGAACGAATTTATTTTTCGTATGTTGAAAATCCAAACTCTTTTGACAAATTTACGGTTGATCTTAGATTTAAATCTAGTTAGTTTGCTGGTGAGTTATTAAATTATATTTTTTTATCAAAAGATACTTAAAAAGAGAAAGTTGGTGTATATACAGTTGCTTGTGAGTTTCAATTTAAAGATTATATTCTAAAAAAAATAAATTCAATATTACAGCTAGTGAAGATCTTTTTTCTAGAAAAATCGTATCATCCAGTTTAATAAAAATGATTATTGATTGTTGTTTCAGATTTATGGATGTATTCAAGTGATTTTTCTCTCTTATGTTACCTTATTGCTTGTGAAAAGCTGAAAAACTCAATATTTTTTTTTGTTTGATTATCCCAAATCTAACATATCTACATAGAAAACATAAAAGGAGAGTTGAAGTAAGATTGGCAACGAAAAGGCAGCACTAAATATACTCAATATCATCAACTTGTTTCGATAATTAAAAGTAATCCAATATTTGGCATACTGCATTTATTAATCTTATCAAATATTGTAGTGTGATTTTGTTACTGATTTTAGATGTTAGAGAAATGGCGGATTTCAAAACATTTAACTTCTAACCCTGATTTCCTACTTTAGCTGTCTCTAACCATACATTTTAATTATAGTTTTCTTTCTTTTATCTTCGTTTTTTCAAAAACTAAAATTTGATAATTTTGCTCTATTTTTTTTTTAAATAAGACTTGAATCATTGTCTATTTCTATTAGTTTAGTTAATCTTAAGTGTTTTTAAACAATTTAAATTCTTCAATATTTTTCAGAAAGAAACGGATGTGTTAGTAGAAACTTCTTTTTAACATTAAAGTAGATAAATATCTGAACAACACTTGCAAAAATGTGAGTGAAAGTGTTTAAAATATTGGAGTTAGGTTAGCTTCATAATAATATCAACATGCCAGTCGAATTAAAAAATATCAAAGGAGGAGGTCTCCACTATGTAGCGTAAAATACTTGTCATTAAGCGATTTCCAGTCAACTGAAACCAAACTCTTCAGAGCTGGTCTCAAACATTATCGCTCTAATGAGGAAAGGCTCATCAAAGGCACTCGTGTATCACCCAACCACGATTTCCACGACACCATCGACTACGAAAGAGTATATAACTGCTAATCAAGGGTTGCATTATCCATTCACGATCAAATTCCAACCAATACTTCAACTTCCATTTCATGTATGGAGGATTCAAAAAGTGGGTTGTAGACAGATATTTTGTTGGTTCTCTCTATCGTAACGGTTTCAGAGTGATGTGGTTCCCTGCCTTGGTTTACTACGTATGTAAAAATGTTTTAATCTAGTCGGCTGCTACCACATGCGTCTTTATGATAACGCTGCCCACGACTTCTTCTACTTTTCAGATTGAAAATGATTAATCATAAATTATCAACTCCTCATTGATTCAGCGGACGCACGAAGTTGTCATTCTAGAAGTATCCCTCTAACTAAATCTATGCATTGGCATAAATCCCTTTGCCATTCATTTTATCAGCTAACCATTAGCCACGATAGTAGCTCTGATCGGTCCAAGTGTAACTGCCTTGCCCTTGTCTGTTGCCATTGCAGAATTAGCCTTAGTAGATATCGCCATTTGCAAAGATATATAAACCTAAATGGATAGAAATGTACCACTACCATTCTTTTTGCCTGCTTACCAGTCTCCTTCGTACTTATCTCCTGTGGCCATCTCTAATTTTCCGTGTCCTTCTTTCAAATCATTTTTCCATTCGCCTTCATAGACGTCTCCATTTGAATACTCATATACTCCATTTTATGATCTTTGTCCGTTCCTCCAGTTTCCTTCATAACGATCGCCATTTGCGTATTCAATCACACCATATCCGTGTTTTTTATCATTGAGCCATTCTCCTTTGTATTTACCTCCAGATTGATAATGGTAGATACCTTTACCGTGTTTTTTGCCATTCAAAAAGATACCTTCATATTTGTCTTTGTTTGCATAGATAATCTCCCCTTTGTTGGCAGCTCTGTCATCTACCCATTCTCCATCATAAATAGTGCCATTTGCATATTCAAGTACTCCATGTCCATTTTTTCTATTTTTAACCCAATCTCCGATAAATTTATCGCCATTTTTGTAGAAATATGTACCTTTACCATGTTTCTCACCGTTGAGCCAGTTTCCTTAGTATTTTTCTCCATTATTGTAAGTGTAAATTCCGAATCCATGTTTACGATCTTTGTGCCATTCTCCTTAGAAGATTGCTCCACTGCGGTAGTAGTAAGTTCCTTTGCCGTATTTTTTCCCATCTAGGAATTTTCCATGATATCTTTATCCATTGGCGTAGACGTAGATGCCATCTCCAAAATATTTATCATCTTTCCAACTGCCCATATAGCTATCTTTATTGGGAAAAGAGTAAATTCCTTTTCCAGTCCTGCAGTCTTGATACTGTCCAATATACTCTCCTCCATCAGGATAGGATATTTTTTGAAACTAATTTTTTATTTTTCCTGAGTTGTCGAAAAACTGGGCGAGAAACTATTATCTGATGGATTGAAGTGAATTTGAATCTCTTCTGGAATGATTGGATTGGAGCCTGCTGTTGGCGTGGAAAGTGTTTGGTTGGAAGGAGGCGACTTTCATTTATTGAATTTAATTATAACAGTTAGTATAATGTTATAATTTGTATTTTGAGATAAACTAGAATCTAGCAAAATCTCGGTATTTATAATTAAGGTTATATTACTTATATTACAGGTTGGATTTAGATTAAATCTATATTTCTTTCATTTTTTTTTGTGAAAAAAAATATGATTTTTTTTGAGTAAATTCTAAGTAATTTGGACAATACTTTGAGATTATTTCTCAATTTATTTCTAAAAATATTTCGCAAACATCTAATTGCAAATATATTATAAATCACCTTTTAGACATCACTCTCTACAGCAAGTTTAAGTTTGTAATGGGACGAACATCGTTCAACTACTTACTCTCTCGACTTTCGTGCAGTGCCTGATAACGAGCTCGGCTCTTATTCTCACGACGTGAAACTCTTGTCCTGTATGTCTCGTTACCAGAACCTTGTCCTTGTGCATTATAACTCTCTTAGCGGAAAGGTTGTATGCGATTAAAAGGAGACATCCGAGAGCTGAAATTCGGTGAATAGTATTGTTTAGTATACCTAGCATTTCTCTCATTGTATTGATTTGTATGAGGTGGATAGTGATTGTGAGGCTACTGATAGCTAGCACCGTCAAATCTTTCAAACTGATTATGAGTGTTTACTCGATCATGAGAAGTCACCCTGTTGATACGGGGATAGCTGATGGCTTCGATTTTGCTCTGTATGTCTGCAATAATGAGTTGATCTTTGCGTTTTTGTTATCTTAAAATATCTAATTCAGCTTAGAGTTCTTCCAAGAGGTAGCCTGTTTCTACATCATTGTATTTCTTAAGGATACGGTTTTATTCTTCAAGTCTACGAAAGACACTATTGTATTTTTACATTTAGGAGGCGAACTATTCGTTCATTTTGTATATAATTTTGTTTTTTTCCTACAATTCTTCTCTTAATTTGCTGATTTACTCATAAAGTTGCTGCATTTATGAGGTACTGTCATTCTCACTACTTTTTTATGTGTTCAATCTTACCTTAGAGCTCATAATCGTCCGTTTTTAGTCAGTTCTCTCGAATTTGTTGCCACTCCTTTATAATCTATTTTATAGATTCTTGATATAGTTTTCTTTTTCTTTCACTCCTATACGAAGCATTTCATTTTATTTTTGAAGATCACTCATCAAATTTTGGTGCTATGCCTTCAGCCACTCTTAATTTGCCTGTGTGTCCTCGTTTTCTTCAAGAATAGCTAGGTGTTTTTCAAGTTAATGTTCCAAGCCTTTAGTTGAGGGTAAAGTTTGTAGTTGTTGAGTTATAAACTTGATAGAATCGTTGAGGTGGTGAATAGTCTGACCTGATATCCTATTTTGAGAATACTATCTCTCTAAAGATTTGTAGTTGGAGATGAGTGCGGAATTAGCCCTCAACAAATTGCCAACAACAAACTGTTCTTCCTTTTCCAAAGATTTGATACATGAATCAATAGCCAAAGTGCCCGCTAATACTGTATGTAGTGATGTGTTTTTATCTGTTTGAAGCAATAGATTTTGTTATTGTTGCGAAAGATCACGATAGATTTCAATATTGCGACACTTGAGAAGGAGAGTTTCGTGTATATTAACAATTAAATCTGCTATTTTTGAAAAAATTTAGTTTTCGGACTTGCTACTGCTGGGATTGGAGGGGAATTTGGAGGAAAGGAATAGCTGGCTGGGTGAGTTGTCCTATATCTTGATATTTTGTTGTTATGGAGATCCGTAGTTTCTAAAACTCATACTGTTATTCTAATCTTTATAATAACACACAACAGCGGCCGAAACTTTTAATCTGTTTCAGTACAACAACAATCAAAACTATTATTTAGCCTTTCTTTTACTTTTATCTTTATGGGAAATAAAGATTTATAGACTAGGGGGCTTATCTAGTAATCTAAAGAACTTTTTGTGAAGTTAGTTTTGATCTGAATATAAATTTAACTTGATTGTTAATATTCTACCAAATAGGTGATTTACGTGTATCATCACAGGGAATATTTTTTGAGAGAGGTCTTTGGCTTGGGCGCTTCATCCTCGAAAAGCTAGAGAATCATCAAGTTGTTGTCAATATGCTCGTTGGATTTTAGTAACTGCAACAGTCTCGATGAAGTTCTAGCTACCTTCATTTTTACTTAATGCCATAATCACATCCTAAATTTTGGATCCATTCAATTCTTTTACTATGTGTCATACTCTCCAGACTCTTATTACTCCAACGAGTGCCCTGAAAAGACTCCACCGATTATTCAGAGTTGCTGCGAGTCTTTTTGCCGTCCTCTTAGTCTACTTTTTGGTCGTATATTTTGTGGAGGTATTGGCAGCGTTATCCGTAGGGGCAGAAGCCTTTGATAGTGAAGTTGATGCAGGGCCTGGTTTTGTAGTTGTTGGTGATGTGAGTTTTTGAGCGTATTTCGAATTCTTAGTGTGCGAAGGTACACTGATTGATATATTGTTTACGCTATGACTGTAAGGACAGTATCCTTTTTCAATCCAATATCTGCATTTCTGGATGAGAATAAAAGTACTTCTGTTTTGTATTTGATACGAAAATCTTGTGTTCTTTTACTGATGGGTGTGATGTTTATTGGGTTTGTGTTCATGTACGGCCGGGGTAATTCTAATACTATCTAAAATTGTAAAATACAATTATAAAACCAACTATTCGAAATTCACAAGCACCACTTCTTAGAGACATTCCCAACCATCCATTTTCACATAAAGATTGGAGAACTGTTACTTTGACTTTTATTTTTATAACTTCATAAAATGAAATGCAGCATAAATGGTTTCGAAATACTCTAAATAAGGAGTATTCAAGTAAAATCAATATGGATTAATAAAGTTTCAGGAAACTACTTAGTCTTATTAATGAAAAAGTAATAAGTCATATTTTATTTAAGAAATGTCAGCACTCGGAATATGGAATAATCGTTATGAAGGTGGGCCCTGCTACGCTGCTTGCATGGAAACCTTTACTTTGTACGCTCAAAAATATTTAGCTACAATCCTTCAATCGCCATCTGCTGGAAAGGTTGTGACTATGCCACAGGACGTGTTAACGATGATAAGGGAAGATAATAAGCAAGGAGAATGTGCAAACGTTTCACTTCAGAGTCGATGGGTACTGAAGTGGGGGAGTTGTAGAGATTGACCGATCTGCGAGTTCATTCATAAATGTTCCCAACACTGCCTTAAAATATCTACAGAGCGTGTCTAGCGGGCATCCGTAGACAGCGTTATTGATCAATGTGCTAAATATAAATCTCACAGTTTCTTCATAAAATGCTGTAAATAGACGATTATCGATATTGGAGTTAGTAATCATCGACGGAAATTTTAATGCGGTGGGAGTGCTAAAGCTTTAGGAGTATGTAGGGCTCACGTTGAGCTCATTGAAAACTTTAGGATTATTATATCTCATCGTACCAACAGTTGTTCCTGTATAATACTTGAAACTAAGTCTAAAAATGTGTACCTCTTTTGATGGCAACGATCAAATCCGGATCTTTGGTCCTAGCAAACTCTACAAAGTTTTAGTTTTACTTTGTGAACGCAGTTTTGTAGACTCCTGCTTTATGATGGCAAAGGGTGTATTCGACGAGTTGTTTCAAGCACTTGCCTCTGGCTTCTGTGGGTAATTTAAGAGCTTCGAGTTCGTATTCTGAATAACCTAAATGCTGTACAGAGCACCGTCAAAGAATAGCTCAGACATGTTAATAATAAAGCAACTTAATGATCGTTTGATAATTTTTTAAAAAAATAATAAAAAGTTAAAAGCAGATTCGTCTATCATCTAATATTGAGAAATGAATCCTTCTATTATTCTAAACCAAATACTTCATGAAATCACATTTTTTAAAAATTTCTTTCAAATATGATAAAAAAGAATCAAGCACCTTGCTGTATTTCCTCTGCCTCCACTTTATCTTCAATCTTATCAATTTTAGGCGTTAATTTATTAGTAGAGTCAGCAAAAGTTTTCTTGGAAACATAGTGACCAAATTCACTCGGCACTTTATAGTTACCGGGACCCGGATTTTAATTACTATCGGCTAATGATTTTCGATTAGAAATTGCAAACTTTCTGCTGAGACAGTTTTTCATTCTAGAAACCACATATTTTCCAACGGGCGATAAATTAACATGAGAAGTATCGTATGAACCCGGCCCGGGCACTTTGTTTGATTGCATATGAGACCTTCCACCCACTTTACTGAAGTCACGCACACAACTCGTTTTATACTTTGAGAGAAAGTAGCTTCCTTTTTCATTTATGCAAAAAGTAGTAGGATATGCGCCAGGACCTGGTACTCTTAACTTTTATTTGTTTTCTTGATGTGGTTTGCTTGTTAATGAGTAGGCAGATTTTGTTAATGTTGAGTTAATTTCATAAGAACCTGGACCGGGATTTCTATTTACTTTGATTGTTGCCAGTGGTCCTGTCAATTCCATCTCTTCACGGCCTTTTCCAAAACCGAATCCATGCGTATTATTTGGAGTAAAATCAGAGGGGAGGGTATAAGTGTTGGGAGGTGGATTTTTGGATGTTCTAAATTTTATTATTTCTACTAGTTTGTGAAGTCGTATTTATGTCCAAATCCAAGCGAGGTGGTTCTGCAGTTAATGATGGTAGAGGGTAAATCATAGTACCTGTCACATCTGCATAGTTATTATGATACTGAAGTAATTTTCTGGAATGAAATCTTGCGGTTTTGGGGAAAGAAAACAGCATTTTAGAGGGGGAATTATTGGTTGGACTGTTGCATATTTAATTGCAGTTGGAGACGGTTACAGACATTTCTTCTGTGTCTAATCTTCTATTATATTATGGAAAATTTGCTAGATAAAAATCAAAGAAAGGTTTGAAATAAAAAAATAAAGTGTAGTATTTTTGAGCACGAATTCTAAGAACAGAAAGGCTGGTGAAATTGAGTAGAATGTAGTCTAATTGCTGCTTTTTAAATAAATTTTATTATTATAATTTAGCTATGAGCTAAAACGAGTAGAAAACAGCCGTAAAAGGTGAAAACAAGTAAACCAAGGAGGAACAATCATCTGACTTATAGTTCTACAATTATAGTTTTGAATAAAATGAATATTAGGCAGATTTTGAGCTCTAAGAGTAATATCTAAGCAGACTTAAAATACAAAGAAAAAGAGTAATACTTGTCGTATGCAGATTTAAGAGTTATCATTGATGCAACGCAACTATGAGGAAAGATTGGAAAAGGAAGTGTAGAAAAATAAGAGCTTGAGGGAGTAAATCGAGAAGCTATCAGCAGTCAAAAATTATCAAAGTAGATACAACTAAACCATCGTCAATTTGCAGGCATTAAACCAATAGAACAAATCTCTCCGAGAACAAATCGAAGAGCTCAGGTAAGAACTATATCAAGCTTCAAATGAGAAGACTAATCATATACAAAAATTGAAACTAGAGGTATCTTTACTAAGAGATAAATAGTCTTCAAAAATATAGAGCTTATAATAGGAGTTATCTAATAAGCAAGAGGAAATTGATAAGTTACAAAGATAGATTCGACTAAAATAAAAAGAAATACAGGATTTATCCTCAAATCTTAGGGCTAAAAGCAGTATATTTTAGAGCTAAAAAGAAGAGCTTATAAGGATATAACAAAGGAAAGTTGAAAGACTCGAGAGATAGTTAATGAGTAAAAACTAGACATACACTTAGGTTCAATCTAACACTGAAGCTTTATTAAAATAAAATGCCCAGCTCAAATAAGAAAACTATCGTTTGAATGGAATACTTAACGCTAAAGAGCTTTAGTTAAGATCTCAGGTAGAAAAATTTAAGATGAAGCTGAATTCAATCAAAAAATAGCTAAAGAATAAAGAAAGAGACTATTTTGAAGCCAAGTAATCTTTGAGGAAGTTTGAAAAAGAGTACAAAGAAAGTTCTTCTGAGTCCGAATATTTGAAAGTTTAAATTAAGAAACTTAAATAAACAATTGAATTAGAGAAGTTCAAAATGTAATCAGATTTCTCAAAGTAAAAGCAATCCCTTCAAGCCATCATAAGCCAGCATACAAGAACAATTGAATAGTTGCTAGCAATCAAAAATGATTTGTTAGCCTAAAACAAAAAGCTTCACGCGATACTGTAAAGGAAGAAGATGATATAAACTAAGAGAAAAAGTTATTTAAAAACATAGTTGAAGTAAATTGACAGGTTATAAAAAGTGATAGACAAGATAGTAGATTGATGTTAATCAAATAATCTAACACAATATAATTCAAATAGTTTTTAAATCATGAGCAAATCAGGACAAGGATCTTAATACTATATCACTATTTTCAGTAATGAAGGCAGGCTCTATCAGGTAGAGTATGCTTTTAAAGCTGTTAAAACTTGCGGACTTACCGCTATCGCCATAAGGGGAAATGATTCCGTCGTGTTGCTTAGCGAAAAAAAAGTTCAAGTAATTTATAAATCACTCAGGATAGATTCATCGATCCCAACACAGTTACATGCATTCACAACGTTACTCCAAAACTTGGAGCTATGACTATCGGTTTGGGCCGTATTGTTTTTACTATTCAGCTGATAGCAAGAATATCCTAACCCGTCTGCAAATGGAAGCAGCACATTACAAGCACGAAATGGGTCACGATATCCCCGTAGACTTTTTAGCTTCAAGATTAGCAGATTACAATCAAATTACCACCCAAAAGGCAATGCAAAGAGTTTTCGGAGTTTAGACAATAGTGGCAGGAATTGATGCTGAAAAAGGACCTTCTCTTTATAAAGTGGATCCAGCTGGTTACTACTACGGTTATAAGGGCGTAGCCAGTGGAGTGAAATAACAAGACGCGATCAATTATTTATAGAAGTAGATGAAAAAAAGTGGCTGGTCACTAACTGACTAATAGGCTATCAAGTTGGCAATAACAGCTTTGCAGACAATAATTGGGCAGTAGTTCAAGTCCAACGACATTGAAATTGGAGTTGTGTCAGTCAAAAATCCCAAGTTTACCAAACTCAATGCTGATCAAATCGAGTACTATCTTAATGAGGTATCAAAGAAAGACTGAGCCATAGTTTATGAATATCTTCATTATAGAATAAAAGTATAATCGGATTTATAGTTTTCTTTACTGCACTTTTGTGATAATAATGGATTTGATTTAATGATATGTGACAAATAGATCACCAATCCTCTTCTGCAACTTTATTAGCTCCTTGTTGAGGTTGTTTTTCTGTCTCTCCTTTTCCAGTCTCTTACCTATTAGCTTCCTCTTCTTCTCTTCTGAGTTGTTCTTGTTGACTTCTGATGGCTTCCAAATCACGAGCAATAAATAAGTCTACTAACTCTTTCCATTCTTCATTTTGCTTGAGAGTTCCTCTTAAGATCATGACCTCTCTGGCCAACATCCAGAAAACAGTAGCGATAGCTTTGGGGACTCTGTTGTTACAGGGAATAACGATATCGACGAATTCAAGAGGAGCATCGGTGTTGCAAAGAGCAATGGTTGGGATGTTGACGTATGAGGCTTCAACAACAGCTTGATGGTCACTCTTGGGATCAGCAACGACTAGCAATCTGGGTTCTTGGAACTTTTTGGTAATCTGATTGGTAAGAGTTCCGGGAATCCATCTTGAGGACGCTGAGGCAGTAGTTCCTGTATATTGTCCGAATTTGTAGACAGCTCTTTGTCCATGCTCCTTTGCACAGACTACGATAACTTCAGAGAGTGAAGGAATGGAAGCAATAACTCTGGCGGCGAGTTTAATTCTTCTATAGATTTCATCGACTTTGAAGATGTAGTTTCCTGCATTGTTTCTGCCATCGACGAAGGGCTTCATGTTATGATTAATTTTTTAAGCGCCAAGGTGGACCTAGATTAAAGAAGGGATACGTTAGCAGCCAAGAGGCGAAGGATATCGGTTGATTGTCTGTCTGAACTCATATGCCACAAAATATATTAATATTTAATATTTAATTAACTAATATCTGGTCTCACATCTACAAACTCTCTGCTTTTAAATGAAAATATATAATTTATGTTTATCGTTTGTTTAGACTAGCTTCAGTCTGTTTATTATAATAAATGTTTACAATTAATAATAACTATGGTATCATTTGAAGTCTTCGTCTTCCTCGTCAGGGAGTGGAGCTTGCTCTGCAGCATGCCACTCTTTGGCCAACTCCTCGATTTGGTTTTGGTCCATGGCAATTTCCTGGGGCTTTAGAGCCAAAGCTTCAACCAAGTAGAGGTTGGGGTCTCCGGTAAGAGTTCTGAGAATCCACAAGAAAGGCTTTTCGTACTGATAGTTGGATTTTGCAGAGATGTCGAAGTATTGCAAATTGCGCTTGCGGTGGAAAGTTATTTGGCGAGCCTTGACTTTTCTGTCCTTTTGGTCGACTTTGTTTCCAACTAAAACAATGGGGATGTTATCGCAAATTCTGGTGAGATCTTTGTACCATTTGGGCACATTCTTGTATGTGATTCTTGTAGTGACATCGAACATAAGAATGGCAGCATTAGCACCAATGTAATATCCCTCACGTAGTCCTCCGAGTTTTTCTTGTCCAGCTGTGTCCCAGAGTGAAAGTTTGATAGGTCCATGGTTGGTGTAGAAAGTAATAGAGCTAACTTCAACACCTTGAGTAGCAATATACTTCTTTTCGAACTCTCCGGTTATGTGTCTTTTGACAAAAGTGGTCTTTCCTACACCTCCGTCTCCGATCAAAACAACTTTGAATTCTGCTACGACTTTAGGTCCCTACATTTAATTATAGTTACCTACATAAGTTGATGAGTATTTATATTTTTATAATTCTCAAATAA
>Ga0194117_10004209_pt1 | contig 13883 bp, 11 predicted proteins | sample TA2MahsurfametaG_FD_160579 | JGI IMG/M metagenome (GOLD analysis project Ga0194117, IMG submission 160579) | Freshwater microbial communities from Lake Tanganyika, Tanzania - TA2015009 Mahale N1 surface | ecosystem: Environmental > Aquatic > Freshwater > Lake | place: Tanzania: Lake Tanganyika...
TGAAGCCAATCTGGTCAAAGACTGTTTTCCGCTACCACCAACACCTACCAAAAGACCAGATGATCTAGGCTGTCTAATGATTCTTATAATTTTTAGGAGATGTTTCAATGCATCGTTGAACAACACCAATTCTAGTTTCTTAGTATTCTTAGGTTAAGCATTGAAGTCTTACATGCATTCATAAGCTCTTTTTCTCAAGATTTAAACTTATGATATAGCCTCATAGTTTCTGGGACCCAGTTGAATAATGATACCTTCTTAGTCTTTTTCATCAGGAGTCATGAAGTCAACAAAACTGAAGAATTTATCTCTAGCGAACTTTTAATTGATTTCTGCTTACATTCCGAAGCTTTCAATAGAAATGTCATTAATAGCATTTAATACTGTATCTTTGTCTTTGTTATTGACTAACTTATCACAGAAGACTCTCTCACATTCATATCTCCACAATCCAATTGCATAGAGTTCAGGTTTAAAATCTTTAACTTTCTAAGTTCTCATGATAGATTATTTCTTAATCTGAAGGATTCCCTTGAATGTTCTTGAAAGTTAACGCATGTTGAAGAGATAATGGAATTTAGATGGAGTAGGTAACATAAATTTCTTTACGAACTACCAAAGCTTAATGGTTGCAGATGTTAGATTTTCAATAACTTTTTTGACTTAGTCAGTGAAACCGTGATTCTTAGTATCAAGTCTGAACTGGAATCGTACGATTGGACCATAGATACCTTCAATTGAAAGTGGCAAAATCATATTGAAAATGAAAAATTGTCTCTTAAGTCTGTTTGGAATGTCGTTTCTACCTCCTCCAGGATGATTCATAGCACCAACATATGACAAGTTTTTGATACTCTTAAAGTTACCTCTTTGAGCCTTATCAAGCCAATAGAAACCTCCTTGTTCCATGAGTTGTCTTACGATTTCAAGAGTAACTTGATCACCCCATTTATTGACGAAAGGCATACTTAAGTCGTCAATGAAAATGGCTAATAATTTGTTTTGAGGTGGTCCATATTCTTTACCCATCTTGTTATCGCATTCTTGTTAGATTGAAGCTTGGAACAGACCAGGTGAAGTAGCTGATGAGAAGTTGATTCTCTTAAAGAGTTGTACTGTAAGATCGAATTTTTGTGACCACATGAGAACTGAAGATGTTTTGGCAGTACCAGAACCACCGATCAAAAGTACACCATTTTGAACAAAAGCAGTTGAAGAGTGAGTTGGGCGAGGTTGAGTTAAAATGTTGTTTACTAAGAATTCTACTCTGAAAGAATCAATAGTTGGGAGAAGAAGTTGTGAAAATTTAAAGGCTTTGTCTGCGGCTGGTTTCCAAACTTCAGGCTTGACAAGAGTATATTCAACTTTTTGATCTTGAATTAAAAGATAATAGTCAAAGATAGTTTCATTTTCTTTTTTGTTTTGGGGAAGAGGAGCATTCTTTGATTGCAAGAATTAATGGAATTGGAATCTTTCTGCTGCTTCATAGAGACCTCCTACAGCCCAAGATAATGAATAAACAACTAACTTTTCGTAATCGAGATCTGAGAGCTTAGTTCCAGCAGGTACAGTTTTTAAAAGTCCATTAATCAAGCTGAGAGTGTTCATGATTTTCATGGCCAATGATACGTCCATCATAGGTGGATTTTTAATTGCTTTCTCCAATGTTTGTACAATCTTAATATCTTCGAAATATTTCTTGATTAATTTCTTTAAGATATTGACTTAGTCTACACTTCTTTATAAAGCTCTAAGTTGGCACCAACCTTCATAAAGAGCTACAGTTCCGAGATCGTTTGGTGAAATATAAATCTGCCCGCATCGAGATACTGTTGCTGGTGAGGCATTGTTAAGATTTTCAACTTCGAACACAAGTTTACATTGATCAGTCATAGGAATACGTTCACCGTTGGCTAAAGTCAAAATTTTATTGTCATCAAGCACAGTGTTCAAATTTTCAATCCAAATAGTATCGACTGGACCGTCACAAGTCAACCAAATATTAAATTTCGAGGATCTTGAGTTACATTTTTGCCATAAAGTTGAGAAGACACCAGGAATCCAATCATCTGAGATTTAACTCTTTACACCATACATTTCTTTATCAGTGATAGCTTTGGGATTCATTTTTACAATACGATAAGTCAATCTTCCCGGGACTTCAGATAAGACTTCAGTTAAAATACTTAAGATTGTTGTTTTTCCTGTAATTGAAAGACCAAGTAACATAAATCCATGTCTGACCTCTGATGTCTCATACACTTGAATGATTTTTAATGAAAACTCAGGTCTGTTAATCAATTCAGGTCTTTTCTTGATGACTTCAGGAATACGACTTTCAACTTGAGCATGATTTACTTTATCAGCTGAAGTTTGTCTAGGGAAGATATCCTTAAGTAAACCTTCAAAAAGAGCAATATCATCGAAAACCAATTTGGACATGTTCATATCTCTCAAAGATCTCATAAGTAAAAATTCTTCAAAGTACTCTTTTTTTTCAGGAGTGAATACCATATCAGGTTTAGTTTACTTTCTCTTTGTATTACCTGCTGTTCTCAAGACAGAAAGAATGTTTCTTAAACCGAAATCGTAGTGACGTTGTTTTGAAAGTTGTTCTTAACAGAGTTTGTACAACATATTGAATTTCTTGGCTAAAACGTTGATGAACTAGTAACCTACTGAGGCTAACTTGACTTTAATGATAATTTCTCTATCAGGCATCATCATAGTAACACCTCTGAACAAGACCTTCAAGTTTTCAGGTAATTCCTGCCTACCTGCGTAACCAGGATTCATAGTGATGAAATAACCTACAGATTGGATAATATCGATAGGATATTGTTATTAAGGGAACATAAATTTAGAAACGTGTTGCTTTTTGGCAATACCTATAGACTAGACTTGCATAGCAACGACTGACAAGACTTACAGTTCGATACGGTTGAACTCGTCGAAACATCCCCAAAGTCCACTTTGGACCAGACCTTTGAAAATTTTAGCCATATCTCTATATCTATGCTGATCAGAACAGTTGGTGACGACCACAAATACTCCCAATCCTCTACCTAAGTCCTTAACGGTTTCAGTTTTACCTGTTCCTGCGGGACCTGCAGGAGCACCACCATAATACATACTCATAGCTTGTGCAAGAGTGATATAACATCTGTCAGTAAGTGGAGTAATACATAATCTTTCCTTTGCTCCCAAAAACTCATAACTGTAGCTTTGTTCCCAATCAGTAATGCTGATCATGCAAGTATCTTGTTCACTTCTCCAATACAATCTTGTTTGTTTTTGCCAATCAAAATCGAAAATGTTTTGACATTTCATTTCAACAGTAATATCTCTTTGATGTACATGCACAGTAACCAAAGTCTATATTTTAGTTCTTTCTAATGAAGTCTATATAGGTTGCAAGCAAAGGTTGGTGAGTTCTTGAAGCATTTTTTCAATTTCTTTCTTTTTAGATTACATTGCTCCTTTATTCTATTTTTGACCTTTCTCTAAGGCTTCGGTAATCTTGTGAGTCCAAAGTAATTGAATACCCATCAAACTGACTTGAGATAGTGTACTCTTTACAAATGCTTCCAAAGGCTGAGTCATGACTGCAGCTGAAGCATTTCTGCAATGCTATCTCATGGTTTCTTGCATTTCTTTTTAGAGAGATTTAAGCCAAGATTAAATATTTCCCTAACATTTAACATGTGTAACCAAGGGTACTTTTTATGATCCTCCAGACTCTTGAATGATTGTAGTAATAGTTTTATCGCTGCTACCTTTTTTGTCTGATTTTCCAAATTCTACTTTCGTAATGGCATCAAACAACTTTTCGAAGTCTTCTTGAATTGAAGTTGGTTATGATCCTTGTGACAAAATCTTAAGCAAATCAGGATTGGAGACGAAATAGAACCTAGGGAAGAGTTTTCTCTTTCCTTACAAATAAGCTTCTAGCAACTTTTGACATTCTTCTAATTTCTTTTGCATATCAGGTAGATTATCTTTAAGCAAATCTAATTCACAACATTGCAAAACTTTTTTAGTTTCATAGGATTTTTACATACATCTCATCCAAGTTTTATCAATACCTGCGAAGGCTTTAGCTTGAAGCGGCATTTGTTTGGCAATATCACCACCAGTAAAAACAGGCTACAAGCTTCTCCAGAGAGTTTGCACTTTGATCCAAAGATCAAGGATTTAAGATGTATCTGAGAATCTTCTAATGAGTTACTCGACTTGTTTCTTGAAAGGTGTGACATGTCTTTGAGCATTTGTTGAACTTAAAATCATTTGATCTTCTTAAAGTTTTTAGGTGATTTAAGCAACACGAAGACCACCCAGAATAATATTTTCTCTTTTACCCCAGTTACCGAACTAGAATTCTTTTGTTGACCAATATTAAGTGATTTCCGAGAGACTGATTTAGATTTTCTTCTGTTTTTCAGCAGACTCTCCTAATTATTAAATATCTTCAACCAAATCAAGTACTCTCGCCTTAACAAGGTCTTCAATTGTGAAGACTTAAGGTTGATCGTAAGGAATTCTATGGTGAGTATTTTACATAGTTTTTTGGTTGAGAGCTTACCAATGGCGATCTTTGACTGCATCTTTCTTAAGAATTGTAATGACCGGCAACAGAGCTTTTAAGTTCTAAATAGAAGTTTTAAGTTATTTGTAGGCTTGCCATTCTTTTAAATCCTTCGGAAGTCTGATACATTGATCACCGTATTTTTTGGAAGCTTCTTACATGGCAGTAATTTTTTCAACGTTAACTTAAACCCAAAGCATTTATTGGAAGGAATTGATTTCTCTAATGACTTAGGAGTAAAGGTTGTAGAGTTTTTTCAGATTCAACAATTATGCTTTAGTTTTTTCGAGGGCAGGATATTTTTGATGTTGAAGTCCAAATAATTCCTCACCTTTAAAATTAATTTTAAACTGATGTTATCTTACCTCATATTGTTCATCAAATCTTTTCAATCTTTCAATAGCTTCTTTTGGAATGATACCTTCTACCATAGGACCATTTTTCTCATAATCTCCTCTAAAGTCGGAAATATCTTTGACTAAGATTTTAATATCCTTCTTCAAAGTTCTTAAGTATTGAGTTTGTTCAACTGCTAGATTTCTACCGATTTTTTCAGATAAGTCAATCAAAGTTGACCATTTTGACCATAGATAAATTCTAGCATCGCTTTAGTCTTTGTCAGTGATGCCTCCAGGTAGATTAGCATCAAGTAAGGCATACATTTCAGTGACAGGATTGAAGCTGATGTCAATTACAGCTTGGAAACTTCTAATCTATTCGAGTTTCTCCATTACAATACCCAAACTATCAATATCTTTGACTACTGTTTTTGAAAGTTTGTCAATTAATTCAGAAATATGGTCTGATAATCTGTAGAGTTAGCTCTTTGCCTTTTTGTGGAGATCTTCAGCATACTAGTTTTTCCATTACTTTGTGTATTGCTTGAGTCCAACAATCAAAGAGTTAGTTTTTAGCTGCATAGCTCCAATAATGAAAGTAGGTTCGATTTTTTAGATTTCTTCTTCAGTAGTTGAGAATTTTTTGAATTCTGACTCGTAAGCTGAAAGTTGAGGTTTTTCAGAGCCTTTGGAGAATTCTTTAATTGATTTACTGATAGATTTTTGCCAAAGCCATTGGAATTTACTGAATTTTGAAATGAATTCATTAATCTTGTTCTTAGTACCTTGAATTGAACCTGTCAAAAGGAGAATAACCTTAACAATTTACTTATCTTGAGCAATCATTTAATACAAGCTTTGTTTTTTATCATCTTCTGTTGAATGTTGATCCCAGTTGTATAGAGTTTTGCTACATCTTAACACTGCAGTTGCAGCTTTGTTGATAGCCTTTTGGATTTCTTCTAGAGAAGGATTTAACTGAACTTATGATCCTGAAAGTTGAACATCAACTTCAAAGAATGGACTAAGTTTAGTATTAGAGCCAGCTTTGCTACTTCCACAAACTCTGTGCTTCATTGAGTTGAGTGAATTTTGGGTTGCATTAAGAAGAGCATTGTACATATAGAAGAAATAGTATTTTTTAATTCTTTTGACTTCCTCAGACTTAACAGCATCTATTCTTGGATCAAGCTGGTAGTTAATAATGATCAACAACAAATCATCAACTGATCTTTCAATTTCAAGGTTTTTACTTGTCAAGTAATTTCTTTTTTCATTAATATATTCTTCTTGAGTTGAGACGAATGTTTCCAAAGTGAAGGTAATACTCTCATGAGGAAGAGAAACCAAAGAAACCTTTGAAATGTTTTTAAGATTATTTTCGATTCTGTTTTCAATGATATCATTGACGTTAATTATAAGTTGTTCAAGTTTGTTTAGACCTTGATGGACATGATTAAGATAAGAATCAATGTTCATTGAAGTCCAAGTAAGAGTAGACATTCCAGGATGGAGTTTAAGTTACATATCTGCAATATGAGGTGCTAAGAGATTTTTGCAAATAGGCTTTATCTTGCTAATGATTCTTTCATATTCTTTTAACACATAGAGAAGCTCATTGTAATACATTTTAAATTTCTATTATTGAAGCAAAATAATTCTTGCACTCTCAGGGATAGGGATTCCTTGTCTGTCGAGACATTTAGCTTATCTAATAAGCTGCATAATGTCGACATCGAAGTTAACATATAACTTTTTCTGAGTTTAGTGTCTCACAATAAGAGTAGCTTGTAAAGCAGCCTTTGATCTTTCAATTTACTTGACCCATAAATCATAGTACCACATTTCATTAATAGTGAGCATTTTACCCAAAGTATTGTAGTTACCATAGTATTTCTTGATCTAAGAAGAATGAATGACATTCTGAGGGAACTTGGTGATAGGACCTGCAATTTTTTGATAAAGATGTTTTGACCAAATGATTTTACCTGAATTTTCAGGCATGTTTCTTACAATTGGAGGATCAGATTTTTGATCATTGAAAACTCTTTGGATGACCTCAAGTTGACTAGCATAATTAGTCAAAATAGTATTGTACTTTGATGTTAAGTTATGTTTTAGGGCATCTCTTTTGATTGTGTTTTCAAATTTCTTCAAAAGATTGATGGATTGCTCAATACTCTTTGATTTACTGAAGTTGTCATCAATAAACTATTGAAGTTCAGTATCAAGTTGTGAAATAGAAATATTGAAGGACACATACTCTTTATCAAAGTTACTATGAGTTAAATCCAAAAGATCGCTTTTTCTCTTTGCTTTGAATTGATCTCTGATGTTGTTGAACCTGTTAATGATTACGTCCATTTTTTAGAGATTCAATTTAGCTAAAGCATCAAATTGTTGGATATTTGAAAACACTTCAATTAGTTTTTGAAGTCTTTTTACAAATTGATCGAATTTGTTAAAGATCTGAGTTTCAGAAAAATCGAATGTTTTTCCTTTAGGCATATCAGCAACTTTCTCTTTAGTTGCTTTATAGGCTTCCTTATATTATCTGTTAAGTTTAATGCAACTACCAAGTACTTCAATGACTTCAGCAGGATCTCTTTTCCAAACATCCTCAATTTTAGTTCCTGGAGGGATGATCTTTTCCCTACAGTTCTTGATCATCTGGTTAGTTATCTTGATGAACAAACCAGTCATTTTGTCAGATGTATTATAGAAACGGGCAATAGTATGAATCATTTTGATAGCATTCATAAGGGAGGGGAGTGTCTCAATAATTTGTTGAGGAGTGCCTGTGTAAAGAGGCTCAATGAACTTCTAAAGAGTTGACAAATATTTAACATTATCCTTTGCTTCATTGAGTTTGTCAGTAAGAGCTAAGTCTAGTCTTTGAAAGCTTAGCATTAACTTGTTGATATTTTATTGTCCTTATTTTTTTCCCTCATTCTGTTTGTATTTAATCAATGCCATTTTAACCATATTGAAATCTTTATTCTTGAGTTGTTAAGACCAGTTGGTAATAGTTTGCATTCTTTCTTTCCAGAATTAAAGTTCGGTTTTCGGTCCAGGCTACAGTCCTTCATTTTTGGGTTCAGGCTCAGTGCTTAAGAATCTCTCAATAGTTTTAATCCACTAGTCGAATTTCTCTTCGAATCTTTGAATTCTTTAGCTCTCAGTCATACCTTGAAGACGTTGGAGCTATTCAGGTCTAATTTTAAAATGTTCTTGCCCTGGCTCCATCAACTTGAGTGCTTCTCGAACCTCTTTTTTGAATTTTTCTGTCTGCACAACAAACTCTTTTTTGGATTCATGGTCAGTTTGTCCCCAGTCATGTTTTTCTCCATTTAAAAGAGGATCATATATGTATTCAATCATGTAGTTTAGAACCCTGACGGGATTTGGAGTCACCTCACCAAATAAAACTTACTCATTGTTTCCTTCATTGATATTTATCTACATAATTTTACGGTTACCTTTTTTTTGTTTTCAGCAAGATTTCTCAAAAACCAAACTGCCTTATCTTTGATACGTTCTGAGTCACCATAAGTGAGGAAAAGCTGTGGGTCAATCACATTATGGTCATTTTATGATCCAGTATCCGGAGTTTGATAGTAGACCATGATTTTTGGCGGGCCTTATGTCTCAAGAAACTGATCAATTTTGGTTCGGTTGGCTTAGTTGCCAAAGATAGCGTCCTAAATGAGTTGATGCTTACGCTAACGTAGTCCTCTTTGAGTCCAAAGGAGTCGGCTATGCAGCCTCGCATCCATAAGAACTTCTTGGCTAGTTACTTGCTCATTCAAATCAAATTAAAAAGTTATATTTTTTCATCGAATAAAATTGATTTGAGATCTAAATTCTTTATATGAATATTAGTAATTTTTATTGGCAATTTCTGATAATCTCATCCATCAATTATGTATAAATGAATATCAAGAATCAAGGAATGATATATAAAGGTATAATCATGCTGATTCCTCGCTATAATACTATTTGGCATAGTGTTAAATACTATCCAAATAATTAGCTACTTCTTAATAAACCCTTTTTACTACCTTGCTTGCCTTTATGTTTGATTTTAAATCAACTTCTAAATAAACATTTGCAAGCAAGCCTTCTTGGTCTTACTCAAAGCAACTTATACTTGTCAATTCGCATTATTTTTAGTTCATTTGAACTTAGGGTCTATTTTTGATACTTACACAAATCTACCAATGTGAAGAAGAACTACTATTTTCGTATTTTACATATCTAAAAAAACGAGGTTCTAAAAGCATAAACTTCTTGAACCTCAACTCAACAACTGCTAAGTTAGGCTGAATCACTTAGATTATCCTATTTGAAGTAATAGTTCCACAGAGATTCATTACTATTTCTTAGTTTTTGTTCATTTTGCAGTAGAAAGAATAGGAACATGGTAATCTGTAGCTTATGAACAATTTAAAGCCTGTTAAAGTTTAGATTTATTTGATAGTCGCCATTGATTTTTCAGTTTTTTTAACCATAGTTTTATGTGCTTGCTAAAATGTTTGTCTCAAATTGTGTGTTTTGTTCTCAATTACTTCATAAAACTCAGAATAAGGTTCTATGTTGAGTTTAAAATTGAAGTTTCGTATCGATGGTTGCTCTTAGCCCTACTTTGGGAGAAGAGATGATCTTTACTATGGTTCTGCTACTGTATCATGGATTGGAGTTAAACTAATTTTCACATCTAAATTCTCGTCAATTTAAGGAGCTTTATTATTATTTTATTTTCTATCTTTGATTTTGACTTGACTCTCTTCTTGAATATGAAATTTGTGAGAAGGAGTAAATTAAAATTCCTACTCTTCTAAATGATGGATACTTGCTGCCTCTTTTTTCTTTTTGGAAGATGATTTTTTATTAAGTTTGAGGGCAATCGTTCGAAAAAAACTCATAATGGTATCGGGGCAACATCTTTCGAGACTTTGTAAAAACGACATGTGTTATTAAATTACATATGATTTACAATTTAAATTAAAGAGAATATCACAAAGTAGAACTTAATTTTCTTACCAGTCTCAAAATTTAGAGCTTGTTCTTCTTTATCACAGACTAATCGTATCCTATAAATTTTACTGATTCGCTTTTGTTCTTTAAGCGTTAAATCTTTCTTTTCAACTCTTAAATTTGAAATGCTTGTTATTTTTTCCTCAATTAGATTGTTTTTCTATCATCTAAAGTACGTTGGGCGACTGCGTAAACAGGTCCTGACTTCGGATGTTTTTAAATCAAATCAAGTACACTATACAGTCCGCTTTGATAAGGCCCAAACTCGTTTTAATAAAGCTATTTTTCGATTGAATTTTTAATGTTATGGCCTTCTTATGTGGATATTAAAGAGAGTCTACTAATGAAACTCATTTAAATTTGAGAAGACTCTTTACCCGAGTTATGATTTTTTGAACCACTTCTAATGCTTTTTTTGGAAGGATCTTTAAGCAGTAAATGGTTTGCAAATTTCTAAGGCATCTATTCTTAAAAATCATCCTTTTGACTATTAGTTTTTTACTGATAGCGAAATATATCTTCTACAAAATTTGGATTTTCTGATTTATAGTAGTTACTAGTAGGAGCAACAAATTAGATTTCTGCTAATTCTACATTAGAGTTTTCAGGTTAAAAGTTTTCGCTTTAATGCAGCTTCAACGGATCAACTATTTATCGATTATAGTGGATTTGAGGACCCTTAAAATAGTCTTACTATTTTTTATCAGTTTCTTTTATTTAGTCAAAATAATATCTTTAGTTTTGTTCTTATTATTCTCTTTCTTTCTAAAACTGTGTCTGCAATTTATTGTAGTTATCTATGCCTTTGGGAGATTAAATATGAATTTAAACACTGACTTTCGAACTTTTTATTTAGCTTTGCTTGTACTTCTATAAACTCTTTTTAGGGCTTGACTTCCTTGGACTCGACTTTCTTGATTTTCTATTGGAAAATTGCCTTTTAATCTCTTAACGTATGGCTTTTTCATATTGTTTGTGCTCTTCGTCTTCTTCTTAATCGTTTTACTCTGCGACTTAAGAATCATAAGTAACATAAATAACTTCGTTGTGATTAGTTTGGGTCATTTATTAGTCGGCTAGTGGCATGGATATACTTGAAGCATTTTTCTAAACTTAAAGAATGTTATAGACACCACTCTCTAATTTTGTGGGAGATTGCTGATACAAATCGTTAACGATGCTTTACTAAAGCTGCTGTATTATCTTTTCATCTATTTTGCTATCGAATTGTTTCACATTACTTTTCTTACTCCACTAAAATATTTTTTGATTGGTCGTCTATTTCTGAGAACTTTATCTTAAATGCAACTTTTCAAAAGGACTGTTTTAAATTTAGTTCTTTTTTTGAAGCATGATGCTTTTAAAGTTTTTTTTGTTGTGGACCGGTTTGACTTCTTTGTAGATGGGATTTTTGACGATTTCAGGTTGATTGGTTATTTTGTTCATTATGTTGCTGTACTTTTCAAGGAAGTAGTTATTAAGCAGTTATTTTTGGACGTTTCCTAACTGTCTCTATCTCTCGTTCTTAAGTTTATCAACCTTCATGGACTGACTAATAATATAGATAATAAACTGAAAACTTAATAACAGTCCTATTATCAATACAATCCAAAAGGGTAGAATAGATAATATAAATCCTCCCACATCAGATAGATATAAATAAATATAGATTCAATTCTATAGCCTTTTTTAATGCCTATTATTAACTTCAAAGACTTAGTTTTACTAATTTATCCTTAAAATTTAATAATAAAAGTCAGATAGATGAACTTAGATATCAACCCATTTGATTCTCCCCAAAAGGAAACCAGAAGGAGTAGTACACTCAAACATAGAACCGATAACAAAGAAAATATGAAGCCATACCCCAAAGGACTCTCAACCACTATCAGACATAGTGTTAGGTTCAAAGAACAACAATAATAAAATAATGTTCGGTAATTTAATTAATCCAACCCAAAATTTTAAGTATAAAAATCACAAAGAAATATAGTTCAAAAAGAACAGTTAGCTGCTGATAAGTCTTACAAAAAAAGGTGTTTTTTAAAGGATGTAAACAACATCAATTATTTATATAGCAATGTATTGATGATGGCTGCCTAAAACAGTAGAAAAACAAGTGAGAAGTGCGAACATAGAGAACTATTAAAACTGAACAAAGCAATACAAGAATTAGTTTATGAAAATAAACAGCTAAAAGCATAAATAGAAGAGAAACATACTATTTAGAATGAATTATTCGAGCTTGGTGAATATTTGCACTATTCCGTTGATGATCTAATTCATCGAAACTAACTGGAATCATTCATAGAAGAGTATCTACGCAAATGTAAAGTTGTCTTAATACAGAGGAAGAATGCAAAGAGTTACAATAGCGCTGTAGAAATATGGAGGAGTAGCCTAAACATAAAATTATAGGATTCAACTAAGCCTATATCAAATAGAAATAGAAAAAGTGTCAAGTATTAAGAAAGAGGATTGATAGAGAAAAAAATGCCATAAAAAAATTGTAAAAGGAAGAAGCACAATTGTTGAAGAATCTGTATAAAAGCCAAAAAGAGATTGTAAAAAACGACAGACTTTCATCTGCACTCAAGTTGTAAATTTTTCTGTTATGAAGAAAGATCAACCAGATAGATATAGATAACGAATATAGATTCTCAAAAGCAAGAACCAATGGTCAAAAGATTATAGACAAAGAAAGCCTTGAGATAGTAGGGGAACTCAAGCATTGTAAAGTGATTAACAAATAAAATCTCAAAAGCAAGGTTTCTATACCAAAATTGATGAAGAAACGATGATAATGATTTTACTATTGATATTGATAATTTCAATAAAATTCAAAAATATTTTTTCATCAAACTACTCATCAAAACCTTTTCTGATTTACGCTTTTGGATGTTAGCTTATTTATAGCTTTTATTTAGTTGCATCAGATGGATAGGCAGCTGCAATTCAGCTGAATATTATAATTATGAAAGTAAATTTTTTGTCGTTGCTGATTCAAGCTGTCTTAGTGAGTACCATTACTTATACTAGTCTCAAGAATGGAATCATGTTGAAATAAGGAGATGAGTTGATCAGTACTCTGGGGTATATAAAATTAGTACTTAAAAGTTGTACTTTGAACCTTTATCAATTTAATCTCAATTCACAAAACTACGAGCCGACAAACCAGAAATATCAAGGAAGGAATAGCGTACCTTGTAGTTATCTAACAATAAAAAACCAGAATGTCGTAACAGAAAATGGTACAATTTTTTTTGGATTGAATTCAACTGACTTAGTTAAAGTAAGACTCATTATTGATGATTTGGCCAATCTGCGATTGATTGGCGAAAAAAATGAACCTTTTTCAGGTGTGATCTCATATTACTAATAACTAAAAATCAGTAACTATTCACAAACTAAACCACTCATAAGAATTCTCGAATCATTTCAAAAAATATCCGATAATATGCAAAACCCCATCATCAACAATAAAGACTGGGTTTTCACTGTCATACAAAATCAACTTATCATCAGGAACAAAACTAATGAAATTAGTAGGTCTTTCAGTTTGCCTTCTGCTTTCTTCAGCCAGATTGGAATCTTTGATACTAACAACTAGACCTATCCTTATACAAGTTTTGATGGAATGAGGTACTCTACTGTCTGTTAAGAAAGTAAAAATGAACTAGTAGGGCCTTTCATTATTGCGGTTGATGGCTTTTGGCCAGTGCTTAGGATCTACGACCAAGATGGATACATCTTGTTTGAGTACACTCTAAATACGAATTCATAATTTTATAACCCTTGCCCTAAAGGTACTTTTTTATTTTAGGATAAGTGTGATTTGACTTGCCCTGCTTCTTATACAAAGCAAATTCTGAATGGGCGAGGGAGTTGTAGGCTCAGTTGTGAGAAAGGTTCATTTTTTGGGG
>Ga0194117_10004217_pt1 | contig 13862 bp, 5 predicted proteins | sample TA2MahsurfametaG_FD_160579 | JGI IMG/M metagenome (GOLD analysis project Ga0194117, IMG submission 160579) | Freshwater microbial communities from Lake Tanganyika, Tanzania - TA2015009 Mahale N1 surface | ecosystem: Environmental > Aquatic > Freshwater > Lake | place: Tanzania: Lake Tanganyika...
CCCCAGTCTAAAGTGTTTCAGGGGATCATTAAATTTCATAAGAATTCATCAAAACTGAGCTGATTCGACCTGAATTCGATTTGTCGGAGAAATAACAATGTTGTGTACGTTGCCAGCAAAATACTCTCAAACGTAAAATATTCGAAAGCGAGACAAACGTATAGTAAAATATTGATTCCCTCAAAAATGTGTTTGAAGATTTAGGTTTGGAGAATAAATCCAACCTGATCATCACAGCAATCAGATTAGGTGATTGGGAATCACTGTAGCAACTACTTTCGATAGTCAATAATGTTGTGTACTACTATGGGGCACCATGGAATGTGGAGAAGATGATTTAAAGGAATCGTTTTGAAATTAAAACTAAAAAAGAGCATCTTTCTAAAACTGGTAAGGAGGGTAACAATGTTTTTTTGCATGATTGTTTTAAGAGAAAATAGATTTGGTGGAAGTAGATATCTGTTGAGCGAATTATCTAAAATTTGCCTAGAGAACAGCCTGAAGTGGAACACATCCTTGAACTTCTGTTTAAAGATTCTGAACTTAAAAACTAAATCTATTTAAATGTAGTTAGTGTGATCAGAAGTGGCAATTTCATCGTCGCAGAAATTTTGCTGAGAGATATACTCTACACTCCAAATAAAAATAAGTTAAATTTTTCACAGTAACACTACGAGCTTCTGGTAGGTAATCTCACCATAATAAACCAATTTAAGAAGTTCAACTTAATCCAGCACAATCAAGGCGCAAATTATTGTTCACCCATTCATGCTGCAGCCATTTCAGATAATTCTTAATTTTTGAGGAAACTGCTGCAAGTTTTTACTGATATCATCAATGTGGAGGATAGTATAGGCCGAAAACCGATACATTATGCTGCTCTATCCAATAATAGCCAAAATTTAAGTATTTTAGTTGAGAGTGGAGCTGATTTGAAGTAACTTGATAGAAGAAGGATGACTGCCTTGATGTTGGCTTGCTATGAAGGAATGTACTATAATGTTGAATACATTCTTTAAAAGATTAGAGACCAAAACTATATAAATTTCAAAAGTTAAGAAGGTTTTACAGCACTACACTATGCTATCCTAAGCAACAATATCGAATGCATTGAGCTGTTGATAAATGATCCGTATGTTGATTTGTGGGCGTTGACAAAAGATAAAGCAGATTTGTTTCATCTACTCGCAGGGACAGGTAACACTCAGATCATGGATTTGATCCTCAAAAAAGAAATCCTACCCTATACATCTCACGATAAATTTAAGAAGACTCCACCCATGATTGCTATCAGAAATAATAACAACGACTGCTTTGTAAAAATGATATAAAATGGGTGTAAGTTAGATAAAGTGGATAGTAGCCTCAACACTTTGCTGCATTATGCTGCAGCCTACGGCAACATCTAAGCTATCTTAATACTAAAAGGCAAGCAATTTCAGTCTAAAAATAAAAGAGGGCTATATCCTTGGGAAATAGCAATTTACAAAGGCCATTTAGGAGCAGCAAAACTATTATAAAGCGATGAACCATTAGATTTTAGTTAAGATCCACTTTACTTCGCACTTTCAAACATTAGAGGAACACCCGAATTTATGGAATGTATTCGTTACATTAAGGACAAAATGATGAGTGACATCTACTTCCAATAGAAAAATTCAGGCAATGGTTATCTTCATTTGATATGCGAGACCAACGAGGAAGAGTATTTAAAAAAAAGAAGAGAGTAGACCTATTTGAGTGATGAACGTATCAAAGAAGAATTTAATTGGGTGCAGTCACAATTACTTGACTTATTTGTGGAATAGGGATTAGATGGATACCAGGAAAATTATAATGGATAAACTCCATTAAAACTATGTATTGAGAACAATAATTTAATAGGGATACAGAAGTTACTAAAAGGAAAGATAACCTTTGAACCTTAACCTTCATCGGGCAATACAATCTTTCATTGCCTTGGGAATTTAGGATGCAAAGGTCTATAAGAGTTGATCTTTGTCTAAAAAAAACTTAAATAATGTAACGTTAATGAATTAAAGATCAATCTGAAGAAGATAGACCACGCTGGGTTTGATTTCATGTTATATTTCGTCAAATCATTCACTGAAAACGCAGCCAAAAATTTCAAAAAGATCCTCAAAAAGTATTCTATAGCTTTTCAAGAGCATAAACTAAATAAATCAGAGCAAAGGTATAAAATAAAAGTGAATTGCTAGGCAGATATCTAGAAGAAAGCATTAGATGAATTTTTCAAATTTTAAGAAAAGTTTCTCAACGTAGTTTAATTTCTTATTGATCTCGGCTGTGATATCAATGGGATGGTTGTCGACCGAAGAAACGAGCTATCAGAAAAATATCGTAGATGGGGTATCCAACATTTCATAATGAGATTTCCTTCACTCAAATTAGTTAAATTTTTCAAGGCAAAAATAAGAGATTTTAATGCCCCAAACACAGAACTCATGACTCCTCTTCATCTATTCACTAAATATAACACCAAAGGATATCTGATCGATACAAAGTTAAACATCTCAAATGACTATCTGGCATAAAATATTTTGGAGTATCTTTTATCAAATGGAGTTAATCCTAACTGTTACGACTCTACCAAGGCTCTTCCTCTGCTATAGGCAGCCAAGAATATTCAATATGATTTTATGCGAATTTTGAGGAATTATAAAAGTGAAGTAAACTTCTGCACTCTCAAAAATATGGTTCCATTCATTGAAATAGTCAAAAATACAAAGAAGTTTACTATCTAACAAATTCAAAGTTTACTAACTTTAGGTTTCGATCCCAATTTCGCAGATAATGATAAGAGAATTCCTCTACACCATCTTGTTTTTCATTCAGCAAACCTTGATGGTTCACCATAGGTTTGTCAGCTATTGCTTGAGTTTGGATGCAAAATCAATACCTTAGATAAGTACTAAAGATCACCAATATTTTACTGTTTCAGCGATATGGAAGATCACGTTTCAAATACTTAGCCCCTGTAAAAATTATCGATAGTTCAAGTTCTTATCAACCACAAAGACATCAATCTTAATCTAGTTGATGTTTATAAAAGAACTATTCTTCATTACGCCTGTGAAAATAATCATTTCTTCTCCATTATGTTCCTGCTTGACAAAAACATAAATATTGAAGCTAAAGATCATTAATAGAACACTCCACTTGCTTTATGCCTCAAAACTAGGAATTTAGATCAAGCTGCTCTATTGATTTCTAAGGGAGTAAGGTATGGTTTTGTCAACGACAAGTAGCAAAAAATGAGCTACTTTGGCTATGCATTTAACAATTTATCTGCAGGTGTCTGCTTTATGCTACTGGACCATGGTTATCCCATTCAAAAGGCTTTGTAATAGATCCCAAGTTCTTGTTTCAAAGAGTCCTTGATCCAGAAATACATTTTAAGATGATTTACCATTAGATTTATTTATAGTAATAACGAGAAAAACTTATCATAATAAAATAAAAATGAATATTCACATATCCTTGCGCACTTTGCGATATAGTTATTCCATCTTGATCTTGAACTATGATTTCAATGTACCAATGTGTTTCTGGTATTTGAATAATTTTTATCTTAATTAATCCCGTTATTAAACAATACGCTTGTGGTCATTCTTCAGTTTTTAGTACTCATTTTCGCTTGTACCTCCACTTAGGTATTCTTTAATCTCATTTGTGAAGTGCTAGTTCAAATCTTTGGCAACTCCTAGCTCCTCCTTAACTATTTACAACTGATTTTTCAAAGATTAATTCAGATATTTGTATTTTATGTACCTGGGCATGTAACCACAATTACAATTTGCACTCATATCAAAGTTGCTGACAGAACCTGTGCGAGATCTGTTTAGAGTACCTAGAATTGAGCGAATACTTGTATCTGCTGGAAAGATATTGTCGCTACTATCATTGTAAATTGATTTACTAGAATCATAGAGCTCAATTTTTTTGTGGGAGTAACTTTTGAATGAGCCTGAACTTGGTCTTTTTATTTTTTATGTTTGCTCACGGTAAGAGAAGTTAGTCTGCTCAACTTTGAGCTGGTTCAGTTCTTCTTATAATTTTTGAATCGATTCCGTCTTGTTTACAAGCTGGACAGTTATGTCTTGTAATTGGAGTTTCAATTCCCGTACTTAACGATTTATATGTGTTTTGGAGTTGCTAGAGTTGACATAGCGATGTATTTTTGCCAAAACTTGCTGTTTGATGGTACGATGAAAACGGTTATAGATGACAGAGATTACCCGGAGTTTAGTGTAGGATTTGATAAATCTTGCATATGCGACTATGGAATTGAATGTATCTTTTTTTCGCCTTTTCACCAATACATGCAGTTTTCGAGTAGCATTGTATCCTCGCTGTTAAAAATAATTATTTAGAATGTTACTATTCAATCTTGAAACGTAGATTTGTATTCGGCTAAAAATTTGCTTCAAATTGTATTTTTGCATACGTTACAGTAAATTTATCAAATTTTTTAGCTGTTTATCCTTACTTTTGTTTTGTGCAGTATTCAGTTTTAGGCGATCAAAACCCAAGTATAAGGAATATGTAATATTTTTATCACAAAGAGTCACCAATTTGGACAGTATTTCATTTGTTTTACGATCGGGATGCCACAGTACCTCCCAATAATCCTTCAAAACTCTTTGTGTAGAACGTGCAAGTATAATGCTCAACAACTTGTACCTCCGATACTTGATATTTGCTTTTTCTAATACTCTATAAGATGGATAGTTGGAAACATATGTCTGTGAGAGTGGTTTCTGAGTTAAAGTCTTTAAAAAATTATTTATCATTGTCTATCTATAATCTTTCTTAGCTTAAATATATCAAGATGAATTTGGCATTTAATATTAAGTATCATTTTCCCCAAATATTACCTTATTATTCCATTTTTTAATGGCTTTGTAATTTAAAGATACTCTACACTACTTGCACTTCAGTTGCTGTTGATTACAAACCGCAAAATGCAACCCAGTCGTTAACAACTAGACCTGCGCCTATCACATCTGAACCTCGGTTTATAGTTCCAGCACATAGTGGTACTTGCAAAAGGTTACTGAGTTCATCAAGTTGTTAAACAGTAGTCTGTGGATGGACAAGTCCTCCGTTGTTACTAATAACACAATAAGTGCCTACCAACAAATTATTGGCGACTGAGTTTCTGAAGACTTAAACTCCAAGGGTGTCTGCGATAATTTCTTCTGTTTATTTATCAAGGTCAGGATGAATGAGTGCCACGTAATGATTGCAAGCGATACAATTTCCAAGTGCAGATAGTTTCTCCTCGACTCTGACAACTTTTACAGTTTAGGGAAGAGAGTTTCGGATGTGTCTAAGTTCATTATCTGTGGTGTTGTTTGGTATAAGAAGGCCTTTTTTGTTACCTGCTATGGTTCTTCCTACAATACGAGTGCCTCCTACAGTTGCTTGAATTACAGGGATGAAGGATCCAAGTTCTGATTAGAAGACACTGTAGAAGTTGTAAGAGCCGCCTGCTGCAACAAGGCAATATCCGTTGGTAAGTTTTGAGAACACTCCAATGTCGTTTGAGTTTTAGTATTGTACTCTGTTGGCCATTTATCTATTATAGTTGATAGGTATAATTAAACAATAAATATAGGCTACAATTTTTAATTCTCTTTTATTTTTTCTGGAGCATACGGAAGATAGTATTTCTGATTTTAATAGTTATTTTTAGTTTTAACTCTTTTTTGATCAAAATATCTGATCAATAGGCCAATATTTTGGTAAATATAAAAAAAAATCACGTTTCATTTCTTTTTATGAACTCATAGTTTGCTTCGATTATGTCCTAGGGAGATATCTATTTTTTTTTAAAGGTTTTCATTCCCACTGCCAAAGCAATTTACCAGCCAGTAATTCGACCCAATTTGAGCAAAGACCTACGCCATTGTATAAGTTTTTTACAAGTATTCATATCTCCAGCCTCTAGAGCCCATTACAAAGATCCAAGGAAAGCTTATTATCCCAAATTTTAGGTGGGCTGAGGTGGTTTATCTGCGTTGTTTTAGATCGCAACTACAACATTTTCTTGATGGATGTTTACAACTTGAAGTTTTTCTATAATATTTTAAAGTTTCTGAATTTTATTTTATAGTTATGTTATCTTTTAATTATCTTTTTCTTTTGTCTTAGCTTTTTCGGCATTAAATTCTCTCCTAAAAGTACTTGAATTCAAATCAGAACGCATTCTTGTCATTGGCTTTAGAGTTTATATCTCCTTCAGCCTGTTAGTATTTTCAACTGGTTTTTCTACCTTTTCACCCTCAAAAAATTTTCTCAAATCACAAGGTCTGTTGGGAAATAACTTGAAGTACAATGTCTCTATCCTACTTATAAGTTACATCTTAGCTTTGATTTAGTTAGCTATTTATTTGGACTTTTCACAGAAAAACTTCATCAATGAGATTATCTACTAAATGATTAATCTGGTTGTAGATTGTACCTTGCCTTCTATCAGATCATTTGGAAATTTTTAGCAAAGTGAGATAAAAAGATAGAGTGTTTCCAAACTTATCACCAGCTGTTATTTTGAAACAGTTTTCATCAATGACAAATTTTTAAAAAAGAGTTTAAAAGGTAATATTCCACCTCCTTCGTACTTTATAAAATAGTCCATGATGCTCTCGCAACGAATGGTTGTATTTTTGGGAGAATCATAGAAATTTTTTGATCTTTTATGCACTCCTAAAATCATAGCAATAACTATTGACATCTCATAGGTTGATTTTAACAGTTCTTCTGCTGTAGGATTGGAATCAATTACGTTCATAAATCTTTTTGAACTTTCCAAAATTTTGAAAAAGTACTAGATGACAGTCATGAAAAGTTTATTTATATGCACGTCAAGCATCTTGATTACTGAAAGTGCTTCAAAGGGAGTATTAAAAATAGTGTCGATAAAGATAAGTAATTCAGTTCTAATGAAGACACGTATTTTTTAGGGAGTATTTTAAAGTTGATTGCTCATCAACTGATACAGTGATATTTTACCACATACCTAAATGAATATCTCATTACTTGCTCAATTTATTTTAATTTGACTGCTCTTCTTATAGTTTTGTCTTCAGGTGTTGTCAATCCCATTGTTTTTGTGCGGATTGGTAAAATCTTGCCACTATGTTCACAATAGTGCTTTATATTTCTTAAGTTACTGCTGTATGAATAGGATGAAATCCATCTAAGGCAATCACTTTATATTTGGGATCATTCTTTTGGCAGAAGCCTATTCTCCAAGTTCCATTTTAATCCTGTACATCGTACCAAATCTAAGCTGCAGGTGGAACTGAATTAGGTCTCTTTTTCCTGGACGAATTTTCCATCGGTTTTTGATTATTATAAATTTTAAGGAGCACAAAAAAAGATTCAATTCAAACTTAAAGTTTTAGTCTGATAGAATTCTTGAAAAAAACAAGAAAAAGTCGAAGCAACAATTTTAAAATCATATCTTAAATTTTTTTATTGTTATTTATTGGAAAATTGAAAATCATTACGTGAGCCATTTTGGTATCAACTTGGGAGCAAGATATTCGTAATTGGCTAACTCTTCATTGCTGAACTTAAAGAAGTTGTTTAAATGGTACATACTAGAAATATGCAAGTAAGTCAGTTGATCACGGAGCTAATCGAAATACTAAAGTGCAAGGATTTCTATTGCAGTTAATCTTTCTCGAGGTGAGTAAACCATTACTCTGTTCAATACTTTTAGAAGCAGATTGTCTGCATCAGGAAACACTTCATTCCAATACTTTTTCTGAATTTCTGGGAATTTATAAGTTTTTATATCATATTCAGGGTTCATAGCAAGGACTTCCTATGTTTTAGGGGTCCCAAGAATTTTGATGATTTATAATAAATGATTGATACTCGTCTCACCGATGAAAAGTGGATCTCCATTTAGAATTTATAAGATGACGCATCCAGCAGACCAAATATCGACTTGGGTACTATACTTAGTTGCTCCAAAGATGAGTTCTGGTGCTCTGTAGCAGCGAGCACAAATATACGAAATATTTGTTTCTCCAGGCAGTAAAATTTTTGCTGATCCAAAGTCACAAATTACAGCTCTGTTGGTTTTAAGCAGTAAATTCTCAGGTTTGATATCTCGATGGCAAACATTTTTGGAATGCAAGTAAGATAATCCTTTAAAAAGTTGATAAATGATGATCTTTGTCTATAGATTGGGCATTTTGCCGACAGGATAACTTTTTATCCTTTGATATAGGTTTTCCTAATAAAATCGCATTATTATGTTTAGATACTAATGGTTGCCTTATTGGGTTATGTAGCTCCCAATTACTTAGCAGATGAAGTCATCTTTGACTAATTTGATGATTTACATTTAACGATTACGATAATGTGAGTCCTGTAGTACCCTTTTTACAGCTACGATTTCACCATTTCTTTTCAACTTTCCTTTGAAAACTTTTCCAAAGGTTCCTTCTCCTATCTGATTAAGAAGTTCGACTTCTTAAGTCAAAAGACTTGAAGGAGTCGATTAAAGACTTGTTTCTGTGCATATTTTATGCATTTTTTTGCGAGATTTCATCCTACTTATAGCTTCTCTACTCTTAGAAAATTTTCCTTTCTAAAGTAAAATGCTTGACTAATTATGATGATGCTCATTTCTCCATTTTTGTTGAGAGTTTTTAGCCTTCTTAAGTCCTTTCTTTTATTTTTAGAGAAAATTACGAAGAGGTGAGGCTATTTAAGCATGTTACTTTTTGGGATGTACTCTTGACATATTTGGAGATAAAAACTTTTCTTTGGTGAGCCTTTTTGTGGAGTTTACATTTATGTTGATTCCTTTTGAAGAGTTATTATGTTTGATTTTGTTCTAGTTTTTTTTAGGTTTCGTATTGATTTTTAAAATCTTTGCATACCTATTTAGCTCTTTCTTAGTCAGTGCCACTTTATCATGTGTTTATGTGACTAACCTGCTTTAGATCTATCTTTTTGGTCTACTCAAACGAAGGTTGCCAAGGTGACTGATCTCAGTAGCTCTTTTATCTTGGTGTTAGGGTGGTGGTAGATTTAGACTTTATGTTGATTTGAACTGCTTTAACCTTTCTTTGAGTCTGGATAGGGACATTAATTAAATCAAATAAATATATGGTGATATTACAGACAACTTTCATCATTGTAGAGTACCGCAATAATTTAAATAATTGAGATAATAAATAAAATTGTTGCGTGTCATCTAAGATCGATTTAAATTGATTTTCCTGCAATTAAGTATTCCTTTCCTTTTATTCTTGGGCTTTCCTAATTGTTTTATTACAATGTTAACATTTCAATAACAAAAGCTATGAATTTGACTTTATTTTCTTAATACTTTATACAATTCTATTCTTAAAAAGAATATATTTCCTCAATAAACATCATTTTTCTCATTTTCCAGGTTTAATCTATCAAAATAAATCTTTTTTTAAAGATTAGCGAAATTAAAGACTAAATATCGAAATATCTAACATTTTTGTATATACTTTTGTTTTTAACACTCTTGAAACATTTACAAGAGTACTAGACTCGGAGTTTAAATGGATTAGAAAATTTCAAATTACTGTTTCTATAGATTAAGCAAGTCGAGAGTTGTATTAAACTATTATAAGTGGAAGGAACTCTATTCTTTTATATTTTATTGATTCATTTATTTTTTTATTGTTTTTAAGAAAGTGAATGTTTTGGAGAAATAGGAAAACTACTTTACGCATTTGCATAAGAGTAAAAATTGTATCTGATAAGTATTCTTGGTCTGGTTTAGCCAATAAGTGCGTCAAAAGATAGAAATTAGACTTTATGGATAATACATTATCAAATGGGATGATTTCGAAAAGTAAGTATTAGTAATAGCTAAAATATCAGTGATTTATTTTCGAATTTTAAGCCAGCGATTTTACCTTTGAACTCTATACGTATGCGGTTCCATTAAAATAAAAATTATATTGCTTTCATTTCGTTTTTATGATATTGCGTTTTACTTTATGACTTACAATATAAATGAATTTTGTGAACTATCCTTATCTATTTTTCTCCTTTCCTTTAATGTACAATGTGCTGTACAGGTAGCCTTATCACAATTTGGTTCCTGCAGAAATTATGCAAGCAGACGATGCTAAGATTCTTTCTTAAACTTAACCCAAAATAAAAACCTAACATGTCATTAAAATACTTAATAAGTAACTGTTGATTGAGAACCTTTAAAAACTTCACTATGAGCAAGTTCACCATAAAAAAACTCATTGGACTTTCTAAGAAGACAAATTGCTTTAAAAACTTGTTTAAATATAAAAACTTGAATGGAGAGAAATTCCAGCTTTTTTTCATTAAAGAACTCAAAATATGTGTTATAGTCGGTATCGAAGAATATCTATGGGGACTAAAGACAGAAGCTGGACCAAAGAGTAAGAGTAAAAAGTTATTTAATTGATAAATCTCTATGGATAGAGATGGAAATTATTGAGCTCCAAAATGCAAAGTAACATTTCCATTATAAAGAATTTACCCCCAAACAGATAAGAGAGAGGTATCTGAACTGTTTGAGGCCAAATATTCGAAAGGATGATTTTACTTTTGAGGAGGATTTGAAGATATGTTAGTATGTAATCTAGCATGGAAAGCAATGGAGGAGAATGGAGGAAATAGTTGTAGGGAGATCGGAGGGTACTATAAAAGGGCGTTATTATGGCAAGCTGCTTAAAATAATTGAGAAGTCGTTTGAGTGATAATTTGTTTGATTCTGTGAAAGTTATGTTTACACTAACTATTGTGATATATTAAAAAAGAAAAACATAAAATTAAAGTCACAAAAACAAAAAAACTAAAATTTAGAATCAAAAAGTTGAAAATAATTCATATTTTATTTTTCTTTTACTGAAAATTTAAACTTTTAGCAAAAAAAACATTATTCTTACAACGTCTTTTATATTTATTGGGAAAGAAAAAATTAAATTTTTAGAGATCTAATAGTTGATGAATTTTTGTTAACGTAACTTTATTAATACATAACTTTAAAGAAATTTGCATGGATTCTTATACTCTTGAATTGAATCATTTTTCAATAATTTAGTCTCCACAGTTAGATTTCACTGAGTTTGAATAACTCTAAAATAACATAAAATCATCGAAAAGACGACTTTTGACTTTATGATTTTCTATCTATAATTAATGAATTGGAAATTAAACTCTAAATATGATTAAACTGGAAGAACAAATATTAAAGCCGGTTATCTTTTCGATCTCTCTTAATTCTTGCCAAATCTTAAATTCCTAAACAAAAAATATTTCGATGTTTTACTTTTTCTAATTTGATAAATTCAAATCTTTTTTACCACTAGCCAATGAAAAGTTTATTGCGCCATTTTTTATCTGTAAAAATGCAAAAGATGCAAGTATTTTTGATCGATTGTCTCTAAATTTATTTGACCGAGTTATTATTTTCAAAAAATTAAAAAACAATTGAATTTTTTAATTTTTACTAAGTTTTAAAAGTCATTTACAAAAAGGACCTTAAATTGGAACTTGGTGATTTATTACAATAAAAAAACGTATCTATTTCAGCATATTTCAAGATTTATTTGAGAATTAAGATTGAAGAAAATTATTTATATAAAAACTATCACAACTCCATAATAGTACGGAGAAATTTTCTACGCTTCTTCAGGTGCTCTTACTTTGATACAATAGATATTCTTTTTGATGTCAATATTGCGCTTGTACTGATAGTTTTCAAAAAATACTTAGAGCATCTCCTAAAAATCTAGCATAGTTCCTCCATACTAAGTATCTAACTTTCCTCGAGCTTTTCTTTCATCTCTGGGAGATAACTTGCTAGCTCCTCTGGATTGAAAAATTTGAGAAACATGGCTACGTTTACATATTTTCTTCCCCTCTTAGCGTTAATTAGCCTGATAGCCAGATAAAAAAGAGAAAGATTTTTTTCATAGTCTTCTGGGTTCTTCTTCATCAAAAAGCAACAGCGTTAAAGTATCTTCTCTGATTTTTCTCTGCTGCTGAAAAAAGAGTAGAATTGATTGATAATATTTGACTAACTGTTTTTCTTAGCGCTCAAAATCTCTTTTTCCAAAGTTTTCTAAGTCCTTTTTTTCATCTTTTACTTACCTACTATCCTCTTCTAGATGATGTTCTGGCCATCCTCTGACAGAATAGTGGGAGTAAACGTCGAAACGCTATCGTTGATTTTTAGGAAATCAGTTTGAGGCCAAGAGAGAGTAAATAATGAAGGACTCGTAAAATCATCTGTAGTTTGGTAAAGAGAGGAGAAAGAGGTATAGTAACCCTGCCATTGATCCGTAGAACCAAGAGAATTAATTGTAGGGTTAATGTAGAAATAGTAAGCCATTGTTTCTTTCGAACTATTTTAAAAAACTATTATAGTTCCAACAGAAAACCTTCTATTAATATAGTTTACTAAAACATGTTGGTCAACGGTTTGAAATAGCCGTATTTTACTCGCTACTGATCTTATTGGCATTGCTCTGTATCTTTTCTGTCGATGGTTCTTGAAGATGCCAGAATTAATAGAATCTTGTCTATTTAAAATACCCAAAATGCGTTCTGATTAAAATTGCATTTTCTCTATCAAAAAACTTCAGAATGTATACGTATGCACTGTATTCATTAAGATCGTTTTATTTCTATGTTTTTTTGCTCAACTTGATTCTATTTTTCAACTTTTATTATTATCTAACTTTCAAAGCTCTGTTCTGGAAGCTCCAAAAACAAGTATTTACAAGTTCGTCTCAGCTATTTGATTTATTTTTTGAGTTCGAATCGAAATTTATTGTATTATTGGGCTGGAGCCATACCTACGAGGATTTTTTTTCAAATAAAATTGAGTTTACTGACAAGTCTGGATTTTTACAATCAAAACAGTAGAAACTCCAATGACAAGTATTTTCTTTTTATAAAAAACATTTTTTGAATCTTTTGTCTTACTTACAAAAAAAAATGTCAACGCAATCAAGTTAAGAAATGGGGTAGTTTAGGACAATAAATGTAACTTTATAAACTTCTCCCGTGCATTAATTCCAGCTATTGTATCTTTAGCACCTATATATGTTAACAAAGTCGAAAAGTGGAAATGGATGATGTTTTAAGCCCAATTTTTCTTAAACCAAGAAAATCATTAAATATTTTTGTAGAATACAAATTTGAATTGAAACCTATGGTCAGATTTGGCTAAAGTTTGCTTTATATTTCACGTTTATGCTAAAAAGGGAAGATTTTCACTTTATTTTTTGAATAAGCAAATGGATAGTAGTTAAAAAGAGAAAGAAATTATTACAAATGAATAAGAAAACTAAATCCTAATTTTTTTTGGAAGGGAACTTTGAAAATTTAATTTTTACTATTAAATTATATTTTATAGTTTTCAGGGTTTGATTCACTAAAAGCATATAATCAAGATGAGTTAAAATAATCATTAATAAAAAACATTTGAATCTTTCTAAAACCCTATAAAACTAAGCCAATTTTCGAAGAACTTGGTTTGCAAATTCATTGACACTTATCCAATAGTTGCAGATCATAGATTATAAGTATTTGGTAATAACCTCACTTGATATTAAAATCATGCGATAGTCACCATTGTTTAGAGCAAAATTTATTTGATTTATTAATGAACTTAATTTTATTTTGGCACCTAATATCTAGCTTTATGAAGTTTATATTTCTTTCAGGCATTTTTTTAAGGAAAGAGAGAAGGTATTCAAAAAAATAGTAATAAAAGTAAGTTCATGTTAATTTGATTTTTCTCTTTCAGAAAAAATGATACAGTAAAAAATCTGAAGTGGGAAAAA
>Ga0194117_10004219_pt1 | contig 13855 bp, 8 predicted proteins | sample TA2MahsurfametaG_FD_160579 | JGI IMG/M metagenome (GOLD analysis project Ga0194117, IMG submission 160579) | Freshwater microbial communities from Lake Tanganyika, Tanzania - TA2015009 Mahale N1 surface | ecosystem: Environmental > Aquatic > Freshwater > Lake | place: Tanzania: Lake Tanganyika...
AGCAGCGCGCGAGCGTCTTCCTCAAGGCCGCCGACCTCCTCGCCGGCCCGTGGCGCGACACCATCAACGCCGCGACGATGCTCGGTCAGTCGAAGAACGTCTACCAGGCGGAGATCGACGCCGCCTGCGAGATGGCCGACTTCTTCCGCTTCAACGCCGCCTTCGCGCGCGAGCTCTACAGTGAACAGCCCGTCTCCGGCCCGGGGATGTGGAACCAGAGCGAGTACCGCGCCCTCGAGGGGTTCGTCTACGCGATCACCCCGTTCAACTTCACCGCGATCGGCGGGAACCTCGCCGGCGCGCCGGCGATGATGGGGAATGTCGTCCTCTGGAAGCCTGCCGCGACGGCCATGCTCTCGGCCTGGTACACGCTGCAGCTCCTGCACGAGGCGGGGCTCCCGCCGGGGGTGATCAACTTCCTCCCCGGCGATCCGATCATGATCTCCGACCTCGCGCTCAATCACCCCGAGCTCGCCGGTGTGCACTTCACCGGCTCCACCGGGGTCTTCAACCAGATCTGGAAGACGGTCGGCGGGAACATGGGGAGCTACCGCTCGTATCCGCGCATCGTCGGCGAGACCGGCGGCAAGGACTTCATGCTCGCGCACGCGTCGGCGGATGTCGAGGCGTTCTGCGTGGGGGTGATCCGAGGCGCCTTCGAGTATCAGGGGCAGAAGTGTTCGGCCTGTAGCCGTATCTACGTGCCCGCCTCGCTCTGGCCGCAGGTGAAGGAGCGCCTCACCGCGATGATCGCCGGGATCGCGATGGGCGACGTGAACGACTTCCGCAACTTCATGGGCGCGGTGATCGATGAGCGCGCTTTCGATCGGATCGCGGGCTACCTCGCCGATGCGAAGAGCAACGCGACGATCCTCGCCGGCGGCAAGGCCGACAAGCGCACTGGGTGGTTCGTGGAGCCGACCCTCGTCGAGACCAAGGACCCCGGCTATCGCCTCCTCTGCGAGGAGATCTTCGGCCCTGTCGTCACGGCGTATGTGTACGACGACGCCAAGTGGACGGAGACCCTCGCGTTGATCGATCGCACCTCGCCCTACGCCCTCACCGGCGCCGTGTTCGCGCAGGATCGGGCGGCGCTCGCCGAGGCGCATGCGGGGTTGCGCCATGCGGCGGGGAACTTCTACGTGAATGACAAGTGCACCGGCGCCGTGGTGGGGCAGCAGCCTTTCGGCGGGGGTCGCGCCTCGGGGACCAACGACAAGGCGGGCTCCAAGCTCAACCTCACGCGGTGGGTCAGCGCACGGACGATCAAGGAGACCTTCGTCCCGCCGAAGGACTTCCGCTATCCGCACATGGCCGGCTGACCGGAGACCAACATGGCGCGCTTCCTCACCCTCGACGTCTTCACCGCGACCCCGTTCGGCGGGAACCAGCTCGCGGTCTTCCCGGACGCGCGCGAGATCCCGGAGGAGCGACTCCTCGACATCACGCGGGAGTTCAACTTCTCCGAGGTCACCTTCTGCTATCCCGCGCTGAACCCCGCGCACACGCGGCGCGTGCGGATCTTCACGCCGGGGGGCGAGGTCCCCTTCGCGGGGCATCCGACGATCGGGACGGCGGCGGCGCTCGCGCTTTCCGAGGGAGCGCTGGGACCGGAGGCGCTCGTCGATGGCGCGGGGCGGATCGTCTTCGAGCTCGGAGTGGGGAACGTCCCCGTCGAGGTGCGCATCGAGGAGCCGCAGCGCGCCTGGGCGGAGTTCGCAGTGGCGAAGCTCCCGGAGATCGGCCCTCCACAGCCGACCCTCGCCACGCTGGCCGATATCCTCTCCCTCGACGAGAAGGACCTGCAGGGGGGCGTGCTGAGCCCGCAGGCGGTCTCGTGCGGATACCCCTTCCTCCTCGTCGTGCTCAAGTCGGTGGAGGCCTTAGGGCGGGCGCGGATCCGCATGGAGGCGTGGGAGCGCACACTCCAGCGCGCCTGGGCACCGGAGATCTTCCTCGCGGCCAAGGATCCCTCGGTCAGCCCGATGCATTGGCGTGCGCGGATGTTCGCGCCGGGGATCCGCGTGCCGGAGGATCCCGCGACCGGATCGGCGGTCGCGGCCTTCGGCGGTTGGCTCGGGACCAAGGAACCGATGCCCAGCGGGAGCTTCGCCTGGTCGGTCGAGCAGGGGGTGGAGATGGGGCGCCCGAGCCAGCTCGAGGTGCGGATCGAGAAGGCGGCGGGGAAGGTCACCGCGGTGCGCGTCTCAGGGCACGCGGTGCTGATGACCGAGGGGATGCTCCGCCTCTAGAACCGCGCCTCGACCGAGAGATCGAACCGCGTCTGCCGCACCGGGGCGATCCCGCGTGAGAGATCGGCGCGGAAGGCGCCATCGAGGAAGCTGAGGCCGATCCCAGCGCCACGGAGTGCCGTGGTGCTCTCGCGCCACCGCGCGCGGTCCCCCGCCCATCCCATGTCGTAGAACACCACCGGCCGCACCGCCGCCTGATTGAGCCCGAGCTCCGCGCGCGTCATCCACATCGCGGTGCCGGTCGCCGCATCGACCGATTGCCCGCGGATGCTCTGCAGTCCGCCGAGGAAGAAGGCGCGCTGCGCCGGGACGCGGCCCGCGGTGGTGCCCGCGGCGCCGGTCAGCGAGGCGGCGAGGGGACCGAGGCCGCGGGAGAGCGTCCCTTCTGCGAGGAATCGCCCGTACGAGCGGTCCCGCACGGGTTCGGGCACCGGTGGGCACTCCGGACACCAGATTGCCGGTTCTATCATCGGGGGGAGCTCATCGACGCGACCAGAGGCCCCTTCCGCGCGGAGATCCCAGAGCGCGCGCCACCCCGCGGGATCGACGCCGCGGCTCCCGCGCCATCGCAGCGCGGCGCCCACGAAGGTCCCACCCTCGGCGATCACATTCCCCACCATGCGCGAATCGTTCGCGCCGGCGAAGAGGGACCAGCGCGTGGCGAGGTCGGCCGTTGACTGCTGTTCGACGAAGAGCCGCCAATCGAGGCCATTGCCCTTCGACTCACGCCCGGTCAGCTCCGCCCCCCAGCTCCGGTGATAGAACCCCTCGTCACGTCCGTAGAGCAGCGCGGCGAGCGAGGCACCGAACGAGAGCGGGGAGCCGAAGTCGGAGCTCACCGCGAGCCGGCGATACACCGTGAGCGTCGAGGGCCCACGCGCCCCGAGGCGCCGGAGGGTGAGCTCGCCATTGAGTTGGCGATCGGCGAGGGAGACGCGCCCAAGCGCGCGCCCATGCAACCCATACCCGAGCATCATCTCGGCCTCGATTCCCGTGCCGAGCCCTTCGATGCGGTTATACCGCGTGAGCGGCAGACCGTACGAGACGGTGGGAGGTCCCGCGATCGTCCCCGGCGGGAGCGCGTCTCGAATCAGTCGCTCGAGGAGCTGCGCATCGGCGCCATCGAACAGTTGCTCGTCGTCAGCGAGGAGCGAGCCAGCGAGCTCCGGTGAGGAGGCGAGGGTGCTCCGATCACAGGGGAGCTCCACCAGCATCGGGAGCTCGACCCCCTGATAGCGCGAGCGCCGCTCCACATGCCGGGGACCGAGGGCGCACTGCCGATCCCGTTCGAGTTTCGCGAGGGAATCGTTACGTGCGAACATCTCGCGCATGAGCTGACGCCGCTGATCTTCGTCGACGCCGGCGGCGCGGAGACTATCGCGCATCACGCGCCACCGCCGCGAGACGGTCACCTCGATCGGCGGGACGTCGACCGCCCCGTTCACCGAGGCGTACCGAAAGCGCTGCTCGATCTGCACCGGGATCCGCATGAAGCTCGCCTGCGCCGAGAACTCAGCGCGTTGATCGCGCGGGAGCCAGAAGCGCTCCTCGTAGAGCCCGTACTCGATCGTCATCCCCTCGAGGTTCGCTTCCAGGGGGTTGAGGAGTCCGCGCACAGCGAGCGGGACCTCAGCGTACTCCTTGGGGTCCTGCGCCTTGACGATCTCCCACATCCGCATCTCCTGGCTGAAGCGGAGTGCGGCGCGCACGAGGAGCGATCCCTCTGATTCGAACCAGAACGACCCACTGACGAGATTCCACGCCGGGGTGCGGGGGGTGGCGCGCAGTTCGCGCAGGACGAGGCGTCGCCCGCGCGGGAGATCGAAGGTCATCGAGTCGCCGATCGCGTAGGTGTAGAATGCCTCAGCGCCTTCGCCGATCGGGTGCACGAGGATCGCCCCCTCTTCGTCCGCCTCCGGTGGACCCCCGATCGCATCGAATATCCAGAGCTCATCGCGCCCCGGGTAGTACGGGATCGCCATCAGGTCGGCGAGGTCCATCGACTCGTCCATCTCGCGTCGCGCATCCTCTGCCCCGCCGGCCGCGGGGATGGCAGCCCGGGCGCCGAGCACCTCGAGCTTCGCCCCGACCCCGCGCTTCCACTGGACGCGGGCCGCTCCCTCGCTCCGGTAGAGGAGTCGCTGCCGTGCCGTCTCTCGGAGGTTGAATCCGACGGAGGTGCGCTGATAGCTGGTGACGTCGTAGGCGCGGAGGGCGGAATCCTGCGCGGCGCGCGCGGCGCGGGCGGCGGTGAGGAGGTCGCGTGCTCCCGTCGAGGCGAAGGCGGTGCGGCGGTCCTCCTCGGTGACGGGGCGCTGCTCGGCGCGCGGGACGCGGACGGAGGCCTGGATCGATCCGCCACCAGCGGAGATATCGGTCTGGACGGAGACCTGAAGGAGGAGGGCGAGGGCGGGAAGCAGGGACATATGCCTCCTCGTACGCGCCGGGACACCCAGAGGTTTCCTCCAGTTGCGGGGGGCGCCGGTGGTCCTTCGATTTCCCGTGGATGACACCGCACACGACCGAGTCGGTCGGGGATCTCTCCCCTCAGGAATTCGAGCGGCACGCGACGGTGCTCGCCGGATGGATCCGCACCTACCTCGAGCACCCTGAGCGGCACCCGGTGCTCGCGCGGCTCGCACCCGGGGAACTGCGCACCTCGTTGCCTGCGGAGGCCCCGACGAGCGCGGAATCACTCGAGGCGATCCTCGCCGATCTCGATCGCGTGATCATGCCCGGCATCACGCACTGGAACCACCCCGGTTTCCTCGCCTACTTCGCGAACACCGCCTCGGTGCCGGGGATCCTGGCTGAGTTGGTGACGGCGGCGCTGAACCAGGTGGGGATTCTCTGGCGGACCTCACCGGCGCTCGCCGAGTTGGAACAGGTGACCACCGGATGGCTGCGCGATGCGATGGGGCTGCCGAGCGACTGGTTCGGGATGATCACCGACACCGCCTCGACGTCGACGTTGCTCGCGCTCGCGGCGGCGCGCGAGCGGGATCCCGCACTCGAGATCCGACATCGTGGGATGGCGGGACGGAGCGATCTCCCGCGGCTCCGGATCTACTGCTCCACGCAGGCGCATTCGAGCGTGGACAAGGCGGCGATCACCCTCGGGCTCGGCGCTGAGAATGTCGTCCGGATCGCGACCGATGAGGCGTTCCGGATGCGCGCCAATCTCTTGGAGTCGGCGATGGGGGCCGATCGCGCAGCGGGGTATCGCCCGCTGGCGGTGATCGCGACGCTCGGGACGACCTCGACGACGAGCGTCGATCCGACCCCGGCGATCGCGGCGCTCTGTCAGCGCGAAGGGGCGTGGCTCCATGTGGATGCTGCGTACGGGGGCGCGATGGCCTTGCTGGAGCAGCGGCGCGAGCTCTTCGCGGGGGTCGCCGACGCCGACTCGGTGGTGATGAATCCGCACAAGTGGCTCTTCACCCCGATGGATTGCTCGGTGCTCTGGACAGCGCACCCCGACGTGCTGCGACGGACCTTCAGTCTCACGCCAGCGTATCTCCAGACCGATGAGCAGGAGGTCGCGCTCTCCTACTCCGATTACTCGTTCCAACTCGGGCGGCGCTTCCGTGCCCTCAAGCTCTGGTTCGTGATGCGCGCCTTCGGGGTGGAGGGGCTCGCGGCGCGCGTGCGGCACCACTGTATGCTCGCACAGGAGTTCGCCGGATGGGTGGCAAGGGAGCCCGAGTGGGAGGTCGTCGCGCCGGTGCCGATGTCGGTCGTCTGCTTCCGGCATCGTCCCTCCGGCCTCACCGACGAGCGGGCCCTCGAAGCGCACAACGCAGCGATCCTCGATCGGGTCAACGCGAGCGAGGAGGTCTTCCTCTCCCACACCAAGCTCGGCGAGCGCTATGTGCTCCGCGTGGCGATCGGGAATCTGCGAACCGAGTCGTCGCATCTCGCCACGGCGTGGCGGTTCCTGCGGCAGCATGCGACCGGGTGACATGCGACCGGGTGACCGATCGTGAGGCTATACTCCGACCCATGACACACCCCCTGACCTCAGGACGGCGATGGATGGGCGCGGCCCTCCTCTCCCTCCTCCTCGTGCCACCAGCGACGGCACAGACCCCCGCACGCTCGATTCGCTCTGCCGCCGCCCTCCTCCCCTGGTCCGAACAGATTCGTGTACGCGAGGGATGGCTCGCCGAGCGTCATAGGCAGCTCCTGTCGATGATGCGCACACATGGGGTCGCGATGTGGATCGTCGTGAACGAGGAGTTCCACGACAATCCGGTGGTGCCGCAGATCGCACCGCCGCGGCCCTACACTGGGAACCGCGATCTCTTTGTGTTCGTCGATGCGGGCGAGGCGGGGCTCAAGAAGTTCGCCGTCACCGGGTACACCGAAGAGAACCTCGCCCGCTTCTTCGACGCGCCAACCACCGAGCCCCTTCCGCCGGCGGCGACCCTGCGGCAGCTCTGGGAGCGGTATCAACCGCGCACCATCGCGCTGGGCATCGGTGGTGGGCGCGGTCAGACGCGCACGCTGGGATTCGACACGCACCGATTGATCGCTGAGGCGATGGGCCCTGAGGCGGTCACGCGCTTCATGAGTGATGCCGCGCTCGTGACCGAGGTGCTCGATACACGGATGCCGGCTGAGCTCGAGCACTATCGCGCGGCGGTGACGGTGACGGAGGAGATCGTCCGGCGCGCGCTCTCGAACGAGGTGATCCGTCCGGGTCGTACGACGGTCGGCGAGGTGCGCAACGCGCTCTATGACATGCTCTGGGCTGCCGGGGTGCGCACCTGGTTCCAGCCCGATCTCCGCGTGCAGCGCGCTGGCGGGGCGAACGCCTCCTCGCGTGGCTTCTTGGCGGTGGCCCCCGAGTCGCTCGTGATCCGCCCCGGCGATCTCGTGCACATCGACTTCGGGATCTCCTACATGGGATTCGACACCGACTGGCAGAAGATGGCCTACGTGTTGAAGCCGGGTGAGAAGGCGGCACCGGCTGGGCTCACCGCCGCCCTTCGCAACACCAACACCCTGCAGGACGCGCTGATGCTCCGGCACGCGCGCCCTGGGCGCACCGGGGGTGATGTCTTCAATCGCACGATGGCCGAGATGAAGGAGCGCGGGATCGAGGCGATGGTCTACTCGCATCCGCTGGGCGCCCAGGGCCACGCCTTGGGCGCTTCTATAGACTTCCGCGCCGCGCTCCGCAGTGACACCCTTGGCCTCGCGCAGCGTCTCCGCGACGGCTCGTACCTGTCGATCGAGCTCAACACCGCGACCGCCGTCCCCGAGTGGGACGGGCAGAAGGTCTTCGTGATGATGGAGGACTGCGCCTATCTCACGCCGGAGGGGTATCGGTTCTTCCGGCCGCGGCAGGAGGCGTTCTACCTGATCAGAGCGCGTTGAGATTGTAGCGCATGATGCGACCGTGGCGTCCGTCACGGTCACGCTCCAGTTCGTAGACATCCCCGGATGGCACCGGCGTCTCGGCGAGGAACGCATCGATCGCCGCCTGATCCGCCTCGGTGAGCTGTAACGTCGCTCCCGCCACGGTATCGGCGAGATGCGAGGCATTGCGCGCACCGGCGATCACCGCCCCCACGCCTGACTGCGCGAGCACCCACGCGACCGCCACGGCGCCGATCCCCACGCCATGCCGCGTCGCGATCCCATCAAGCAACGCCAGCAACGCCTGGAAGCGCGCCCATCCCCCCGTCTCGTCGATGATCAACTTGTACTTGGTCAGCGAACGGTTCTCGAGCGGCTGCTTCGGTTCAGACTGCCCGAGCCAGCGCTTGCCGAGGAATCCTCCGGCGAGGGCGCCGTAGCAGAGGAGCCCCACCCCGTGCCGCGCGCAGAGCGGCGCCATCGCGCGCGCGGGACGACGATCGAGCAACGAATACTGCACCTGATGTGAGACGATCGGCACACCAGCGGTGAGCATCCGCTCCACCGAGGGCGTATCGAAGTTGGTGAGGCCGAGATGCCTTACCGCTCCACGCTCGCGGAGCTCAGCGAGCGTCTCGAGCGCCGCCATCCAGTCCCCCTGCGCATAGTCCCACCAGTGGAACTGCACAAGGTCGAGCGCCTCCGCACGCAACCGCTGCCGCGAGCGAGCGATCAATGCTTCGAGCTCACGCGGCGCGAGCGTCGCCAAGCGATCGAGATCGGGCACACACTTGGTATGTACCTGCACAGCACCCGGCGCGCGTGTGGCGACGAAGTCGCCGATCAACGCCTCCACTCCCGTATAGATGTCGGCGCAATCGAAGGTGGTGATCCCCGCCTCGGCGAAGCGCGCCATATCCTCGTGCGCGCGCGCCGCCTCGACGGCGCCATGCCCTCCCGCGAGCTGCCACCCGCCTTTGATCACGCGCGAGATGGTGTAGCTCGGCGCGAGAGTGATCCGCGGGACGCTCACGACGCTGTATTCGATTCAGGCATCGGCACGACGGTCACGTCGCCATGCCGGAAGGTGCGCATCCCGGTGCGTGTGATCCTGAACCGTCCCCCACAGTGCGGATCAGGACAGGCCACCTCAGCATCAGTCGTCATCCAATCGGCGGGGGCGGTCACGCGCTGCTTCGCAGGGAGCAATGGCAGCAACGCCGCCAAGGGATAGAGCGGGAACCCCTGCCCCGGCGGGAAGCGGAGCAACTCCCCCTCCACCGTGAAGGACTCCCCCGCGCGATGCGCGCAGACCATCGGACGATCGGTGGCGACGACCTCCACACGGAGGTCGTAGAGGACGAACTCATCAGGGGCGAGCGAGGCGGTCGACATTAGGGAAGGTTAGCCCCACTCGCCGCACGAGGGAACGCACCTCGTCGCACGCACCGTGGCGCCGTGAATCGTATCTTCCGCGCCATGCCCTCCACCTCCACCCCGCTCACCTTCTGCTTCGGTCTCCTCGGCGCGATCGCGCCGATGCTCGGCTTCGTCGCTGGGGTCGGGGCGCTCGCCTACGCCGGCGCCCCCGACGAGCGAGGGTTCTGGCCGGTGCTCTTGCTCGCCCTCGCGCTGAGCCGCGCCCTCGCCACCGATGGCGATGCCTGGTCGGAGGCCGTGATCACCACCGTCGCCCAACCGATCGTCGCGACGATGCTCTTGGCCTGGCTCCTCGCCGGCGCGCTCGGTGGGGTACTCGCCGCGGCGGGACTCGTCGATGGGATCGTCTGGCTCGCACGCACCGTTGGGGCGGGCCCCGTCGCCGCCGTGGGGGGCGCCTTCATTGGATGCGCGATGCTCTCGACGGCGACGGGGACCTCGTTCGGGACGCTGCTCGTCGCGGGCCCTGTGCTCTACAGCGCGGGTGTGGGACTCGGCGCGCCTCCGGCGATCCTCCTCGGCGCGATCCTCGCCGGCGCGACCTGGGGGGATTCGATCTCGCCGATCTCCGATACCTCGATCGCGAGTGCGGGGTCGCAGGGCACCGATGTGGCCGGTACCGTGCGTGCACGACTGCAATACGTGATCCCCGCGGGGCTCCTCGCGCTGATCGCGAGTTGTGTGCTCGCCGCGTTCGCGCCGCGTGAGGTGATCACGGCGACGAGCGAGGCCGAGGTGCTCAGCGGCACGCCGTTGCTCCTGCTGATCGTCCCAGTGATCGTGGTGACGGCGTTGTTGCGTCGGCGCCCACTGCTCGAGGCGTTGCTGCTTGGCATCGTGCTCGCGGTGGGGATTGGCGTCGCGAGCGGACTCCTCGAGGCGCGCGAGGTGCTGCGCGTGGAGCCCGGGGCCTTCGGCGCCACGGGCGTCGTGATCGACGGGATCGGGCGCGGGGTCGGGGTGAGCGTCTTCACCGTGCTCTTGATGGCGCTGATCGGCCCGCTTCAGGCCTCGGGCACGCTCGACCGGCTCGTCGCGCGGTCGGTCGCCGCCCCCGAGGTGCGCCGCGCCGAGTGGACGATCGTGGGGCTCGTGACGCTGGCGACCTTTTTGACCACGCATAGTGTGGTCGCGATGCTCGCGGTGGGACCGGTGGTCCAGCGGGTGGGGGGCGCCGCGGGGGTGACGGCGTACCGCCGCGCCAACCTCCTCGACCTGACCGTCTGCACCTGGCCCTTCCTGCTGCCTTGGTTCCTCCCGACGATCCTCGCCGCTTCGGTCACCGCCGGGGGGGCGGTCCCCCAGCTGACCCCGGGGGCGGCGGGGCTTCACAACACCTATGCCTGGGCGCTGGTGGCGACGGTGGTGGTGGCGGTCGTGACGGGGTACGGGCGGGGACGGGAGCGGCCCGGTTAGGGGGTCCCGCTCGGGGGGCTAGCACCCCCGGGGGCGGGAGGGGTTAACATTTCTAGTGTCGGGGTCGTCGTACGGGTGTCCACCCGGGCCGACCGGCCCAGTCTCGACCGCCTCATCCCACGCAGGAGTCGTCCATGTTCCGTCCGCTCGCCACCGCTCTGCTCGTCGGCACCCTCGGGGTGACCGCCTGTGATCTCCTCCCGACCGCGACGAACACCGCGCCGGCCGAGGACTACGCGCTCGTCATGTTCGGGGAGCAGGGCTCCTCACTCGAAGGGACGATGGGGATGCAGCCGGGGCATCATCCGGTCGATGGCCGCTCGGGCCGTCCGACCCTTCCCGCCGAGCTCGCGCTGACCGAGGCGCAGAAGACGCAGATCAAGGCGCTGCGCGACGCCTTCGCGGCGGAGAACGCGCCGGCGCTCGCGGAGCTCAAGAAGGTGTTCGACGCGGCGCGCGATGCGCGCAAGGCCGGCAAGACGCGTGAGGAGGTCCGCGCGATCCTCGCGACCGGCCGCCCGATCGCCGAGGCGCTGCGCCCCAAGGTGCGCGCCCTGCACGAGGCGGTCTGGAACGTCCACACCGAGGCGCAGAAGGCGTGGATCATCGCCAACCGGCCAAAGATGCCGGGCCCGCTCGGCCCGCGCCCGTAACATACGATCAGCTGAAGTGACGAAGGGGCCCGCGTCGAATGACGCGGGCCCCTTCTCTCTTTTCCGACGCTGCGTCGCCTACGACCGCCGCGGCACTGCGTACTCGTCGGTCTTCGGCCGCTCCGGAAAGCTGAACCACCCGCTCACCTTCTCGCGCCACTCGTCGAAGATCTCGTAGATCGTCGGGATCACGAGGAGGGTGAGGATCGTCGAGGTGATCGTCCCGCCGATGATCGCGCGGCCGAGCGGGGCCCGGAAGTCAGCCCCTTCACCGAGCCCGAGCGCCACAGGGATCATCCCCGCGATCAGCGCGAGCGTCGTCATCAGGATCGGACGGAGGCGCACGCGCCCCGCCTCGATGATCGCCGTGCGACGATCCATCCCCTGCTCCTGTCCCCACTTGGCGAAGTCGATCAGGAGAATCGCGTTCTTCGCGACGATCCCCATCAGGAGGATCACCCCGATCATGCTCATGATGTTGAGGGTGTCGCCGGTGATGAGGAGGGCGAGCACCACGCCGATGAGCGAGAGCGGGAGCGAGATGAGGATCGCGATCGGATCCAAGAACGAGCCGAACTGCATCACGAGGATCAGATACATCAGGAGCAGCGCGATCCCGAGCGCGGCGAGGATATCACCGAAGACCTGGGCCTGCTCCTTCGCCTCCCCGCCGAACGACCAGCGCACCCCGTCGGGGAGCGTGGCCTCCTCGAGCGCATCGGTGATCCCACTCGTCACCTCGCCCAAGGAGCGGCCGGAGACGTTCGCCTGCACGACGATCACATTGTCACGATCGAGATGGCTGATCTTCGCCGGCCCGATCCCCGACGACACGGTCGCGAGTTGGCCGAGCGGCATCATCGCCATCCGGCCCCCACTCACGACGGTGATCGGGAGCTGTTCGATATCACTGACCCGCGTGCGAGACTCCGCCGCGAAGCGGACGCGCACCTTGCGATTCTCCCCGGCGGGATCGACCCAGTCGCCCGCATCGACACCGGCGAAGGCAGGACGCAGCGACTGTGCGAGTTGGCCGACGGTCACCCCCATGCTTCCGGCGAGCGCGCGATTGAGCCCGATCTCCAACTCGGGCTTCTGTCCCTTCGTGGAAAGCCCGATGTCGACCGCGCCCGGCACGCGCTTGAAGATCGCGAGCGCGGTATCGGCGGCGAGCTGGAGCTGCGCCGCATCGGTGCCGCGGAACTCGAGCTGCACCTGCTTGACCGCCCCACCGAAGCCGGCGGTGAAGACCGAGGCGGTCGCGCCCCCGATCTGCTTGACCTCCTCACGGAGGCGCGCGCCGAACTCATCCTGCGAGACCCCGCGCTCCTTCTTGGGGATCAGGCGCACATAGACCGACCCGAGATCCACCGCGCCGAGCGCCTCCGAGGGATCCATCCCCCCGCCCGAGCCGATCGTGGTGAAGGTGTAGCGCACCTCGGGATGCGCCCGCGCGAGCCTCGCCGCCTCCTCGGCCTTCATCCGCGTGTAGGCGAGGTTAGAGCCCGGCGGGGTCTCCACCTGGATAGTGAGCTCCGAGCGATCGGAGACGGGGACGAAGCCGAAACCACCGAACGCGCCCTGCAGCGCGAGCGCACCGACGAAGCTCACGAGCGCCAGCGCGATCATCGCGGCACGATGGTCGAGCGCCCACCCGACGACCTTGGTATAGCGCTGCGCCTGCGTGTCGAACCACTGGTTGAAGATGACGAGCTTGCGAGAGATCCAGCTCCGATGCTCGTGTTGCTCGATCTCCGGGTCCGGCCAGTAGGCCGAGAGCATCGGGTCGAGCGAGAAGGAGACGAAGAGCGAAACAAGGACCGCGCAGGCGATCGTGAGCGCGAAGGGCTTGAACCACTGGCCCGAGAGCCCGTACATGAAGCCGATCGGGACGAAGACCGCGACGATCGAGAAGGTCGTTGCCGCGACGGCGAGCCCGATCTCATCCGTCCCCTCGTGGGCCGCCTTAAAGTGATCCTTCCCCATCTCCACATGGCGTACGATGTTCTCGCGCACGACGATCGCATCGTCGATCAGAATCCCGATCGCGAGCGAGAGGCCGAGCAACGACATCGTGTTGAGGGTGAACCCGAAGGCCCAGACGGCGATGAAGCTCGCGAGCACCGAGATCGGGAGGGCGAGCCCGGTGATCACGGTGGAGCGCCACGAGTTCAGGAAGAGGAAGACGACCAGCACCGTGAGGATGGCGCCCTCGACCAGCGTCTGCTGCACGTTGGCGACCGAGCGCTCGACACGATTCCCGGAGTTCTGCACGACGTCGATCGTCGTCCCCGTCGGCAACGAGGGCCGCAGCTCATCGAGCGCCGCGATCACCTTCGTCGCCACCTCGGTCGTCGAATACCCCTTCGCCTTCTTGACCATGATCCCGACGGCGTCGCGGCCGTTGTAGACCGCCGCAGTGCGCGGCTCGGCGGTGCCATCGCGCACCACCGCGAGTTCGCCCAGACGGATCGCGCGACCGCCGCGCTCCGCGACGATGAGGGCGAGGAAGTCCTCCGGACGCTCGAGGCGCCCCTTGAGGCGGATCGCGCGCTCGTCGAGGGTGCCGTTGAGACGCCCGACCGGGACGGCGAGGTTCTGCGTCTGCAGCGCGCCGACGACCTGCGCCACGCTGATCCCTGCGGCGGCGAGCGCCGAGGGCTTGAGCTCCACCGTGAGTTCACGCTCCACCCCACCGACCACCGTCGCTTCCGCGACACCGGCGATCGA
>Ga0194117_10004220_pt1 | contig 13849 bp, 9 predicted proteins | sample TA2MahsurfametaG_FD_160579 | JGI IMG/M metagenome (GOLD analysis project Ga0194117, IMG submission 160579) | Freshwater microbial communities from Lake Tanganyika, Tanzania - TA2015009 Mahale N1 surface | ecosystem: Environmental > Aquatic > Freshwater > Lake | place: Tanzania: Lake Tanganyika...
TTATTGTTTTTGCTAACAACATGTTTTAAATATAACGCATTTAAACGCATTTTATATGACTCCATTTGTTCTTTTATTTGATTATTAACAATTCTTCTTTCTTTGTTAATTTGCTCATAAAGTGTAAAGGCTTGTTTTTTTCTAAAAAGTGTATAAATTTTAACACTTTCATTTAACCATTTTGTTCTTAATTCTTTATATTCATCTAAATCATTGTTTTGACCTGGTTCAATTGAAACGTCAGAAGCAGAAAATTCACCTTGTTTAAGCATTATTGTTTTAAGTTCAATAAGTCTATCAACAATTACTTTATAATCACGTAATTGTTCCTTTTCTTCAGTTGTTATTAACACATTGTTTATAGCATCAATGCTAATTAGACCACCAGAAAGCATATTTGTTGGATCTGATAAATCGATATCTTTAAAGTTATCTTTTTGTATTTCTTGCTCAATTTGTCTTTTTTTTTCATCAATTGGTAAACCACTTTCATTAAATATCTTATTAAAACTTTCATTTTTTTCATCAACAATATGTTGTCTTTTAAGTGGACTTGTAATATAAGAAAAATATTGTTTTATTGCATCTTTTATTTCTGCATCATTATGCATTTTTGGTATCATTTCTTTCAATACATAATATAAACTATTTAACTCTGAATTATTACTTTTATCTTGAGATTCTATAACTTGATACATAACATCAAAAATATTCATTTTTTTATCATCAACATTTGTAATATCAGATACAAGACTTTTTAAATATGGTGTAATAACATCTCGTAACTCTGTAATTTTTGGTGAAGTAGATGTTAATGATTTATCATTTGCAATAACAAACGAAATTGCACTTTCTATTTCTGCGTCAGTTAACAATGAAAATTTAATTAACATTTCAGGTGTAAATATTTTATTTAAAAGTTCTTTGCTATAATCAGACGATTTATCAGATAATTTAATATCCTTTATATCAAGTAATTTAACTAAAAATTTTGCAACAATAGGTTCGTCTAAAGATGGTTTATTACGTATACCTTGAATTAGACCTTCCATTGTTTCTTTAAACAATGAATAATCAAAACCTAAATCGGATAATGGTAAATTAATATCTTGGTCTGGAAATCGTTTAATAAAACCTTTATCTAATTCTGCAATATTACGATATATAATTCTACAAGGTGCCTTAAAATTAGCATTTAAAAGTGCCAAATCAGATTTAATTTCATAATCATTGTTTTGTTCGGCTTCATATTCTAGTCTTGAAAGTTGTTCAACTGCACTGCCTGTAAGATCACTCATATTTAATCCTTTAAGAATGTCAATAAAATCATAAAAATCATTTGCTTTTATAGTTTGTGGTAAATAACCATAAGATGTTGGTGTAAAAATTGTAATAATAACATTGTTATTCAACATATCTGATTTTTTAATTTCTTCCTTTTTAAAAGACGAATCTTTAAAAAAATCACGAACGCCTTCTTGAAATTCTTTGGGCAACTCGATAAAATTTTGAGAATCGTATTTTACATCATAATTAAATCCCATATCTTTTAAGAAAGATGTCTGAAATTTTTCTTCAATAGATACCATAACATTATTAATTATTCCAAATTCAATACCAATATCATCAGTAGATTTTTGATTATTCTCTCTACGAAGTTTGTCAGATTCTTTTAACATGTAATCTTTAAAATCTTTTAAATTGAAAATGTACTTTGAGTTTTCATTTTTTTTTAAATTTATAAACTTTGTATAATAATACATATAAAATACGTCAGTTGGTTTTTTATTTTTAATATTTTCCGTTGAATCTGATTTAATTGTTTCTAGTTTTTGTTTAAGTTTTTCTTCAATTTCTTTATAATTAATAACTGAAAAATTTTCTTGTAAATCTCTATTTACAATAATATATTTTTTATTAATACATTTTTCATCTAATAATCTTTCTGATTTTTGACATGTTTCATCTATTATATTAATTAAATTGCCTTTAAGATTGCTAACGTTTAGTGAATCATATTCATAAATATTGTCTGCATTAATATATGGAAGAATAGTATCACTAATATATGAACCAACATTGCCGATTTTTTTAAGTTCTTTCCATATTTTATCAAGTTTACTATCAGTTTTAACTTTGCCATCGGTCTTATCTTTACTATCGGTGTCAAGTTTAGTTGTTGTATAATAAATATTATATATATTGCTTATTCTGTGATTTAAAAAAGCAAAAAATTTGTATATTTTATTAGGATTTGTTATAAATTCGCTAATTTTTATTTTAATATCTGGAATATTAGTATGTAATAATTGTTGAAATTGAGGAATTAAAACAATATTATATACTATTTTGCAGGTTGTTGTAAAAATGGAACCTAATATTGTATTATTAACTTTTCGTAAAAATTTCGTTACTGACATGCCAATTCTTGTATCAAAAAATATACTTTGAACTTTTGTTACAAGAATATCAATATCGTGAATTAAATTAGAAATACCTTCTCTTTTTAATAGTGAAAATTTATTTATTAAATATTGGTCACTTCCAATAAAAAATGGCAATATATAAGATAAAAAAGTTAAAATGGATGCTTTAAATTCAAATGGTTGTTTAAATGAAAAAAAGGGACTTTCTGCCCATCCAGTTAATACCATTCGTTGAAAAGCATATGTGCTTACACCAAAAAGTCCTGTATAAAATATATTTATTAACCCATTGTAAATAATGGTGACATTTGTTAAAGCATATAAAAACGTTTCAGGATGTTTAATAGTTTTTTTAAATGTTCTGTAAAATGTATTTAAATTTTTAAACAATATTGATTTATATTCGGATTCCTTATCGTATTCTGGATAAACGGCTTCAATAATTTCTTCATTTGTTAATCCTTTTTTAGATTCTTTGCCAATTTTTCGAATTAGCATTTCGGTTTCAATAATTTGATCTTTTTTAGATTCAACTAATTGTTTCATGCGGTCCTCTGTTTTAATATATCCTGCTTCTGTTTCAATCTTTACAAAATAACCTCTAACTCTTGATGTAATTTCTGTTGCTATTACACCATTTAACGTTGTTACAAAAAATTGGTTAATAGTATTTCCTGTTAAATCGCCAAATGGAGTTGCAATAAAAACCGCATCTAATTTATTTCCAACAATGTGTTTAATAAAATTATTACTAAATATATTTGTATATGTTGAAAATGAAATAGAACTTATACCACTTGTAGCAAGTTCCTTTAAAATTATAGAAGAATCAATATTTGGAGCATTTTGTAAAATATCAACCGTTCTATCAACATAACCAATTACATTATATGCTAATTTACATGATGAATAAAATAATGAAAGATGTGGAGAGGATATTGCGTTTGAAACGAATTCAAACCATCCTTGATCTAATATTAATTGTCTATTTGGATCAAATATATTTTTACCATTAATTATGGTTTGTATTGTTAAAAAAAGTTTTACTATTGAATTATCATTATTATGTCCAGGAAATTTTGTTTTTAATGCATCATTTAATATATCTTGAATTTTTTTTCCTTTTGGAACTGGTGTAAAAATTGTTTCTAATATTAATTTTATATATTCAGGATCTTTTAAAAGCGGGTTATTTGGAATGTCAATTAAAAACATTTCATACAATTTTTTTACATTTGCAACGTCTGAAATGTTAAAAATTCCAAAATTATAAAAAATATCTGTAAAAATATTGAATGTAAATGGAGATTCTGTCATTGTTTTTCCAATTAAAACCCATGTTGACGGAAGTGTAATAGATGAAATAAGCATCATACTTATACCTATTGATACAGCAGTTCCTGCTAATTTAATAATTGTATATCTATTTAGTATTTTAGCCATGTATTCACGCTCTTCTCTTTCAATTGTTTCTATTCTAATACGCTTTAAATTTTGCAAATATCTTAAGTATAAACGTTGATTGAATCTTATTTTTTTTCTCTCAAGTTCAACAAAATTAATCATATTTATTTTTTCAATAATATGTTTTTGTTTTTTTGTACTTGAATTAGAACCACCATCAGCAGATGCAATAAAAGTTTTGGGTCTATTTCCCAAAATAATATTATTATCATTAATAACATCTTTGGCTGATACGCGTCTTTTAACAACTGCTATTTTTTTAACAACTTCATCGTGTTCAGTTTCTAATTCCTTCATTATTGTTTTATTTTCATCCATAATTTTATCAATTGTGTCCATCGTTGAAGTGTAATCTATCATATCAACTTTTTCAATTGGTTCTCGTATATTTTGCTGTTTACTTTGAAATGATGTATCAATATTATAAGAAAGCGAAGTCATTAATAATTATTTAGATTATTTATTTAATTATTAATTTTTATTTATTTACTTTACATCTTTAATTAAATAATACGTAAATAAATAATCTAAATAAATATATAGATATAAACTATGAGCATTCAAAATTTATGTGATACTGGTTTAACTGCTTTAGTTGAAAATTGTAAAACAAATCCAATAACAATTCAAAACACGACATTGTGTAATGATTTGGAAGAAGCAAATATACTATATAAAAATGCTAAATTTTATTATTCAACAAATGAATATCAAGGCGCACTTGTAAGTTATTCATGTGCTTCAGTCTTACTTAATTCAATTAGTAGGCAATTAGCCGAAACAAATACTGAAATGAAATCTCAAATTGATGATATTTTAAATTGTTGTTTGCGTGCTGTAGATGTTTTACTTGAAAAAACTAGAAAAATAAAACAATCTTCAAATAAAGATGATGAAGATGGAGAGAAAGAATGGGATAAAATTTGCGTTAAAATAAAGCCTCTTGTATTTAGTGCAGGTAGTTCTAATTGTTTATTTTTTAGCGATGTTGCAGGATTATTTGAAGAAAAAAAAACATTTGAATCGTCATTAATTTATCCTCTAATGTATCCAAATTTATATCCAAAGCGTTCCAAAGGTATTTTGCTTTACGGACCTCCAGGCACTGGTAAAACATATGTTGTTAAAGCAGCAGTTAATGAATTGCAATTAAAAGGTGGTAAAAGTGTCGGTGTTTTATTTTTTGCGCCATCTCCTGGTGATTTAAAGGGCAAATATGTTGGCGAAACTGAAAAACGTATTGAGGAAATATTTACTTGTGCTTCAAGAGCCGCATGTAATCACGAGTTAAACTGTAAAAATGGTAAAAAATATATTTCTATTATTTTTATGGACGAGTTTGATGCAATTGCACCAGATAGAGAACAAGATTCTACTGGTTTAGCAGCAAATTCGGTAAACACCTTGTTACAAATGATGGATGGCATTAACTCAAAACCAAATGTGGCTGTGGTTGCTGCAACAAATTTTCCATGGAATTTGGATAATGCGATTCTTAGACGTTTTGACACGCAAATTTTAGTTGATTTACCGCAAGAAGGAGATATGTTGGAGTTATTAAATAATGAAATGAAACAAACAATTCAAATCAAACCAGAAAAGTCCGAATATAGTTATTGTGAACAAGAAGAAAAAAAAGAGGCTGTTGGTAGTAAAAAAAAAGAAGAAGAAACAGAAAATTTACAATGTAATATTCAATGTGAAAATAAACCAGCGCAAGAACTTTATATGACAGCACCTTATAATAAGGTTATTATTGACTATTATGCTGATTCATCAAATAATGGTGGATTTTTTAGAGGAATAATAAAAAAAATGGCAATGGAGAATTTTTCAAATTCAGATATTTCAAGAATGTTTAAAGCGGCTGCAACAAATGCCGGCGAATTAGCAGTAAAGGCAAATTTATTTTATAATGCATCATTAATTGACTATAATTTAAAACCAGAAAGATATATATCTTGTATTACAAAAATGGCTGATGAAGATAAGGCCATTGAACGATCGATTAAACTTTTAGAATCATATAAAAGTGGCAACATGGGTAAAGAAACAGATTATTACCAATTGCAAAAACCAGATATTGTTTCTATTGAATATAATGGTTATAATTATTATAATGTTAAGTGTTTATTTTATAAAAGTAATGAACTTATTATAGATCATCCATTAATTAAAGATGTATATGTTAAATGTAATAAAACTATTGATAATAAAACTATTGAAACAATAGATGTACAAACATATAAATCTAATGTATTGGGATATTTAAAAACAAAAGGTTCTTTTTCACCTATTGATGTAATTATATCTTTTAATTTTACATTTAAAGAAACAAGTAATAATACAAATGAAATGCCTATTTTTCCTGTATCTTCTCAATTAATAAATAAAGTATTTAATCCCATTTATAATGGAGTTAATTCAATTAGAAAAACTGCCGAAGATAAGGAAATTTTTAAAGAAGGAGACGGAAAACAATGGTTAAAAACTACATATGGTGTAGATGATGCTGGCGTTGCAGAACTTTTAAGCGGTGCTTATTTATTTAATATTTATGGAAAAACATGTGGTAGAGAGTTAGTTGCTGGAGATGAATCTGTTATGAAACAATACGTGCAAACTATTATAAAAAGTCCTGCTTGTGATATATCTGCAAAAATTAATGGTTTAGTTCAAGAAAATTTTGATATTAAAAAAAATAATTATGACTATTTAAAGTTTTTATTATTATATCAAGGTGGTAATAATTATTTTAAAAATTTATATATAAAATCTGTTTTGCCTGTAGGAACAACAGAAAATTTTAAGTTTATAGCAAGTGCAGAAATAAATAATACTTATGATAGAGAAGTTATTTTTCAAAATGATGATGAGGATCAAATAATTACCAAGTATAATGGAACACATATTTTAATTAAAATTAATGATTACTTAAATACAATTTTGTATAAAGAAATATATGAAAATGTTAAATTTCCAGAAACAATAGTTCAAATGCCAAGTAATGTATCAAGTACTTCATTAGGTAGCACATCAGGTGAAAATTCTCCAACCGCACCAGCACAAACAACTATAGGAGGCGCTTATCCAACGGGTACAACTGAAAATACTTACATTCAAATTGAAAAGGAATTATTTAAAATACTTATGCGTTCATCATTTGGTTATGATAAATTGTTATCTGATATTGAACGTATTACAGGAGAAAAGGAATCATTTTATGTATTTGATAAAAATCAAATTCAAAAGTATTTTATTGAATCAAGTCAATCGCTTATTCAATTGTATTTTAATGACATTTTAAATTTTTTTGATTTAGCAAATGAAATCTATAAAAATGATAATGCTAAAAAAACATTAGCAACAAAATTATTTACAAGTTATATACAAAAACTTTTACAACTTGAAGAACAAGATCTATTTTTAAACTTAGAACAATTAAGTTGTTTAAGAATTTTTGATAATTATAATTTTGCAAAGGAAAATAAAATTACTGATCCTGATGTAAAAATAGGTACTATTGATAGAACTGCAGAAAATACAGCAGCAAAAGCAGCGTATCAATCAAAAAAGATAGCAAGAAATATTGGAAAAGCGGTTACAAGTGGAATTCAAACAGCAGCAAATACGGCACAACAACTTGGACAAACAGCAGTAACAGAAAATGAAGAAAGTAGTAAATACATTCCATCTGATATTGGATTAGGATATGATGAGTACAATTACACAGGTTTGGGCGGCGGTGGAGGAAAAAAGAAATTTAAACTTCATAAAAAGCCAAAATTTAATAGTAAAAATACAAAGCGTAATAATCATAAATCTACATTTAAAACACGCAAAAATAAAAATGCTGGAGGAATACCAGAAGAACTTGTTGAAAATGTTGAAGTTGAAGAAGAAGAAACTCAAATGGGAGGTGCAGATACTTATACATATGATAAATTTATTCGTTTCTGCATAAATAATAGTTCAACTGAATCTTCCATTGAAAAAATAGCAGACAAAAATATCTTTATTGCAACATCTTACGATATAAATAAAGTTAAAACATATAGAAGAGATGGGTTATTGAATGATTTGTTTTATGGTTCAAAAGGATTAATTGAAAGTGTATCAGATTATCTTAATCCATCTGCCAAAAGCAAGGATTTAAAAACAGAAGAAAATATTAATAAAATGAAAACAAAAAATCAATATTTGCCTTTTATTTTTAAGAATTTTAAAGCAATTGGGTTTATGGGAGAAATATATAATGGTAATCCAAAGAACGAGATTGTTAATGATTCAACTTTAATTAAATCACAATCAACAAATGTTAAAATTCTTTGGTCTAAAATGAGCAATGACACAATGGTTAAAGAATGGCTAAATAAATTAAAACAAATTATTGCTGGAATTAAAGGAACCGCAAAGGCAGGTTTAGGTGTTGGAAGTAATTCAGTTGTTAATCTTATTGGTGTAATAGCAAGTAGTGTGGGAACAAATTATCTTGGTTCTAATTATTTTTACGGGTATGCTGCAACAGCATTAGCCGCAAATATTTACAATTTTATTTATGCTGAAGATGTTAAATCAGATGATATATTAAATGAAGATGAAATGATAAGCAATGTAATATTGCCAACAATATTTAATATAATAACTGATATTCGATATGTTGAAACGCAAAAATTTGAAATAACTCCAAATAAAGCATTTAGTAATGCGCTTGAAAAAGCAATAAATTCTTTAGGATTGTTAACAATAGGATTGTCGGAAACAGGCAGCACAAATACTACAATTACCCCAACATCACTACAAATTAACTTAGAAAACGCAGTTGTAAAACAAGATATGCAGGAAAAACTTACCAATTTAAATATTCCATTTAAATCTTTTAGTTATGCGATGACAGTTGTTAAATCAACATATGTTGCGAAAAATGTTACAGATCTAAGACTTTACAAAAATAACAAAGACAAATTTATGGATCAAAAAAGAAAGGAAAAGAAATAAAATAACAATTAATAAAGTAATAATATTTAAAATAATATTATTACTAATTAGTAAATGAGTAAAATATTTAAAATAACAGAAATGCTTCTGCAAAGGTATAATATTGAACAAAAAGAAGATAGTATTAATATAAGTTCTGGAGATCGCTATGATTTTAAAAAAATAATTTTGGATTTGAGAGAAACCAGTAAAAAACCATCTTTTTTAGACGAAAATGATATTCAAGAAATAGATTGTGAAGAATTAAAACAAGAACAACCAACAAATATAACAAAAGCGAATTTTGCGTTGGATGTTGTATTAGCCCAAAAAATAGTTGAATTTAGAAAACTTGAAATTAAAAAGCAAATTACAATTTTATATTACTATATTCAATCGTTTAAAGTATCAGCATATCAATTACTTAAATATGAAGAAAAATACGCAGACAAATTAACAAGCGACAAAAATATTGCAAATAAATATAACATATTGCAAAAAAATAAGGCTTATATTGAAGGAACATTGCGTAAATTATTAGAAAATGCTAACGAACTAAACGATTTTTTTCGTAAAACAATGTGTAGATATTCAAGTTTAGAAGAAAATTTAGAGTTATTACTTAAAAATAATACATAATAAATATATAATATGATTTCAAATGTTGCATTATCAACTGACGAACCAATTGCTATTAAAAAAGATATTAATACATTATTATTTAGAGATATAAATTATAGCGAAGAACTACTAAAAGATGATATTAAAATCAAAAATGTAAATTATTACGTAGATGAAAAAAAGGTTAATGACTTTAATGATATTGTTATTAATGATTGTGCTAAAAAACAAGAAACACCAGTTTATAATTACAATGATTTAATACTTAAAATAATACCAGAAACAACCGATGAACCAGAGGATATTGATACTTTAATTAAAAATATAAATAATGAAATAGGAGAGATTTCAGAAAAAATAAATGAAGGTAAATCAATTGTACAAAGTATATGGTATCAAATAAAAAAAGAATTATCTGAATCTGATAAGCAATTAATCCAATTATCAACGGATAAATTTTTACAACAATTTATTGATTATGAAAATTTTCATAATGTTGATTTTGATTTTTAGAAAATATGAAAATATATTTATTTTAATATTTTAGTATAATAAATGGCAGGAAGATCTCGCAAAGTTAGAAACATTCAATCTTACATCAATAATATTGACAACAATACTTTTTCCGGACCCATGAAAATGGGAACCGCACCTAGCATTGGCGTTACTCGCAATTATTGGTATAATTATGTTACTCAATGTAATACTAATCCTAACGCAGTTAAGAAAAGTTATGCAAATATGGTATTTTTAAATATTAATCCAGCATCAACGCCCGTTTCAGAAGGATTTAGACCAACTACAAATGGCGGATATACTTATAATGCGTATCCTCAAGTGGCTTACTATTACCCAAATGTAAAATATGATAACCATTTTTACAGACCATATAACCCACCTGCTCCTATAACTAATGGTAATTTTCAACCTGATCCACAAACTATGACCGGATTTTAATTATTATTATTTGATCCATTGGTGCTACTAAGTGCGGAATCAAGTGAATGTTCTAATTCTTCGTCATTATATTCTGAAGAATCGGTTAATACAGGCATTACAGATTCTTCATTAACTTGATTTATGGGTTTAACAACTTCTGCTTCTGCATACATTGGCGGTTTATGTGCGCCAAAAGTTTCGCCTACTTCTGTCAGTATTGTTTGATTATAATAATTTTTATATATAATTGCCATCACAAATCCGTCTGCTAAAATAATATACATTGCGTATTTTAAGAAGGAACTTATAAAGGGAAATTCAGGACCATATGTGCCAAAATAAGTGTAAAAAAGTGTATATAATACAACACCAACCAAAAAAGTAGTAAAATTTCTTGTTTTATCTTGAATAACATTTTCAAATAAATTTAAAAAACTATGAAGAGAATACCAAAGCATTATATAGCCTTCTAAAATAGAAAAATCGTAATTTAAACGAATTATTCATGTTTTTCTTTATTATATACAATAACTGGCTCTAAACCATCTCTACCTTTTTCAAAAATTATTTTACTGGGTAAATTTTTATTTGTTGACACAATATTTGGAAATATGCCTAAAAATGGCACACGCCATCCATAAAACTTAACTGTTAAATTATCATTAGTTTCTACTGAAGACCAATCTTCAATAGAATCCCATTTTAAAAACCACAAACTATTATTTACATTATAATGGTTTCCATTTGTATCTACTACCATAAAATTAGTAAATCCGTTTCTGTCAAATTGATATTTTTTGGCAACAACAATATCTCTCTTATCCTTTGTTCCAAGAGTGTAACCTAAATTGCAAAAAGTTCCAAACCCTACAATTTTTAAAGTAATATTAGCGTCCGTGTTGCGTAAAGTGTCCTTAAACATAGATGTAAAATAGTGTAAAAATGATCGCGACATATCTTATATAAAATATATTACTTTGCTTTTAATATATTTTAATATATTTTTAATGATTATTATACAAATTTGGATTAGGACAAGGTATAAAGCCGTCCGGATTACCAGTGTAACTATTATATTGTCCTAATGTGTTATAGCAAGGAAAACATTTACTCGAAACACAAACTGTCGCAAGACGATTTTTAGCACGACGATTTGCAATAGTAGATGCGCCTACGCCGTTGGAACCTGGTGTGTATTTGTTAAATATGCCGCGTGATTTGTTACAATAAATGTTACCACCTGCAGCAAATTTAGTGCTTCTTCGCCCACCAACACCGACATTTTTCTTATATAAAAAGCCAGGAAATCCGACTGAATTTCCATACCAAAAATTTCCATTTGAATTACTTCCATTTCCAAAAGCAGACATTTTTTATATATTACTTAAATATAATTATTTATAGTATATAATTATAATGGCTCAAAATAAAATGACACAAGTTGAATTGAAATTCATTAAATTATGCGATTTAATTGATAAATATTCCAACAAAATAGAAGTAATTAAATTTAAATATATTGATTTACTCTCTCATTTAACTCAAGTTTCCATTTTGGATGACACAACTTTTATAAATTCAGTAAAAGAAATTTGCAAAATGGGTTCTATAATTGTTTGCTACAAGGAAAATCCATTATCAGATGAGTTTGATATTGTTGCGTCTGGAACTATTATTATTGAACCTAAAATTATTCGCGGTGGAAAATCGGTGGGACATATTGAAGATATTGTTACAAGTTCAAAATATAGGGGAAAGGGATTGGGACAGGATATTTTGGAACTTTTAATTCAAGAAGGAAGAGAGAAAAATTGCTACAAAATAATATTGGATTGTAAGGACAACCTAAAAGGTTATTATGAAAAAATGGATTTTAAGGAAACTGGCTTACAAATGGCGCTATATTTTTAGAAATATATATTTGATATATTTATATATTTAATATATATATATATATGAGTAATAACAATAATTCATGGTTTAGAAATTTATTTAGAAGACGACCAACTGCTGAAGAGGAATTAAATGCCGCAGCAGAAGAAAGAAGACAACAAGCACGAGCAGCACAAAATGAAGCAACCTAACGTTTAGCAGAGGCACGTGCAGCAGAACAAAGAGAAATAGCTGCACTTCGCGCCCGACATCAACAAGAGATGCATGGGATAATAAGACCACCTGCTCCACCAGTAGGATTACCTGCTGAAAATAGAAGAGCATTATTTCCTCCTAGAAGACGTGAACCAAATGCTGATGAACTTGCAGCAAGAGAGGCAATAGAAGAAGGTCGTTTGGCTCGGCTGCGCGCTCGTCAAAATGCAAGAGAAGAAACGCGTCAGGCTTTACAGTTGGCTCAACAAGTAGCGCCAAGAGCACCTGCGGCAGAAGCAACTATTATAACAAACGATAATATTCACATTTTAGTAAATCAATATTTAAGAGATCGAAATATGATGCCAGAAGATATAAGAGAAATTCCAATTGGTGATTGGGATGTATCAAGAGTTACAGATATGTCATTTTTGTTTTCTGATGAAAGAAGGTTTAATGAACCATTAAATGACTGGAATGTATCCAATGTTAGAAATATGGAAGGCATGTTTGAAAATGCGTTCCAATTTAATCAACCATTGGATCGTTGGAATGTATCTAGAGTAAGAAATATGATTAGCATGTTTAGTGGTGCAAGAAGTTTTAATCAGGATATAGGTAATTGGAATGTATCTAATGTTAGAAATATGATTAGTATGTTTAGTGGTGCATCCCGTTTTAGCCAAAATCCAAATTGGAATATTGGACCAAATGTAAGAACTGAAAATATGTTTAGTCGCACAGCAATTGGAAGACAAGCGCCAGCCGCAAGACCACCACAAACAGCAGTCGCAGCAACAGTTGGTGTAGCATTTGAAATTCACGATGCATTTGACAATTTTAAAATGGCTAAATTTATGGATATTATTAGAAGAGAGATTGGAACAAATCCTCCTCCTGAAAATATGTCAAGATATTTTCAAAATCCAAATCGCCCTTTAACAGCATTATTTGAATTTATAGAGAATCGGGAACAAATAAATAAACTTATGACAATTCAATCAACAATTATAAGTTATCCAGGTTATGAAACAAATAGACAAAACGTAATTGATGTAATAAAATTTGTTGTAACACAACCTGAAGAATTTATTACCGCCTATATTCAAACATTAATAACTGATTGTATGCGAGCATATTCAACAGGCAGAGCAACATCTTGTGTAAAAGGAATGTATGAGCGCGTTTTCTTTTCAGTTCGTGATACAGTTGCGACGGTTTGTTTAGACCAAATGCAAGGAACAGGTCCAGCACCATTATGTAAGCCAGTTTATATTGAACTTTTTGAGTGTTTTTATGAGGTATGGCCTAAGGAAGGTCCAGGTGGATTAAAA
>Ga0194117_10004230_pt1 | contig 13824 bp, 11 predicted proteins | sample TA2MahsurfametaG_FD_160579 | JGI IMG/M metagenome (GOLD analysis project Ga0194117, IMG submission 160579) | Freshwater microbial communities from Lake Tanganyika, Tanzania - TA2015009 Mahale N1 surface | ecosystem: Environmental > Aquatic > Freshwater > Lake | place: Tanzania: Lake Tanganyika...
TTATTGCCTCCTTTGATAATTGGTATTGTCGATTGTATGGGTGTTTCTATAATTTTTAGCTGTTTAAAAGTTAAATCATTTGTATTTAATAATGAACTACACGCAGCTCCAGAACACTAAATCACCAGCTGATAACAACAAACGCACAGTCATGGAACTCTTCAGAAATATCAAACTCAACTTTCAGGACGTATCACACCACCTAACCATAGGAAGAAAAGGAAAGAGATGAGAACGTCGAGGCCTCTCAGGTACAAGGACTGCAGAGAAGATACAAAAAACCAGTTTTCACTGTCAAAGACATGGAAAATACTTTCATCACTCTCGACAAGTCACTGCTCTACGTGGGAGACAACTCTACTTTCCACAAAAGAATCACTCTAATTCTGGCAATTCAATGGATTTCATTTTCATTTATAGTGAACTCAATGGCATATTTTTTCAGATCTCCCAATTTTTCATGCAGGGTGCCTTTGACTGACATCTTCTATAGCTGTACTCAGAATGTTGCCTGCAAAATGGATCCAAATGATTATAGAGTCATCCCGAGTGGCAGTCAGCAATCAATAACTTAGTAATTTGGTCTCTATTGCAACTATTCATCGAATATTTATGAGACGGAAGGTCTGTTTTTCTTGGGAGGCTTCCTCAGCGGCTATATCCTGAGTTATATCTCTTAAAGAATCGGTAGGAGGTAACTATGTGTTGAGATAGGCCAGTGATAATGGGTGTGCTAGTTTTGAGCATAATTTCAATGATAGTATGTGCATTCGCTCCTACTTTTGAGATTTTCAGTATAAGTTTCTTCTTTGCGGGTAGTTTTCTGTTTGGATACTAGACTGAAGTGTATATTTACATATCATAAATTTCAGGTAAACTCTATCAGATTCAGCTATTCGCTTCAAGATCATCTCCATAAATATGCTGACTTTAGTTTGGGCTGGAACACCCACCTTTTTACCTCTTCTTGGATTCATACCTTCTTGGAGATACTGTTTTGTATTGTTTGCTGTACTTTGGGCTGCAAGCTTGCCTTTTGCATACTTTTGCTTTCTAGAAAGCCCTCGATTTTTGCTGTCTAAAAAGTGCTATTCTCAAGTTAGATAAATACTTCGGAAGATTTCATAGACTAATAAGCGGCCACCCTATAGATTCAAACTTTCTGAATAGATGGACAACTAAAACTAAACTTACATGAAGCCGAAGTAATACTAAAAAAGCTAATAGATTTAAGGCAGAGTAAAGAAAAGCTACAACTATTTGGATCTATTCCGATATAAATCAATCAAGCGTGCTACTTTGGTATTGATGTATTTGTGGATCTTCCGCTTTTTCATATATTTTCTAATCAACTTGGCTTTGTAGTTGGTACTCAAATCTGGTTTCTGGTTAACTTTGGCGATCGCAGTCTCTTCCTTTTCAGAGATGATTGGGACTTTTGGCATACGTAGTTTTGTGTTTATTTAGTTATCATCAAATTTTTGTTTAATATCAACTATACTTCTTTGCAAATCGTAAAAAAATGTCTACTTTACTTATCTCTCCTATGTATTTTACTATGGTTCCCCAAAATTTAAAAAGACTGTGCTGATTTTCAGTTTAGTGATGCACCCTGTGTGTCTATTTTGGCTATGTTATTATTGGTATCTTTGGTCAAATTTACAAACAGTATTTTATTTTCAGTGCTAATTACATATTCTTCAGAATCTTTTCCAACTGTTGTCAGATCGCTGGGTTATGGATTCACTTTGAACTTTGGGAGAATCAGCACTTTTATTGTGCCACTGTTCATCAATTTCATGAAAAATCGTTACGAACATAGAAACACCCTGTGTTTTCTGGCGCCCTTCGGTTTTATTGGTCTATATCTGTGTTCTTTGATGCCGAGAGAAGATGCAGTTGCGGATCGTTTAATGTAAGAGTAATAATAATAAAAAATGATGAAATCCAAATAGATCGAGATGGCCCTCGTTCGTCAGCCGTTTGGTCTTCAGCAATCAGTGTCGGTTGATTCTGAGTTGATTCGGAGTAAGGAGCAGATAAGATTTTGATTTTTGTACCATGATAATGCGTTATGAAAAAATCGAATTCGAAAACATTGTATAGATTCACAAAAGTGCTCAAATAGAAGTAAAATCAGCAGTAACTACCACAGGATTCATTCGATGTGCCCTCTCCTCCTCACAAAAAGAAAAATAGTCACAATCGCACACAAAGTTGTCCATTTGCTGAACATTCCTCGACAACTCCCAAAACAACAATCACCTGTTAGAAACCTAGTAGTTAGTACTCGTGGTATGCTCCATCTAAACTTCAAAAACAATTATAAAGTGCCAAGTCTTTAAGTCAGAGTTCGATGGGTAGTAGAACAGTGATTGTTCGAGATGTTGGACTCGAGCAGATGTCAAGTTTATTATGGCGTGATGGTAAAAAGGGAATACCGAAGAAGACAAAAACAAATTGGAAAGTTGTTTTTAGTAAGAATCAAGTGGCACAGCAAATGAGAACATATGAGTTAAGATAAGAGCTCAAACAAATATAGAAGAAAAACCAATAAGCAGCACTAAAGTAGCGTATTTTATAGTCTCTACTGTCGAGTTGCGAAGGGCCAGCGGATAATAGTTTTGTGTTTGCATGATATGAAATATACTTATCATTGTCACAAAAAAGTGCTATAAAGCCAAATTATTAAAGGAAACAGAAGTATCCCTTGCCACTCTGCTTTAATCAGCCACTTACGCTTCTAGTAGTACCCCAGGCAAGCATCGACAATCATCAAAAGTATGATCCCACAGACTCTTTTGATATACTTGATCTTCCTTCGGACTGAATGAAGATGTAGAGGCTACAATCTAAAAAGACGATTGGTCATTAAAAATAGAAAAAGTAGGTACTACCTGTCTTATGAACAGCTGATTTCTTGCATCATGTAGATGTAGTAGAAGACTAGAGCTAAGTTAAGGGCCCACCATCGATGTTTTTGTTCTGTAGTATTGACATAGGTCTCTGATTTGTAGTCTTAAAAAAGTTCTAAAGATTTGTTGCGTGTGGTATAGAGAATAAACAAGTTGAGATTGAGTTCGATGATGCATCCTTTGCACGCCCAGAGTATCATAATGATGAGTTCAATACAGCTATTGAATAAAATACCAATGTAGCAATTTCTTAGTCTGATCATTTTGCAACTGCGTTCTTTAAGCTGTAGGAAAGATTACAGTAGTATGTTTCTATTTTTAATTTTAATGTAGTCATCAAGTTGCATATAGTTATCACTAATTTTTGTCAGATTGTTGCATACGAGTTTCATCTATTCTTATTTGGGGATGAAGAGAACTGAAAATTTCATGGATTAGAGGAGAGGGAGATAATACTAAATAAAAAAGGAGACTGAACAGGATATGAATTTGGATTTGTTTAGCATCTCCAATCTTTTTTTGAAAGATAGAGAAAGGTCATCTCTGAAAACTATATTCTCAGCTAGAAAGGCAAACTCATTTTCTATCCTCTTGTGACTCTTCGTCGTTATGATTTTTATGTCGTAGGTACAGGCAAGTTAGCTGAGTTCATTCAGATTTTAAGAGAAGTTATCCTGTTCGATTGCAATTATATCGATGGTTTATAGTTTGTACATTATTTTATCATCTTTTATTTTGTATTTTTCGCCTTATTGCGATTCACTGAAGTACCCAATTATCAGCCATAACATCTCATTTTAGTTTGCGTACTATAGATACAGCAACAAACTAGCCAACAGAGATAACAGTTTTAAAAATACATCATAGTGATCTCCCTATTTCATTGACATCCACTACACTCCTAGCAAAAGAATTGGAAGCACTATCCAAGCCTTTACTACTCTCACAAAATTTTTAGCCTTTGAAAGACCTAAAAGTCTGTGTTCTATAGATTCACTGAAGATTTGGCTTGGTTTTCTTCCACCAACTGCGCATACTATTGCCCAGCATGATCCTTCTTGAAGTGTTGAATTTCGAAATAGAAAAGGGTCTAATTCATGGTTGTCACAAGCTTCTTTAATACTGTATTTAGGTGTTTCTGATCTCGATGGATCGACTGCTTTTTCATTGATCAAAACATATTTATACGAACTCTAGTCCATGGATGAACTTTTCTAGACCTATAAGAGAATGGCATCGAATTGCAAGATCTGAGGGGCGGTAATGTACACGTAATCTCCCTGTTTTAGTTGATGCTCCTAAATTTATAAATCTTGACCATTTCTGTGCACATTGTATTTATTTTTAGAAGTACGGTGACTAGTCTACTTGTTTTGGTTTATGTGTATTTGATCTCTCTTCTTTTTCCACACTATCAACACTCCCAAAAAGATTATACCGATCGACTCACTTAGTATTTATAAAATATCTATCGCATTGTGAGAATAAAGCAGGATTTTTGAAAAGAGTGACAGACTTACAAGATACAGAAGGATGTATTCTAAAAAATGCTATTTTTTATAGTTAGATCCCTCGAAGTTGGAGGAGTCACACTGGATGATCAGTTAGTTTAAAAATACTAAATGAGAGAGGTATACCTTGATAGCCACCGAGTTCGTTGAGTTTTTTGAGTGATTGTTCGTGGTGGTTGACTTGGAAGGGATGAAACATCTGTTAGAGAAAAACCTAAAAAGGCATCAGATGCCAATTTGAAGGATAGAGAATTATGAATTAAAAACAATACAATAACAATCATCACAACAAACATTTTTAACTATTACCTACACAACACTAACAAGCTGACATAAATTTAAACTGATTGAAAAGTAGTAAGAAGCAATCAACTCATGCTTCTAATGCCAGCTCCAACTATTTGTATAGAGCTTTGGAGAAATGGATGAAACTCAAAGGATGACCCTGCACAAGTCTAAGGTCCATCACTGTTTCGAAGTTTTTAGATTTAGAGTAGAGTTGAAGCACAAAATTAAGCTGGTCTCTTCTAAATCTTTTCTCTCCTTATGAGATATAAGCATATTGCTCTATTTTCGAACAATCTTTTTTCCTGCATTCTGTTTACTTTGTATAATAACTGCATAAAATACAATACTCGTTATATGAATTGGTTTATGGGTACTTTTAATAGTGTATTATACTTGCATCTTAACAAAAACTTCGAGGATAGAGTTAATTATCCTTCGGGGTGATTTATGATAGAAGTATCCGAACTGGTAAGAAGAGTCGAATTGAACAGTTTTTCCTGTAAATTTGTTGGGTATGTCATTCATAAGTAAGGATTTTGGCTCTTCAGATGTTGTTTGAATTTTGCTTTCTTTTTAGTAATTAAGCAAATCATAGGCTACCACAAAAGAATCATCGATGTTTCTCTGCAAAACCTTTTTTATTCTCTCAACATCATGGAAATTTTTCAAACTTTCCATGTTATACGAACGTAATTTGTTCAAAATTTATTCATCGAGTTGAAAATAATTTTATGGAGCAGTGGGAGCAAGAGTAATTAATTTGGAGTATATTGGTATTTTATTTCGCAGCCAAGGATGATTTTTTATCTCTTTTATCCTCAACCTCTCACAAGGATTGATTGCTATCATTCTCTTTAGCAGATCTTTGGCTAAAGGGCTCACAAACTTTGGTATTTAAAACTATGCTTCTATGATAATAGAGCGTTTACTCTAAATTTTTTTGTACAGAATAGACACAACTTCTTAGTCGAAAGGGAGTGCTCCTACTAGCATTGTATACAAAATAACTCCGCAACTCCAAACATCCACTGATGTCCCTTCATAACTTCTATGACCAATTATTTAAGGAGCAGCATAGTTTAGACTCCCACAGCTTGTTTTGAGTAGTTTACCATCTTTCATCAAATTGGAAAGTCCAAAATCTGCTATTTTGACTGCATTATTAGGTCCTAAAAGTACGTTTTAAGGTTTAAGATCTCTGTGTGCTACTAAATGTAGATGTGCTGCCTAAACTCCTTCAATAATTTTTTTGAAAAAATGACGTGCCATATCTTCAGTAAAATCATTGTTTTGTATATAGTTGTAAAGTTCGCCCCCTTTAGCCATTTCCATTACAACATAGATGTCAGTAGTAGTATCAAGTACTTCAAAAAGTTTGATAATATGCGGGTGGTTGATGAATCTCAAAATCTTGATCTCACGTTTGACCTAGTTGGATTTTGGAGTACTTTTGAAATCATATTTTTGTTTTTCATTTTTGATTTGTTGATGATCTTGACTGCTACTTTGGTGCCTGTCAGATCGTGCCTTGCTTCTGAGTTTTGGAGTGAGTACATTTGACTCTGGCGAACCCTCCTGAACCTATAGTTTTGCCAAGAATTTAGTGTCCGATATGGATCTATTGTTTTTCCTAAGTCATTTAATTGACCAAAAGTAAATTATAAAAATAAAAATAGAAACTTCTCCTCTTTTCTGATTACTGGATTGTTTTTGTTTGGTTATACATTAAGGAAATTCTATCTTAAAATCTATTGAAGTTTTTATAATATAGTAGAGTTTACTATTGTATATAGTTATGTATTATATCTTTTTAGTTATTCTATTTACAAAGAATCAAAAAGATAGGTTTAGTTCAGTTGAGGAATTGCAAATCTTTAGACAGGAAGCCTTTGAGCAGTACCTTAACGTAACGGAAATAAGTGGCTTTAATATTTTATTTTAAACTCGAACTCACAATTTCTCTCATCAAAAACCTCGATTTGAAAATTTCTTTGAAGTAAGGTCTCATTTTGTGATTTTTGAATAGTTTGGTGAAGGAGGCGAGGGAGGGCTTCAAATCTCCCATTTCTCGCCAAATCTATCTCATTTTCTGTATTTGTTCAAAGTTGGTAGGATTGAGTTATTGTTTTTTTCCAGTGAAATAGTTTTTGAATACCTTCCAAAAATATTGAAGCATGTTCCTGGTCGCAATTTTGGGCCTTTGATTTTTTTATTACTATTTCTTTTAAGTATTTTCTACTTTTTCTAATATACAATTTTACCTGCCAAGGTCTTCAAGATTAGCACCAAATTTTTCGAACATTCGGTTTTTTTCTGCAAAATTGGCCTCAAGACACCTTCTGAAGCTAATCTAATGAGAATCGTAAATATCGATTTATGATTCCTATTCGTCTTAGTTAAAGGCAATACACTCATTTTTAGTGGGCATAAAATCTAAAATTTAATCAGAATCAATCCTTTTTGTAGAGGAGACAGCTGAGACTTTTAATTAGTAACCAGTTTATTGTAATTACGAGGGTCTTTCTTTTTCAATGTTGCCATCTTTCATACTAGAAATCTCTAGAGGAATGTCTATAATTTAGAAGAAGCCTATGGGTCTGTCTTTTAATTTGAATTATAGTGAGGAACTCTAAGTAATGTTGGGTTTACCTCAAACGAGTTGTTCTAGATACTATCATCACTGTGGAATAAGTCAGTCATGTGTGATCACTTGACTGATAAAAGATTATTAAAAATCAAGGCATAGTTTTAGATAAGTGCCCCAATACAACAAGTTAGCAAACTTTCAGGTTTAATCTTTATCAATTTTAATAATACTTGTTTCTGCTTACATTTGGCAAATAATAAAATCAAATACATACAGAATCTCATATTAAGTTTTCATAATATTTTCATTTACATGAGCGCAATCTAAAAAAAATCAAACATTTAAGAAAACTAAAACAATGGTGAAGAGGAGAGCTCCAACTTGGATTATCTCGACAATGGCCGTGCCCAGTAGTAACCCTCCAAAGAGTCCAATAATGACACAAATAAAAAGAAAGCCAAAGAATGGTCGGAAAAAGAGTCTGGAATGAAGCGTGTGTTCATAAATAACAGAGTGAAAGAGAAAAAACAGTAAAATGACTCTGCATACTAAGGGATTTATCTTTACAAACCTGGAGTCTAGTTGCCCAGCTTATATCAATTTGCCAATCAAACAGTAACTTGCATCTAATACAGATTAAGATAATTATTGCTTCAGAGTATATCAAAAAGCACAACCCTGAATTGCTCAAAAGAAACATCTATGGAACTGATCCTTATACATCAAACAGTGATGCTGTTTGTATTTTGGTGCACGCTGGTATCATCAACATCAATAACTTTCCCACTAAGAGGTACTAGGGTGTTGAGCTAACTTGTAAGGTCATCAAACCAAAGAAAAATTACTCAGGAAGTTTCAAAAATGGACTGATTAGCAGAAGTATTAAAGGTTATAACGGAAATGCACTCAAGCCTGAAGGAGTGAGAAATCTGACAACTCTGGGAGCTATGTAACAACTTGAAAGGTACGCAGCAAACATGCATATCCCTATAGGAAAAAACAGAATAAAACCGAGACCCAAAAATATTTCAAACATAATTCCCATCCCTGAGACACACATAGTCTTCAACATGAATAATGAACCAGCCTACAAATACTCGATTTTCAACATAGCCGACAAAGGTTTTGAAAAGAACGAGTTTATGATTAAGAAGTTGGACAATTTCGTGTTGTATTTGTAGACTGAAAACCAAGAGAAGTTCGAACTGGTCAAAAGTAAATGTCATAAAATGTAGAAGTTGAAATGGATGTCTTCGATGTCTTCAAATTTAGCAAAGCCAAACACCCCGAAAAAATAGATAATGAGTACTTTGCTCTGAACAAGTGTCCCCTTGAGGACGATCAAATCGAGATAATTTATCCTAACTTGGAGTGGTAGTAAATCCTGTGGGGAAACATCTCTATTTTGTTGAAGGGGTAGCGTCGTATTGAAGGTTTGAGAAGCTTCAAGTACTACAAGAAGTAGAAGTAGGGCAAATGATAGCTATCATCTACATATCAAAATTAATAAAATAATAAATCAGATTTAGTTGATCCTCTCGATAACATCCTTAAAACTGAGATCATCATCCATTTTGCTTTTGTTTATGGAACTCTACAGATTCGAATCGTTGAAGGATTCACGTCTGAATTGTGCCTTGCTGTTCTAGATGAAGATGCTGTCTTTGCGCAGCTTGCCTCGGAAGTAATCTCCAAAATATGTATTTGTTTGGTTATACTAAGCGGCTGTTATCATGATGAACTCGCGGAGTTGTTCACAGGTGTTTTGAACGCTGATGATCAATCTTTCGAGGTTTTATCCCCGTGTGCCAACAAGATTATCGACGACAGCTTCGATTTAAGGTTTGATTTCTTGAGATTTGAGAGATGGTGATATTTTGAAGTTGACTGCAACCATCTTATCTGGTATTTTTTGTTTGGAGTTCAGCAAGTGCATTCCTGAATACAATACATAAAACAAAAAATAAATACTCACCTTATTTTACAATATACTTTCAGTAATACAACCAATGACTGAAGAGATAAAGCAGAGAATAAACGGATAGGCTCCTTTTTAAGCCAGACACTTCATAAAGGAAATAATTGAATTTGCGAATTGATAGCGAAAAAGGATATCCTCCTCTTCAGTTTTTTTGCTAGGGCGGGTATCGATGACCGAGAAAAGCATGCCTTCGTAAATGGAGCGCATAAACTCACATAGATTTTGGGAGAAGTTACTATTATTAATGTCAGTGACTACGAAGCGTTCGGATGGTATGCGTTTAGTTATAAACCCCATGAGTTGTATAAGTTCCAATCTCGACTACTTACTAAATGTCCCATCCATGATAATAAAGTAAGTAAAATCTTCCTTCTTATTTTTCTCAATAAGTCCTCTCTCGCTTATAACTTCTCTGACCAAAGCAATTAAAGTGAGCCTAAGAATATCGTTATTAGTTTGCAATTTTATTTACTACATCAGTAAATTGACCAAAATTAGTGTATATTTTGAGTTGATAGGTTCAGTAAGCCTTAAAAATTATTTCATTATTTCGCGTGCATACTATCTTTAGAGACTTAGATTGATAGTGAAAGCAGCAACCAGAGCAGAACTGCTGAAATTTATATATTATTCCAGATTGTAATAATCTTTTGAAGCCCATCTTCTGAGTGTTTCAAAAGCTCTCAATCGACCACCTTTATCCATTATTCGAGTATACCTTGAGCCCTGGAATTCCTCGGCTCCTGAGCTTCGATATGAGAAAGACTTGTCTCGATTACTGGTGGTTACTGAAAGGTACTGTAGCATATAGATAAAGGCTCCACGAATAACAGGTGATTGCAAATCATTTTCTTTGATGATTTTGAAGACCAAATCTTCCATTCTATAGACTCGAGAGCCTGAAAATCTGTCTTAATCGTAAATAGCGAAAATGGCTCTGTATATAGAGCTAAGTTTGGAAGAAGAAATGCATCTCCTGATTAGAACTCTAATTATTTGCTAGTATTTGTATTACAGACTCATCTAAACGCCTTCATAAACTTACACTTAGTTCTGTCTTGTGAGCCATAGTTTGATGAAAGATAGCAAAACGTTTTCATAATCTATTTCGTCTTGGTTACTCTACCTTAACTGCTAGATCAGAGCCAAGTAAGCTCCCACACTCTCATTTACAGACTTCCCTCCCTCTATTTTTTTCATGACGAGCTAAAGAACGCGTAAGACTTCAGACTTACATCCAAAAGGCTACTTCTTTGTGGTTGAAAATTTGATGATAGACTAAAGTGTTTTAGGATACATTCTGCCTTAATTTTACAGTAGATGGGTGACTAGTCTGAAGTACTGGACTTCGGTTCTGATATCGATGGCGAAGGTAGCCATTTGTTTTTCACTTTAACTGCTCGTATTGTTTACTAGCATTTTATTTGAACTGTTTGTTTTGATTACGGTCCTCTCCTCATTATAAACGATGTCTGACTGTTTCTTTTCGTATAAATTGTTGACAATCTCGTTGAGTATTATCAAACCGGCATACTTGCTCTCAATGTGATTGGATTGAGTAGTGAGACGTAAGTTGTAGGACAGACTGTCGCTGATGTTGGCTCGGTGTGAGGTGAGATTGTCGAGGAGTTTGTGGAGGTAGCCTTTTTTATGGACTTTTTATCGAATCGCGTTGTAGATGTTGAGATTGCTACTTCATTACAGAGTTACTCTGAAAACTACATCTTACGTGCTTATTCGTGGATCTGATCGATGAGTTAGGCATACACATCTCTCTGTCTTCGTTTGGGTCCCAAACATCCTCCTTCGCTCACGCTACCCATATAATATTACGAACGGAGTAGCAAATAGCTATGACAAAAAATTAAAACTCTTAATCTCAAACCTACCCATTTCTATAGTCCAAAAAATAAATAAAGTGATAGTCGTTTACTGTAAGGTAAAATCATAGGTTTCTGAGCAAACTTGCAAACTCTTAATAGTTGATTCCTGCTTCCTAGCCTTCAAAGGTTTAGAGAATTTGGTTGATTTCTTTTTAAGGAATCTGCAGGTTATAAAGTTTATTAACTTTTTCCAGTTCGCTCTTACTGAGCAGCCCGTCACAGTCTTGGTCGATGATTTGAAAGACTTCTACTAGCCATGCCTAGGACTAACTCTTATCAATATTGCTATATTTTTATTGCTTTACTTGGTTAGGACAGTGATAAATTCTTCAAATTCTATACACTGATCTCCATTTTAGTCGAACTGTTTAATAATTTTGTCGATGTCTTGAGGTTGTAGTTTGATGTTGAGTTCTTTGAAGACAGTGGTGATTTCCTTTGTGATGCTGAAGTTACCTCTTTGTTTATTTTGCCGTTGCCATCCTTGTCGAAAAGATCGAATGCTTTTTTGAAACTGGTCAGTTCTTACTCGTTTAAATCGAACATATGGCTTTATGATAATCTATAATTATCACTCCAAATATGGCACTACAAGATTCTGAAGAGATACTAAAACTGTCTTTCGTCTTAGATCTGTTGAACAGCTCTTGATTAATAAAGAATGTTTTCGGTTTAGAGCTACCGAGGTCTACAATTATTTTTTTCAACAACCAGATTACAAACCAGTTTGATTGCCATACAGCTAATTTAGTAGTAAAGTATTCGGTTATAACTTAATTGAGGCTGTTTGATATATAAACATATATAAACAACTATGGATAATAAACCTTTACTAGTGGGAGTAGCTGCACTAGCTGCACTAGGTCTCGCCAGCTTGTTTTTTTACTTAAAAAAAAGTTACAATACGGACTCAATCAGTGTAAAACTGACAGTCTAACAGGCGAGAGAGATGTTGCAGGAGGTCAAGTATCAGATGTTGATTGTGTGTGTCAACTTCGCAGACAAGATGAATGAGTAGTTCATCAAAATGATACCAAAGAATCAGATGGATGCTGCTATCCGTAAACTCAAAAACAATCTGATGCAAATGTATCAACAGAAGGAGGAAATAACACTGAACAAATATGCCATCTCAAAAGAGGATTTTGCAGTGATGCTGGAGAATTTCTAAGCATATGAATTCGTATCAAAATATCGTGAAGAGATCAGAACCATGATGGAATTGGCAGCCTAAGGTAAGTACCCAGATATCAGTGTTCCAGAAGAAGTAAACATATTTATATGCAGGCGTTGACTGTAAATAATAAGGATAGAATCAGACAAATCTACCAGAATGTCTGTAAGATGGTGATTTCAGCAGTTAATAACAAGCTGATTGAACTGGCAAAAAAAGATCCAAATTTCGACTGCAAAAATGACGAGCACTACAAACTTGCAGTGAGAGAGGTTAATGTATATAAACTAAGGTCTGCAGAGTTGATGCAAGAGGGCTATCGAACAGAATGGGGATGTCCTAATTAGGTAAAAAATGCTGTATGTAGGTGTTTTTCAAAGTGAAGTAAAATCATAAGCAATAGGACATCGAGTTCAAGATTCAGATAAGTGCGATTGAAAAGTCATTCAACCATGTGTTAGAGGTTGTATCGAACAACCCTTTGACGATTGAGGATGAGAACTAGTCGATTATCCACAATATTATGTAGGAGGAGATACAAGCCAACATCGATAAGGAAGAATAGAGATATCAAAAAATGAAAAAACTATAGAGAACAAAATCAGACAATCCTGTTAGTCAAGCCAATTATTTCTTTGAAAAGGGTAAGATCATTGAGAAAGAGTTAAAGGAATCTAGAGTCAAGTTGAACATGGCGAGAGGAAAAGAGGAGATTCAGGTCAAAGGAGAAACTGCTTTAATATTATGATGTTATAATTTGTTAGTGTATTATTTAGATGCAGATAGAAAGATAATCACCTAAAATAGATCTATTTGTTCCTGAACTCAGAGAAGAAGATATTGTCGCTTACTACGCTCAGTTGAGACCTTACAGATAGGGAGGACCAAGAGTAGAAAAAGAAATTCTACACACAAAAAAAATCATTCATAACTATGGCCATGGAGGAGCAGGAATATCTCTAGCACCTGCAACCTCCCATCAAGCTGTTGAACTCGCCAAGTAGCTCATAAAACCTAATGACGAGGTCGCTGTGATAGGCAGTGGAGTGGTTGGGCTGTTGACTGCTTATATTTTGAGACAAAATTTCGGTTAGATAGCAATCAGTATTTATGCTTAGCAAATACCTAAATTTGGCAATAAAAATAATAGCGATTTGATTACAAGCGAAGTCGCACCAGGATACTGGCTTCCCTATGACTACGGACTTAAGGATAAGGAGCTTCATAATCGACTGTCTGACTTTGCATTTAAATGGTATCAGTAGTTGAGCGAAAAGTAAAAATTTAGGGACTGCGTGAGAGAAGTTGAGGTTTATAGTTTGAGCGACAGTGGAGAATACGATGAGGTGAGAAAATTGACTTAGAATTTGAAGCACACTTGTAGGGAAGTTGATATTTCGCTAAATGGAAAAATCAATAGCAAAGCGCATGTGCTTAAAACTTTGAAAATCGATATGCAGCCTTTCCTAAATATTATTTCAGAGT
>Ga0194117_10004231_pt1 | contig 13822 bp, 4 predicted proteins | sample TA2MahsurfametaG_FD_160579 | JGI IMG/M metagenome (GOLD analysis project Ga0194117, IMG submission 160579) | Freshwater microbial communities from Lake Tanganyika, Tanzania - TA2015009 Mahale N1 surface | ecosystem: Environmental > Aquatic > Freshwater > Lake | place: Tanzania: Lake Tanganyika...
GATATAGTGTAAGTCTATCGGCGGATGGAACCATGGTTGCGATTGGGTCCTATCTTTACGACAAGGCCGGCGGAACTACAAATGCCAACACCGATGAAGGCCGAACCCGTATCTATAAATACAACGGGACCTCGTGGATTCAGTTAGGGTTGGACATTTCGGGGAATCAAGCGCAAGAAAACAGCGGAGTTAGTGTAAGTCTATCGGCGGATGGAACCACAGTTGCGATTGGGTCCCCATATTACGACATCGTCGCCAACGCAAATGAAGGCCGTGTCCGTATCTACCGAATCCCCGTCACCAACGCCATTACCTACACCAGCAGCAACTCCGCCGTTGCGGATATTTGTGGCGGTCTGCTCCTCATCAAGTCGGGCGCATCCGGAACATCGAATATCGTCGCCACCCAAGGCAGCACAGCGACGAACGGCACACTGACGGTGAGCGGGACAATTTATACACTGAAATACGGACAAGGATTGCCTTGGTGGGTCGCCGGAGGCGTCGGTCTCGCCGGTGTCGCCTCCATCGGTTCCACTACCGACCCCAGTGGCGCAACAGATTGGACGAAAGCCACGAGTCCCGACATCGCCAATCTCGCCAGCATCAACGCCATCGCATTCTCGCCATTTACGCAACGATGGTTGGCGGTGGGTGCGGGTGCTGCGCCAGGGTCGCTTGGGACGAATATTCTTTACAGCAACGCATCAGGCACAAGTTGGACCTCGAACGCGGTGGCGACTGCGCTGACACCAGTTATCACATTGAATACGTGTATATGGAATCAACTACCGACCCCCGCCACCGTATCCTCGGCTGGGAGATGGCTTGTCGGCGGAACGCGGGATGGCGGGGTCGGCGCGAACTCAGCCTGTGTCTACATTTCCACCGACGTATCCGGCGCAGCAACACCCTGGACGCCCATCACAGGCACCGGCGCCATCCTTTCGCAAGTGTATTCTCTCGCGTTCAACGGTAACGTCTGGATTGCGGCGGGTGCGCCGGCGACGGACAACGGTAGCACGAGCACTTTGATGCGAACGACAGACGCCACTGGCGCGAGTGGATGGCAGGGTATCGCGGCGACCAACATCAGCACTGGCGGCTTTGATACCGCTGCGCGGTCGGTGACGTGGAATGCCGACCAGCAAATGTGGGTTGCCACCGGCGAAAACACCGGCTCCACTGCCGACGCGTCCTTCTCTTCCGTGATTTATTCGCGCGATATCAACGGCGCAGCAGGAACGTGGCGCACGGTGCGTGAATCCAACTCCTTGTGTTTTTCAGGCGAAGGTACGGGTATCGCGTTTACAGGCGACAAATGGTTCGCGGTAGGCGAGAACAGCGGCAGTGGTAGCGGCAGTGTTATTGTGGCGACCACCGCCCCGAATGCTGCGAATGCCGCCACCGCGTCTTGGAGTCCCGTCACACACGGCACCACAATCACCCGAATGTCCGATATTGCGTATACAGGGCGAAGGTTGGTCGCATCGGGTTCAAGCGCAAGCGCGGGTGCGTCATCGGGTCTCATCTATTCCAGTGACGGAACGGGTAGCAACGGAACGTGGACATCGGTTCCAAATGCGTCTGCGGGGGCGTTCAACGACGCATCAGGAGGCGCGACGAGTATCACATTTGAGGCATCGTATGAAGGCACCGGACGACTTGTTGCGACGGGGAGGTCTGCGACAAATGCGTTAAGTGTAAGCACGGATGGTGGAGAGACGTGGACGGCGCCGAGCGTCCAGTATTCTTCAACCAATACATTTGACACGACGACGACCCCAATGTTCACGACAGGTGGAAATAGTGTAGCGTATGTTGGTAACGATACATTATTCGCGGGAGGTGGCAATGATGTCCACTGGAACGGAAAGAGGTGGGTGGCGGCCGGACGGAACTCGGCAGCGGCGGCGGCCAGCATCACCACCACCGCTGCTAGCGCAGTGACGCCTGACGTAGTCAATAACAATACCGCCCCCATCGCAACGAGTGAAGACGGAATCACGTGGCAGTGTGTGCGCGCATCCCAAGCACCGACCCCCCTGATGGAAGGGACATTTATTGGGACAAACTCGCGCATTGGCGCGACCCCACTCATCAACAGCCAAATTGTTATCAATGACCTCGGAGATACGGAGAGCAACACGGATTATGGCGGAATGAGCGGTGGTGGTGGTGGAAGCGGCACAGGTGTCGCGCAAATCGATATCATTGCGGAACTCACACCGGTGTCAAATGCTGCGGCAAGTGTCGTGGGAACGGTGGGAATCATAGGTGCTGCTGGAAATGGTGGCGCAAATGGTATTGGTAACGCGGGCACGCCGAGTTTTGATAATACGGCGTTTACGATAACGACGAAACCGATGTAGCGGAGCCCTGTGACATAGTCACAGGGCGGAGCCAACGAAAAAAGGCACAGTCACCGAGCCGCAAAGCGACGAAGGCAACGCTGGAGTCGCGGAGTCGGCAAGATGAAACGCGGAGTCGGCAAGGTGAAAATATCATACTACATTATAATAAAAACACGACGCCTGTAATGGCATTTGTTAGAAAAACCGCAACAAATTCTGTATTTACAAAAAGCACAGGAGGTGGTGGATTTGGTGGAAGCGTAGGAGGCGGTGGTGGTGGTGGAGGCGGTGGTGGTGGTGGAGGTGGCGGTGGCGGTGGTGGATGTCCCGAGATTGACGCGCTAATGAATAGCGCAATTGTCAAAGATATTGGCCTAATTAGTCAGAACTACGCATCTGGAAACTTCAGTGCTATCAAAGCGCAACTTACGCAAACTATTTACAATAATTATTCCGTAGGTTTGTATACAGCGCGTAAACCATTGTTCGCCACGTATGAAAAGATTCGTAAGACTATCCTCGCTAATTTAGAAGGTCTGCTTCAGTCGATTAACTTATATAACATAAATACGGATGTAACCTATCAGAGAGACGCATACAAGATAAATTCGGATAAATTTAACGATGTTAACGCATTAATCGCGCAGTTGAATATGTTGCGCAGCGCCATCTCGCTTTTTCCCGAACAACACATTACAGTAATTCCTGTAGAAATCAAGATAGAATATTTGACGTATATTCAGACCTATGGATATCCAGAGAATGGTATTTGGGACCCCGATTTACTCGGTGCGATTATTGCGAGTATTGGGCCGGCAACGTAAAACAATATATACATTCATTATTATTCTTAATACATAATAGTGAATACACATATACGTAAAGACGACGACAATGTCCGCCACCACCCAACACTATGGAACGAATCGTGGCAAATATGGATTTGACTTGGATATCAATAGTTACAGTATTGAAGACCTTATGGAAATGTATAAAATCCCGAAAAGTCAGAAAGGCAATGTGACGGAAGAATATGTGAAGAATATGACGAAAGAAATCATTCAACAGTATAAAAACTATAATGCTACCAGTATCGGAGGGGATATGCCATTTTCCGATAATTATAGTGAGGATGACGAGTATGTCATTTTCTTTAATGAAGCTCAGAAACGAATTCTTCAGTATCTCCTGTCGGGTGTTTCATATATCAATGATTCCAATCTTTCATCAACATCAGGAAAAACGGTAGAAAACCGCCTTGTTCAAAAATTTTCACCGTCATCAATATTGAGTGATGGAGATAAACTTGTTATGATGCCGAAGGAGGATGTCCGTGTCCAGAATATCAACCCCAATCTCATCGCCACGCCGTCGATTTTACACGAATACGCAAAGGGTATCATCAATCCGCTAGAACGACGAACGATTAAGCGCATCATTAGTATCGATACGCTTTTCCGAGAAAATCACGGCACGACGTCATCTGCGGATTATATCTGGAACTTACCGACACCCATCAACAATGTGCTCTCAATGAAAGTCGTATCGATGGAGTTTCCGAATATCATTAAGATGTTCTCCGAGAGCCGGAAAAACAGTATCTTCACAGTGCACTTATACAATGTTCCGCAGTATTACGTGGAGAATTCTGTCGAGAAAACAGTATTTATTAATCATACTGAGACGGTGATTATTCCCGACGGATTTTATGTATCCAGTGATTTTGGTCCTCTAATGAGTAATTATTTCATTTCATCTAAGAAACCGGATAAAGGCACAGTGGTCGCAGATTTAGTGGATATTAGTAGCGTTCTTACGTATGTCGCCCGTGATCCGTCCGCATATACCGACGCAAGCAAAAACCAGCTCGTATATAATGGATTGAAGTATCTTGTGTTGGAAGTAAGCGATATTTCATCGCGCACAATTATTCGTTCTCGAGAAATCACCGATTCAATTCCACCGAATACCCTTGACCCCTCTGAACCGAATTATCGCGCATTTGCGGGGTCTTATGCGACGAACCGACAATATTCACCGGAATTCTACTTTGAATTGGATTTCAATATTCAAGAGGATAAATCGTTTACGGACTATTATAAGGAGGGTGGTATTTTCATACGAAAAGTTACGTATGAAACTCAGATGATAAATGGTCAACCAGTTCAAGTAATGGTAGACCCCGACCCAAATGGAAATGAATGTGCTACAACATCAAAACAACGAACGCATTTGACGTCGAGCACACTTCAATGTTATCGCCCCAGACTAGACCCGAATACAGGTAAAGTGACACGGTCAAACACGAAGATGCGGTCACTCTATAAAAACGCAGGTTGGGCATTAGGGTTTTATAAAGACGTTTACAGGGTGAAAAATAGTAGGGAAAATCAAATGGTATTAGACCCTGCTGCTAGTTATTTGCCGACTACTTATAATCGTTATATTGAAAGCGAGTCATCATATGGTAGTTCAGTAATGCAGTATTTCTTTTTGGAATTGGATGATTACAACAGAAATTTTACGTCAAATACGATTATTGCGGAAACGGGAGGTGGAACACATTTAGGAAATAATATTATTGCGCGAATTCCAATAACTGCGCCATCATTGAATATTAACCACTCAAACCCGAGTGACTTGATATTCAAACAGCGAGATTATTTTGGACCAGTGAAAATCGAGAAATTGCATTTACACTTAATTGACAAATATGGCGAAACTTTAGACATTCAAAATAATGATTATTCAGTGGCGTTAGAGTTAACAACGACCTACTAGGGGTCTTCTCGCTTTGTTCCTTGCGTTAGCTGCTCGTTCTCCACTCACTCCGTTCGAAGACTTCCGACAATGGAATGGAATGGAATGGAATGGAATTAAGGAATATTCATTCAAACCTATTCTATTGACGTCGTTTTTGTATTTTTCAGAATGATCAAAGCAAATGAAGCAAAATACAAAAAACAAAAAAAAAATATTCACTATTATTATAATAAGAAATTATGGTGAATTTTACCCTCACTGGTCTTAACCAGACCTTTACTATCGGTGTCTCTGGTGAGCTCGCCGGTGAAGCCCCCGTCGCCCTCGATGTCAGCGCCGTTGCCCTCTACAACGTGAAGTTGTCTGATATGCTCGCTGTCTTCAAGTTCCAGTCCGACTCTTTTGATGTCAACGACACCGATGCCTCGGATATCAAGTATTATGTCTACATGAACGCTTGGCCCGCCGATGGTTCTTTGAACCCCGTCCACGCTGGTTTGCTGACCAACCCCATTCTCGCTACTGCCGGCGATATCGTTGCCAACAAGAACCTCGTCAAGCACGACTTTGTCCGCTACCTTGCCGAGCAGCTCTTCAACACCCCCCACGGTGTTGACTTGTTCAGCAACGAAGACGCTCTTCTTTCTGACCTTGCCTCCAAGGGTGCCACCGCCAAGGCCGCCATTGATGCTTCTCTCAACGCTGTCAACCAGGAAAACGCTGCCAACGGCACTTCTCCCAACAAATACAGCACCAACGCCCTTACCGGCGCTGCCAACTTCTCTCGCGAGCTGATGCGCCAGGTTGCCAGCCAGGCTCCTTCTCGTTTTGCCGGCATCACTGGTTCCACTGCCATTCAGAGTGTTCCTCTGGAGGCCGGAGATACTATCAACTTCAAGGTTTCTATCTCTCCTGCGGCTAACCAGCACAACCTCACCAGTCGCCCTGCTGCTTTTGACACTCGTGTCTACAAGATTCAGCTGTTGTTGAAGAGCAGTGACTACGGTAACACTGCCCCTGTTGAGTCTGGTTCTACTGCTGACTACATCGCCAACGCTTAAACAGCGTGAGGTGAGTATCGTCATCGCCACAGACCTCCCATCCAATATTTTCATTTATTGATTTATTCATTTATTTTGTAACGATTATAAAATAAATAATAATTATTCATTAAGCAATTCCGTCAGTCAATATGCTTCTATGGATACTATTATTATACACGGCAACATCGGGAATGGCGGCGGCAACTGTCCGTCAAGACCCTAGATTTCTCTCAGTGGGAGATTGGGGAAGCGCAGCACTTGGCGGGTTTCATCAACGAAATGCGATGGCGACAGCTGCTGCGATGAAGGCTGCGCAAGGCAATGCTGCGTTTGTTCTTAGCACCGGTGATAATTTCTATTATTGTGGAATTCAGAATACAAGCGACCCACAAATCACCGAAGATTATACCGCATTATTCGGCGGAATGGGTATCCCTTGGTATCATTCTCTCGGCAACCACGATTATGGATTCTCGCCAGAGGCGCAACTGTCATTAAATGAAACGATTCCTGGATGGATAATGGATGCGCGATATTATCATCGCCGGGTGGTGGTGCCGGGCGGCGACGGTAGCGACGGTAGCGACGGTAGCGACGGTGTTGCGGTGAACATCATTGTCCTGGATACAAACCCGTGCGTGAGAGATTATCGCGGCGATGACCGTCGTCGCTGGGACCCCTGTGGAACCGAATATCCCGATTGTTCCCCCATCGCGGAACCGTGTCGTTTTCACGAGAATATTCTCTCGCAGGATTGCGACGCACAGCTTACGTGGGCGAGAGATACGCTTCAACGTATTACAACTAACACTACGAGAGAATGGGTTTTTGTGATAGGACATCACAAGGCTGAAGAAATAAATGTAGCCGATTTCCAAACCACTTTTCTTGACGACCCCCGAATTCATTTATATTTGAACGGGCATAATCACAATTTAGAGCATTATGAAATCAACGGAAATGCGAAGTATATTACGACAGGAGCAGGTGGAATGGTAATAATCGGAGACTCCAATGTCAGTCACAATCGCACGCATTCAAATTCACACCCGACAGTCGTAACAAAAAGTTTATGGAGTAAAGTGATAACCGGTTTTACGTCGCATACATTTACAAATAACGGAACATCGTTGACAAGTGAATTTTGGGATACAAAACAAACAAACCCACCATTATATGTGTTTACAATTAATTTAGATAAACATAAATGAAATGAATATAATAATAGAATGAATATAATAATAGAATGAATATAATAATAGATTTTGTTATTATATTATATAATAGTTATATATATTTTTGTAAGTAGTTGTAGTTAATTTTATTGATATTAAAATGACAACAACTACCGATACATCAACAACAGCTGTTACCGCAGTGCTTCTGGTTGATAGTCGTATATATAACTATCAAACAATTGTTAATTCAGTTAAAGATGATGTCCGGTGTATTGTTTATGATGTGAATAATATTGTCGGTTCACCCATAATAGATTTCATTAAAATCAAAATTGCCGAATTGAATATTGCCTCATTTGTGTCTTTCGGTATTGCAGAATACAATGAAAATAATAATTTTTACCACTTATTTGGTCCGCAAACTTCACGTTCATTGATTACGGATGTCATATCAAATGATCCCAATCTTGATAGTTGGGCTCACGTAAAGGAATTCATTTCCTATTTGAAGACTACTTATTCTATTCAACATTACGATATGCTTGCGTGTGCTTTGTATGTTAGTATCGATTGGAAGTATATCATAGATTCACTTTCGTCTACTACTGGTGTTCAAATACGCGCTTCGACGGATAAGACTGGTTCATTCAAACTTGGAGGAGACTGGATATTAGAATCTACTGGAATAGACATCGACTTGAAGACTGTTTATTTCAACGAAAATATTGAGAATTTTGAAGGAATTTTAGATATTATTGGAACGATTACAAACTCAATTCCGACACCATTTGCCCCTTATTTTGGTTCAGAAAATGGAGAATTTCTATGGCCTACAACTGTCCGTATTTACAACAACCTCCTTTATGTTGCGGATGGAAACAATAATCGCATTCAAATTTTTGATTTAAATTTAAATTACGTTTCAAAAATCCAATTTTATGTAAACGGTGCTACACAATTTGTTAGTGATTTTGTGATTAATCCAGATAATGGTCGTTTCTATATTACTAGTACCTCACCAGCACACCGCGTCGTGGTTTTTGATTCAAATGCCAACTATCTGTTTCAAATCACAGGGTTTTCATACCCACGTTCAGTTGCATTAGATATGACAGGTAATATTTATGTATCACTCGGTTCCACTATAAATAAGTATAACCCTTCTGGTGTTTCACTAGGTACGTTTATCAATAGTTCTGGCGGGGGTGATGGACAATTAGGTAATGCAACACGTATGATTTTTGATTCATCAAATAATATGTGGTTGTCAGATGAAGGTGCATCTGGGGGCACTTCCAACCATAGAATCCAAAAATTCGATATCAGTGGAAACTTTCTTATGAAATTCGGTAGTGGTGGAACAGGAAATACTAATTTCAGAACGCCATATGGACCGGTTTTTGATTCCGAAGGCAATCTTTATGTTGCAGATTTTAATAATGACCTTGTCAAAAAATTCACCAATACTGGAACATTTATTAGGTCATTTGGTACTTATGGTTATCAAGTTGGAGAATTGGATGGACCTATTGGTGTTGCTGTTGATAATAGTGGTAATGTTTACGTGGTAGAACATAACAACCTACGTATACAAAAATTCAATTCAGCAGGTGTATCGCAAGGAACACGTGGTGCATTGGTAACATGGTCTAAAACAGATACAGGTTTCTTTAATGAACCGTGGGGAATTGTTGCTTATCAACCAAATGGAAATATATATGTTGTAGACAAAACGAATAACCGAATTCAGAAATTTGACGCGTCATTTTCTTTTATATGGTCAGTTGGTTCATTGGGTTCAGGTGATGCTTCATTTAATGCCCCTCGACGAATTGCCATTGATATCAGTGAAAATATCTACGTCACGGATACAACGAATCACGCGGTAAAAGTCTTCAATTCTTCTGGTTCTTTTTTGCGAAGAATTGGAAGTGGATTTGGAAATAATAATGGACAATTCAATAATCCAATTGGAATTGCGGTGGATACTAGTTTCAATGTTTATATTTCTGATGCGAATAACCGTATTCAATTATTTAATTCTGATGGCACTTATGTTCATTCCTACAATATTGGAGAGACAGTGCGTGCTATGTCACTTGATTCAGATAGAAACATGTATATTACATCCTCCACGAATATAGGAAATATTTACAAGTATTCAAGTAATACACCAGGAACAATAAATCCGACATTAACCCTGTCTGGTCAAGGTATTAATATTAACGATATTTCGGTTGACTTGAGTACAAATAACTTTATCACGGTTCAAGGAAGCAATACACCTTGGTTTAAACTGTATAACTCATCTGGAACAGTAATATATTCATCAAGTTTTAATTCGGCTTCAAATGGTCAAGGTGTGTTTCTGTATAACAATAGCAATACATTTCTTTTTAGTAACACATCGTTTCATTCCGTTAACAAAGTGTCACTTATTGATCAAAAAACGGCGCCCACGTATCAATCAATTTCGCAAGTCACGAAGACGTTCGGCGTGGACGCGTCGTTTTCTCTCGCGACGGTGGTGGCAGGGAAGAGCAACAGCAGTGGCGCGTATACCTTTTCTTCCAGCGACAGTGCTGCAGTTAGTGTTGCGGGGGATGTGGCAACCATCAATGCGTATACACCATCGGCTATCACAATTACCGCGTCACAGGATGCTTCTGGAAACTACGCGGCGAGCAGCACTACATTTACTGTTCTTGTCAGCCGCGGAACACCGACGTATCAGTCCATCTCACAGGTGACGAAGACGTTTGGTGTGGACGCGTCGTTTTCGTTGACGGCGGTGATGGCGGGGGTCAGCAACAGCAGTGGTGCATATACCTTCTCATCTAGCAACTCTGCGGCGGTTAGCGTTGCGGGTGGGGTTGCGACCATCAATGCGTATACCCCCTCTGCCATCACGATAACAGCGTCTCAAGATGCGTCGGGCAACTATTCCTCTGGAAGCACCACGTTCACCGTGCTCGTCAGCCGCAAGACACCATCCTATGGCGCATTCTCAATCCCTGCTGCCACTTACGGTGATGCGTCATTTTCTATCGCGGCATATGCGCCGACTACCGACAGCACTACGGTTCCAATTACGTATACCAGTTCCGACCCAGCAGTCGCTACTATTACTTCAGATGGAACGGTTATTACAGTCATCGGACAAGGATACACCACAATTACGGCGTCTCAGGATGCGAGCGGAAATTACGCGGCAGGCAGCACGACGACCTCCTTCCTCGTGAACCGCGCAGCCCCCACCTTCTTGCGTGCGTTTACCATCCCTAATAAGACATTTGGTGTGGATGTTTCCTTCGCATTGTTGCCTCTGACGGATGGTCTCGATAATACGGATGGCGCATATACATTCACGAGTTCGAATGCCGAAATTGTCGCCATCTCGGCGGATGGCCTCACCGCGACCATTCTTGGTTATACACCCAGCACACCTGTCACCATCTATGTGGCGATTGATGCCTGCGGAAACTACGCGGCATCGAGCACCAGCGGCACGGTTACAATTGCGCGCGGAACGCCTACATATCAGTCGATTTCTCAAGTGGCGAAGACGTTTGGCGACGCCGCATTTTCGCTCACTTCCATAATGGCAGGGGTAAGCAACAGCGACGGTGCGTATACCTTTACCAGTTCCGACGCATCCGCAGTCAGCATTGGCGGTGTCAATGGAGATACAGCGACCATTCTCGCGTATACTCCCTCTGCCGTCACCATCACCGCATCACAGGCTGCGTCTGGCAACTACAGCGCAAGCAGCACGACGTTTACGGTTCTTGTGAGTCGAAAGACGCCGACATATGGCACATTCACACTCGGTTCTCTCGACGGATATTATGACGTAAGTAATGTGTCATTCCCGTTGACTGCGCCGACAAGCGATAGTTCAGCAGCGTTCACGTATTCCAGCAGCAATACGAGTGTTGCTGTCATCGCCGACACGTCATATAGCACTACAAATATCATTGCGCGATATGACCCGTCTCATCCAGAAGGCTTGACGTTGTCTGGTGGAAATGTAAGTGCTATGGTGAATCTCGAGGGTTCGTCGGGATATAATCTATTTGCAACGAGTGGGAACCCGCCACCTGTCACTGTGAATTCCCTCAGAATGGTAAATGGTGAAAATCACCTTGGTTTTAATAGAGCATTACCCCTCACAACCAATCTCACCATATGTATGGTGATTCATTACAATCCATCAAATTCATCAGTGAGCAATAATGGTGGTTTATTTCAACACGGCAATATGTCATCAGATGTTTCCATCATTAAAGTTCAAAACACAAGTCACACGTATGTTCTTGTCTCAAACTATAGCTCAACTTATCCTTCGATTACTCTTGTACCGAACAAGTCTTATGTTTTGGTGGCTCGTTTTACTGCCGCTACTAGTGTTCGTGAATTCTGGGCGTATCCCGACAGTGGAACAACTTCATATGCCAGCGCGACTGGTAATAGCATCAATCCACGTAATGATTTTTTCTATTTGGGTAGCACGGTTGCGAGTGCTAAAAGTTATTTTGGTGAAGTCTTGTATTACAATACTAATATTACGGATAATGCCCTTAATGACAATGTTAGCTATCTCCGAAAGAAGTGGTTCAATGCGACGATTACAAATTCAAAGCAAGTTCGACTGATTGGCGACGGCAGTGCGACCATTACGGCGAGTCAGGATATTTGCGGCAACTACGCCGCAGGTAGCACATCTCGTCTCCTTCGTGTTGGCGCAACCGTCCCTACGTTTGGCACGTTTACCGTCAGCGCAACGACGAAGACCTATGGTGACGCTCCCTTTACATTGACTCCTCCGACCACAAACAGCGACGGCGCGTTTTCGTTTTCAAGCAGTGATACCAGTATTATTTCCATTATCGGAACAACAGCTACGATTCTCGCTGGAGGCACTGTTACGATTTCTGTAACGCAAGACCCGAGTGGTTCATTTACTAGGAAAACGGTCTCGCAAAGTATCACCGTTCAAAAGAAATCCCCAAATCTGGCGAATTTTTCAGCAATAACCGTTTCTTTGGCGGATAGTTCGTATAATATTACTCCTCCCACCACGGACAACCCGAGTCCAACGTTTTCATATACAGTACTATCCGGTTCCGGTGTCACAATCAATAACGCAAGCGTTGCCAAACTGACAATTACCTCTGGTGGAACGGCGACGATTAGGGCTACGATAAACGAAACAGCACAATACAGCAGTCAAACGATTAACACTACTGTAACCGTTACACCCATCGCGCCGACCAACAGTTATAGTGCTTTCTCTCGCGCGTTTGATGTCGGAACATTTACGATTCCTGCGCCTACCACGAATAACTCTGATTCAGCTATAACGTATGTATCCAGTGACACATCCGTAGCAACCATAGCGGGAAGCACTGCTACGATTCGTAAAGTTGGAACAACCGTGATTACTGCTACAATTTCGGCAAGTAATTCTTATTTAGAAAGTGATATTTCTGCGGTGCTCACGGTGACAAAGGGCACGCCTACAATGTCTGGTTCAGGTTTAATTAACCGGACGATTACAATCACGACCGAACCATCTATTCCGATTGCGTCATCCACGAGTAATGGCACATTTACGTATGCCTCCGATAATTCTGGCATTGTTTTGGTTACAAACGGTAATACACTGAATCCAGTAAGTGTGGGAGCAGCAACGATAACTGCCACAATTAGTGAGGACACATCTGGCAATTATAATTCGCGTAGCACCACTTTTGTAATGACAGTGGTACGCGCAACTAGCAATCTCTCGTCAGCAACATTTACTGTTCCCAGCACGATGACCTATGGTGATACACCGGTGGGTGTCACGGTTACTCCTACCTCTAATAATACATCAGTGGCGATTGTGTATTCCTCTTCAAATACAAATGTTGCGACAATTAATTCGTCGAGTGGTGTGATTACCGCGCAGGGTTCGGGCACGGTTTATTTCATCGCGACCCAGGCGCAAACTTCAGTCTACAATACGAATTCGCGAAATAGCAATATTATGACTGTAAGTGCCAAACCAATTACACAGACGAAGAACGCGCCTTATACTGAAAGCACAATTGCGAAGAATTATGGTGATCCCTCGTTCAATTTATCCACCACAAGTGAAAGCAACGCAACTATCATTTATAGCGCGAGTCCATCTGGTATTGTCACGATTTCAAGTCCCGACGGTCAAACCGGTTTCATTACAATGATTAATGTTGGAACGACGACAATCACTGCGACACAATTAGGTAATTCTCGGTATACTCCTCAAAATACGCCATCGTGGACTCTTACAGTTTCAAAGGGAACGCCTGTGTTAACTGGATTGGCGGCGACTCTGACGAAGAATGTCACGGATGCCCCCTTTTATGTGTCTGCTACCTCGGCGAGTTCTGGAACGAAGTCATATGCGCTTGCGAATCCCGGCGATACAACGGTCCTGACGGTGAATTCGTCGACGGGT
>Ga0194117_10004232_pt1 | contig 13820 bp, 10 predicted proteins | sample TA2MahsurfametaG_FD_160579 | JGI IMG/M metagenome (GOLD analysis project Ga0194117, IMG submission 160579) | Freshwater microbial communities from Lake Tanganyika, Tanzania - TA2015009 Mahale N1 surface | ecosystem: Environmental > Aquatic > Freshwater > Lake | place: Tanzania: Lake Tanganyika...
TCGGGCGCGCGTTCGCCGAAGCGCTGGCGGGGGCTTCGAAGTCCAAGGATCGCTGACAGGGGTGCGCTGAACAGTTTCCTGAGACACTTACCGCGTACTTGCGGACGCAATCGACGAGCTGAACCACGCCCCGCGTGTGGGCTGCGGCATGCCTGTGCCGGGCGAGTTCTCGAGCCTGCGAACGCGCGGCGTCAGCCGCGTGGAGCAGGCGAGAGCTGTCTGAGCCCCGGCACGGCTATGCCGCAGCCCCCTGGCGTGGGAATGTGCTTACTTTCGCACTACTGCAGCGCGCCCGCAGCGCGTCTGCGCCGCGATCAAAGCGGGCAAAGGGACTCGAACCCTCGACATTCAGCTTGGGAAGCTGACGCTCTACCAACTGAGCTATGCCCGCAGAGGTCCAGCAGTGTAACCGCCTGTACTTCGCTTGCCACAGTGCGTTTGCCTACCTTGGTGGCGTGAAGACGGCTCCTGGCGATCGAGTGTTGCTGATTGGCGGCATGCACTGTGGTGGATGCGCGCGGGCGATCGAGGATCGCCTGAAGCGCGTGGGCGGCGTATCGAGGGCGGTGGTCGACTTCGCATCGGGGAGTGCGCTGGTATTGGCTGACGATGCCGCTGCGAATGCTGCGGTCGATGTGGTGCGTGGGCTTGGGTACGAGGCGGAGTGGTCGAACGCTGCCGAGGATGATCCGCTTCAGCAGTTGCTGCAGGAGCAGGCGACGACCGTTCAAGCGCAGGCACAGCGCGAGCGGCGATGGCGCAACCGCACGATCATCGCTGGTGCGCTGTGGTTGCCGCTCGAAGGGATGCACCTGTTTGGCGGGCATGAGGCGTGGCAGGGGTGGAGCATGTTGGTGGCTGCGGCGCTTGCGCTTGTCTTTGCAGGTGGCGGATTCTTTTCAAGTGCGTGGAAGGCGCTGCGCGCGGGAAGTTCCAACATGGATTCGCTTATCGCGCTCGGTGTTGGGGCGTCGTTCGTATTGAGTGCAGTGGTGTTTCTGCGTCATGCACTGATGGGCGAGGAGTTGGCTGCACCGCTCTACTTCGCCGAGACGACGGCGCTGATCGCGATCGTCAGTTTGGGGCACTGGCTGGAGTCCCGCGGTACCGCGCGCGCGACGGGTTCGCTTGCAGCGCTGATTGGCGAGTTGCCGCAGCGTGCGATTCGCGTGAGCGGTGGAGGTTCGGTGCAGGATGTGCCGGCATCGAGTGTGCGAGCTGGCGAAGAGGTGCTGGTGAAGCCTGGCGGACGCATTCCAGTCGACGGCGATGTGATCGCGGGTACGAGCAGTGTCGATGAGTCGACGCTGACGGGCGAGTCGCTGCCCGTGGTGCGCCGAGTCGGGGATGCGGTACTGGCGGGCGGGATCGCGATCGACGGCGCGCTGACGGTTCGCGCGTCGCGCGCGGGGCGTGAATCCGCGGCGGCGCAGATCGCGCGGATCATCTGCGATGCACAGCGGACCAAGGCGCCAATCCAGCGGCTGGCGGACCGCGTATGCGCGTGGTTCGTTCCAGTGCTGATTGCCATTGCGCTGGTTGCAGGTGCCGCATGGACACTCGCCGCGGGGATCGGAACGGGAGTCGTTGTGGCCGTGACAGTGCTTGTGATTGCGTGTCCGTGTGCACTTGGCATCGCGACGCCGCTGGCCATCACTGTTGGTGCGCGCGCCGCGAGCAAGCGGGGGATACTGCTTCGGAGCAGTGGCGTGATGGAGCATGCATCGGCCGTGACGATGGTGCTCTTCGACAAGACTGGCACGCTGACCACTGGAGCGGCGACGGTTGATGGCGTTGATGTGGTCTGTGGCAGTGAGTCGGATGCACTGCGGCTCGCGGCATCGGTGGAGGCGCCGAGTGAACACCCGATTGGGCGCGCGCTCGTGCTGCATGCACGCGAGCATGGGGTGTCGCTGTCGGCAGTCGACCAGTTCCGCGCGATCGCAGGCGATGGTGTGGAGGGCCTTGTGGAGGGCCAACGAGTGTCGGTGCGGCGCGATGGCGCGGCCGCGGCTCGGCTTGAGGTGGATGGGCAAACGCACGCGCGCTTCACGGTGCACGATCCGGTCCGGCCGACAGCAGCAGAGGCGGTGGAACGCCTGCGCGCGCTTGGCGTTCAAGTGCGGATGCTCAGCGGTGATCGCCAAGCCGCTGCGGAGTTGGTCGGCGGTTCCGTCGGCATCGCTGCGAGCGACTGCCTTGGTGGTCGGACACCTCCGCAGAAGGCGGCGTTGGCTGCCGAGTACGGCAGCGCCGCCATGATGGTGGGTGATGGGATCAACGATGCAGCCGCACTGGCGCGCGCGGGTGTGGGCGTTGCCATGGGAGGGGGAACTGCGCTTGCGTCGGTGTCGGCGGGTGCTGTGCTTGTTGGCTCTGATCCGCGTGGTGCGGCAGTCCTGATCTCGATTGCACGCTCCACGATGCAGACCGTTCGGCAGAACCTGTGGTTTGCCTTTGGCTACAACACCTTGGCGATTCCACTCGCGGCGTTTGGCGTACTTGGGATGCATGGACCGGTGATCGCCGCGGTGGCGATGGGGCTGAGCGACCTGTCGGTCATCGCCAATACACTCCGCCTTCGGCGCCGCCTCGCAGACGCGTTCACTTGACCGAAAGTCGCTGCACACAAGGAGACCTGATGTCGACACCGTTTCGATTGCAAGAGCCAGTTCGCACTCCGTGGCGCCTCCGAGCGCTGACCCTGGCGGTTTCGATCGCAGCATGCGGCGTGGGCTGCGCTCCGAAACAGGCGACGATGGCGACGCTGCCGTGTGCGGATGAAGTGCATGCGAACCCATCGGCGGCGCGTGCGAAGTTCGCCGAGCAGGCGGCGAAGTCGCCCGACGATATTGCGCCGCAACTGTGCATCGCATATGCGGCGATCGCGCAGCACCGCTACAGCGAGGCGGTCGAGGCGGCGACTCGTGCGCTGGCGATCGACAAGGGAAATGCGCTTGCCCTTCGGATGCGAGCCTTCGCGCGCTACCGATTGGGTGCCTTCAATGCTGCCATCGAGGACGCGGAGCGGTCGCTCCGTTCTGCGACCGATGGGGAGGCGTACGAGATCATCGGCAAGTGCCATCTTCGGCAAGGCGATGCGCGCGCCGCGATCGAGGATTTCCGCGTGTGGGCAAATCTGAGCGGACTGGTGGAGGCTCGCTGCTGGATGGGCGCTGCACAGTGGACCGCCGGCGATCGTGCGGGTGGGTTGAAGACATGGGAGGCTGCGGAACTTGCTGCGCCCAAGGACCCGGAGCCGTTCATCTGGAAGGCTGGATTCCTCTTCCGCGCCGGCGACCGTGGCGCGGCGCTCGAAGCTGCGCAGCGTGCAGTGGCACTCGAGCCCGCTTCGCCGCAGACTCTTGGGACGCTTGCACGAGTGCAGTCATGGTCTGGTGATGCCAGCGGCGCGGAAGCCACCGTGAAGCGGCTGGCAGTGACTGACAAGATCGCTGCCGAGAAACTGCAGCAATCGCTTCAGTCGCAGCCGACTACTGAAGTGGAGACATCAGGCGGCTGATCCGCGCCGATGCGCGGAAGAGCCACGACTGCGATGCCCAGTCCGACAATTGGGCTTGGCGTGACTGTCGCAGATCGTCATTGAACATCGCTTCCGCCGTGCGGAGCAGTTCGCCCCCGTTGGCGATCGCCGTGATCTCGAAGTTGATGCGGAATGATCGATTGTCGAAGTTCGCAGTACCGAGACCAACGATGTCATCGCTGAGAAACACCTTGTGGTGCAGGAACGCCGGCTGATAGCGGTACAGGCCGATGCCGGCACCGAGGACTTCTTCGTAGTACGAATAGGTGGAGCGCTGTACGAGCGCGTTTCGGCAATCGTCCGGGATGAGGATTCGCACATCGACCCCGCGCAGTCGCGCAAGCTGGAGGCTCGTGATGATCGCCTCATCTGGCACGAAGTAGGGGGTCGCGATCCAGAATCGACGACGCGCGTGGTGAATCGCCTGGTGGAACATGAGGGCGCATGTCTCGAGTTCGTCCGCTGGCCCTGTTGGGACGATCAGCACCCCCTCGCTTCCACGCTCGCTCGCTTCCCACGTGAGGTTGGGCACGTGGCCTGCTGCCCAGTTCCAGTCCTCGCAGAACGCCAGCTGCGCGGCCAGCGCGGCAGGACCTTCGATCCGAACATGAGTGTCGCGCCACTTTCCAACGGCAGGATCAGCACCGAGATACTCGTTGCCAATATTCGTTCCGCCAACAAGCGCCGTGTGTCCGTCGACAACGACAACCTTCCGATGATTGCGAAAGTTGATATGGAACGGATTGAAGATGCGCCGCGGTGAAAAGCGTGCGCACTGCACGCCGCCCTGTTCGAGCACCGCGATGTACTTCTTGGCAAGTGAAAGGGAACCCACATCGTCGACAAGAAAGAGCACTTTCACTCCGCGTGCAGCTGCCCTGAGCATCGCCGACTGCAATCGCTGGCCGGCCTCGTCGCTGCGCACGATGTAGAACTGAACGCACGCTTGGCGCACGGCCGAGTCAAGTGCGGACTCGAGAGCTTCATAGGTGGCGTGCGCGTCCACCAGCAGCGTGGTTCGATTGCCGCGCGTCCATGAGGTTGTCGTCAGCCGATCCGCAACGATCTGCATCGCTCCCTTGTGCTCACGCTCCACGAGCGGCATGTCGATTCGCCAAGGGCGCATGGCATCGTTCGCGCACTGCGCGACTTGGTCGAGTCCGATCTGCCCGCGTCGGCGGGCGCGGACATAGCCATCAAGTCTGCGAGCCCCAAAGAGCAAGTACAGCGGAATCGCGATGGGTGGCGCGAAGATCAGCCCAAGCGCCCATGCGAACGCGCCTTGCGGAGTCCGCCCGCGCCCGACCGCGTCCATTGCCAGCCAGATACCAAGAACCTCGATGACGATGGCGACCGCAGCGATGATCAGCAGGAGATCCATGGCGGGTTCTGCGCCTCAGAGGCTACCTTTCCCCGCATGGAAGCTGCCGAACGCGCTGCTCCGCCAGTCCGTTCTTCAGCCCTTGCGATCGTGGTCGCGGCGCTCGGTTACTTCGTCGACATCTTTGACCTGCTGCTGTTTGCGATCGTTCGTGTGGACAGTCTGAAAGCGCTCGGTGTCGCGCAAGATCAGTTGAAGCCTGTCGGTCTCTGGCTCGACAACTTTCTGCAAGTCACCGGGCTTGTGGTGGGCGGCATCGCGTGGGGCATTCTTGCGGACCGCAAGGGCCGACTCTCCGTGCTCTTTGGATCGATCATCACCTACTCGGTGGCGAACATCCTGAATGCGTTCATCGCGGATGTTCCTGATGCGGGCGCTGGCGCCGTGCTGCACGCACTGGGACTTGGTTCGGCGGTCCATCAGTACGGTGTGCTGCGTTTCGTTGCTGGCTTCGGGTTGGCTGGCGAACTGGGTGCCGGCATCACCCTCGTTGCGGAACTGGTCAGTCCAAAGCGCCGCGGCATCGCGACCACGCTGATCGCAACGATCGGCGTCCTTGGCGCGGTCGCTGCTTTCGGCATCACGCGCCTCGTGGACTGGCGCGTCGCGTATCTGATCGGCGGTGGCATGGGGCTGGCACTGCTGACGCTGCGGATCGGCGTCGTGGAGAGCGGCATGTTCGAGGCGGTTCGGACGAAGCCGAGCGTGGGGCGCGGGTCATTCTGGTTGCTGCTCTATCCAAGGGAGCGGCTGCAGCGGTATCTGTGCACCATCATCGCCGCAGTGCCGATCTGGTACTGCATCGGCATACTCGTGAAGTACTGCGACGCGATCGGTCGCAGCCTCGGCATGCCAGAGAACGCACGGCCATCGCCGGGTGCTGCGATCATGTGGGCGTACATCGGGCTTGCACTCGGCGATCTGGCAAGCGGACTGCTGAGCCAGTTGATTCGCTCACGCCGCGGCGCGCTGTGGATCTTTCACGCACTCACTGTCGTGTCGGTGGTGCTGTACTTCACCGTTGCCGCAGGAAGTCTGGTGGCGTTCTATGCGTGCGCCTGTGCCATCGGCTTTGCTGCTGGCTATTGGGCCGTATTTGTCACGATGTCCGCCGAACTGTTCGGCACCAACCTGCGTGCGACCGCTGCAACCAGTGCGCCGAACTTCGTTCGGTGGTCCGCCGCGGGGAGTGCGCTCCTGTGGACCACGGGCGAGCGCCTTCTCGGTGGCGGTGATGCAGCACCGTGGCAGTCGGCGGCACTCGTGGGCGCGATACTCATTCCGCTTGCGATGCTTGCCGTGTTTCTGTTGCCAGAAACCTTCGGTCGTGATCTCGACTTTGAGGAGTCGTAATGCGCGCATCGCCTATGCTGCGCCAATGCAGAGTATTCATGGCTTGATGTCCTCGGTGATCGATTACGCGGGGCTCTATCCACCTGCGCAGCTTGAGCCGGCGGTCGTCGTTCGCAACTACACGGAGGTGATCACATCGCCGCGCGCATGGATGCTTGGCCGTCTCGTATGGCCGGCCGACAAGCTCGATCAGCTCTCGGAACTTGCGCAGGGGAATGCGCCGCGCGTCGAACCGCCCGCGACGGAAGGCGCGTGGGCGATCACATGCGTGCTGTCACCGGCAGGAACGCCCGAATGCTTGCGCGATATCGCAGCGGTGGACGCATTCAATAATCGACAGTCGACCGAGGGCGCAGCCGCCATGAGGATCGACTCGCTTGAGATGCGGGCAAACAGCGTGGTGGCGGTGGAGCGGGTTGTCTCGCAACTGCCGGATGATGTATTCCCGTACTTCGAAGTCGCACTTGACAGCGATCCGCGCGGTGTGATCGCCGCGCTCGTTGGCGAGGAGGCGGGGGTGAAGTTCCGCACGGGCGGTACCACACCGCAGGCACACCCTGCGGCAGGCGATCTTGCTCGTGCGATTCTTGCGGCCGCCGCAGCAGGAGTGCCCTTCAAGGCGACGGCGGGTCTGCACCGGGCGCTCTGCCACTTCAATCAAGCTGCGGGGGCCAAACAGTTTGGATTTCTGAATGTGTTCCTTGGCGCCGCGATGGCGCAGGCGCGCCGAATCGATTTGGATGGACTGACCGCGTTTCTGATGGTTGATTCGATGGACGACATCGAGTTCAGTGAACGCGCCTTGGCATGGCAGGGAATTCGCGTCTCGCGCGAAGAGATTCTCGATTCGCGATCGCGGCTCGCGCATTCGTTTGGATCCTGCTCGTTCGATGAGCCGTGGGAGGATCTCGTGGCAATGGAGTTGGTGCGCGCAGTACCGAGCGGAGGCGCGGCGTGAGTCAGACCAGTGGTTCCTCGTGGGTGGATGGATCGGCGAGAACGGGAGGAGACTTTCCGCTTCAGAATCTCCCGCTCGGCGTGATTGCCGCGGAGGGGCGCGGCCGGCGTATCGGGATACGTATCGGCGATTTCATCGTTGATGTGCGGACGCTCGCCGAGAGCGGTCTGCTTGCGCGATTGGACCGCAGCATCGTCGACACGCTCGCGGGTGAGTCACTCGCGCCGTTCATGGCACTGGGCAAGAATGCCTGGCGCGCCGCCCGGACCGAGTTCACGCGGCTGCTGTCATCCGACTGCGGGGAACTGCGCGACCATCCCAAGCGCGGCAACATGGTGCTGCCGGAATGGGGGCTGTCGGTTCAACTGCCATGCGAGATCGGTGACTACACGGACTTCTACGCATCGCTGCATCACGCCACCAATGTCGGCAGCATGTTTCGCCCGAATCAGCCGCTGCTTCCGAATTGGAAGCATCTGCCGATTGGCTATCACGGTCGTTCGAGTTCCCTTGTCCCGAGCGGTGCTGCGGTGGTGCGCCCCTGCGGACAGACCGTCGCCAGCGATGATGGACCGCCCTCGTTCGGGCCAACGAAACTGCTCGACTACGAGGTGGAAGTTGGCGCGCTGATTGGTTCTGGGAATGCGCTTGGATCGCCGATTCCTGTGGCGTCGGCGCTCGATCATGTCTTCGGACTTGTCCTGCTCAATGACTGGAGCGCGCGCGACGTCCAGAAGTGGGAGTACCAGCCGCTTGGACCGTTCCTTGCCAAGAACTTTGCGTCAACGCTTTCTGGGTGGGTGGTTTCCATGGATGCGCTCGAGCCATTTCGCGTCCCGCTGCCGCCGCGCCCCGAGGGTGATCCGCAGCCGCTGCCGTACTTGCGCCACGATGGCGATGTGCTGTTCGACATCCAGTTGGAACTGCTGATCGCAAGTGCCGCGATGCGTGAGAAGAAGATGCCGGCGAGTCGCGTGAGCCTCGGTAACTACCGAGACATGTACTGGTCCGTGGCGCAGATGATCGCGCACCACACAAGCGGTGGGTGCAATCTCCGGACGGGAGACCTGCTCGCCAGCGGTACCGTTTCTGGTTCGGATCCCTCGTCGCGTGGCTGTCTCCTGGAACGCACCTGGCGCGGGACGCAGCCCATCACGCTCGCCGATGGCAGCGAACGCAAGTTCCTCCAAGACGGCGACGAGGTGATCCTTCGTGCATGGTGTGAACGCCCTGGCGCGGTCCGGGTCGGATTCGGTGAGTGCCGCGGCATCGTGCTGCCTGCGCGCTCCTGATGTGGGCTTGGTTCAGCGTGGTGGCGGAACCGTGCGGTTCTGATTCAGGTACCCAAGCAACCTCTTGCGGTCGATCGGGATCTTCACGCCCGGCTTGATCTTCAGCGCGTCATTCGTCCCCGCAGGTGTTTCGATCGCGAACTGAACGCCCGGCCCACTGTTGTACCGCTTCAGTCGCGCTTCATAGGTGCCGCTCGACTCGCCTTCCTGTCGCGGCGGCTCCTTCTTCATCGTGTACACCGACACGACTGTGCCATCCGCGGAGAGGTAGGCGATGTCGATGTCGACGAGGCAGTCAATCATCCAGAAGAAACGCTCGTTGCCGGCAGGAAAGACAAATACCATTCCCGTGTTTTTGGGGATCTCCGTGCGCTTGGAGAGTCCCTTCGCAATCGCCTGCTCGGTCGCTGCGACTTCCAAGTCGAACGGTTGGCCGCCAAACATGATGCGTTCCACTGGCAACCCGCTCGCTGCCTTGGCTGGCGGTGGATCAGTCGGCTTTGCTTGAGGAATGGACATGGTGGCTGCGAAGGCAACACCTCCAGCGACAATGACTGTCGCGGCGATGATGAGTTTGATGAGGGTCGCTTTCTGCATGTCTGTGGTCCGACCGATCAGTCCCAGGTATTGACCTTCTTGCCGTTCGATTTTGCCGCTGCTGCTGTCCCATGCTGCTCCCAACTCATCGGGTAGTTGCTGTCGTCCAGTTCGAGCGCGGCCTTTGTGGGATAGAGCGGTCTGAATGTGTCGCACATCACCGCCAACTCATCTGTGCGAGTGGCACCAATCGACGCTTCCACGGTGCCCGGATGTGGTCCATGTGGAATGCCCTGTGGGTGCAAGGTCAGTGAGGACGCCTCGATGCCGCGCCGCGCTTTGTAATTGCCCTCCACGTAATAGAGCACCTCGTCGGAATCCAGATTGGAGTGGTTGTATGGGACGACGATCGCCTGCGGATGGAAGTCGAGCAGCCGCGGGCAGAACGAGCAGATGACGAAGTTGTGGCCCTCGAAGGTCTGGTGTGTCGGCGGGGGCATGTGGTGCTTGCCGACGATCGGACTGAAGTCGTCGATGTTGAAGATGTAGGGGTAGTAGCAGCCATCCCACCCCACAACATCAAGCGGGTGATACGAATAGTTGTAGCTGTGCACCAAACCACGCGATTTGATGCGCACTTCGAACGATCCCTGCTCGTCGTAGGTCAGCGGCAGTTCAGGAATACGAAGATCGCGCTCGCAGTAGGGCGCATGCTCGAGGAACTGTGCGGTCTGCTTCGAGAGATAGCGCGGTGGCGGCAGGATGTGCGATCCGTTCACCGATTCGATCATCAGGTAGCGCGGATCGGGCGATCCATCGCGTACTTTGTCGAAAACCATCTGGTAGATGGTGCCCTTGGGGATCACGATGTAATCCTTCGGCTTGAACGGAAGGGTGCCGAACGCGGTGAAGACGGTTCCGGATCCGTGATGGATGAAGATGCACTCGTCGCCCGTCCCACTTTTGTACCAGTACTCCATCGGTTCAGCGGGAACGCACACGGACATCTCGACATCTTCGTTGCCGAACAGCACCACACGACCTGTGATGGGATCACCCTTGGGCGGCATCAGCGCGCTGCGCACATGCCGCATTCGCATGACTTCACGCTCGACGTATTCCACACGGGCCGAGTACACGGGTTTCCAACCGGTGACCTGGGTCGGAGGGTGAATGTGATAGATCGTCGAAGTCGGACCGACGAAGCCTTCGGTTCCGAAGACTTCCTCGCTGTAAAGCCCGCCGTCCGGCCGTCGGAACTGGATATGACGCTTCGGCGGGAGCTGTCCGAGTCTGGTGTAAAACGCCATGCGGTCATTGTACGAGGACGACGCGCGTAGGCTCCACGCACAGTGAACCACTTCGCGGAACAGTTCTCCGCAGGCGAATCGACTGGGTGTGGTGGCACCCCACGCATGTTGCATGAAACCGAGCAGTGGATGGTGCTGCACAAGCCTGCGGGGTGGCACAGCGTGGAGGCGCGCGTCAGCAGTGGTGGCGCTGTTCTCTCACGCTGGATTACGGAGCATCATCCCTCGCAGTCTCCGTTGGCAGATGCGGGGCTCGTGCATCGCTTGGATCAGTGCACCAGCGGGTGCATGATCGCTGCGAAGAACGAGTCGATGCACCGCGAGCTACGTGATGCAGTCTCGGGGCGGGGTGGGATCTCGGTCGTGAAGGTCTATCTCGCGCTGGTGAAGCAGGGCGTCGCTGCGCAGGGGCGTTTTGAACTTCTGTTCTCCAGTCGGCACAAGGGTTCGGCGAAGATGACCGTTCGCCGCGATGGTGAGGGCGAGCGTGGCGAATGTGCATGGCGGGTGGTGCGTGCTGCGGAAGCGCTGAAGGGCGAGAAGCCGAACTCATCGGCGACTACAGCAGCGTTTGATCTCGTCGAGGTTCAACTTCTCGGCCCTGGTCGCAGACACCAGATCCGTGCTGGGATGGCGTTCATCGGTCATCCGCTCGCGGGCGACTCGCTCTATCGCGGTACACCGTTCAGTCCACCTGGAAGCGCCGGCTGTTTTGCACTCCATGCGTGGCGCGTTGTGATTGACGGTGTGTCAGTGGAGGATCCCCCTCCATACTGGGCACAACACTAGAGCCATCAAGCTCCGCGCATCGGCTGCTCACTCGTCGGCTCATCCTGCATCGGCTGGTCTTCCCCCGAACCATGATCCACCGGCGGTTCTGTGGTCGGCTCATCACCCGTCGCTTCATCGTTTGCTGGAGCCGGATCATTCAAAGTGCTCTCAGTGGACTTCCAAGGCGGTAGCTGAAGTGCGCGCCGAACTTCCTCGTCTGGGAAGGCAACAAGAATCAGGTTGTGCGGGTTCGTGCGATCCTCGCCGCCGTTGTAGAACGGCAGGGCAAGACGGCCGCCCGCACGGAGATCATCAATCGTGACTTCGCCTGATCCACGAAAGCGTGATGCGGGGCCTTCACAGCCAAAGTTGCCGCGGACTGTCAGCATCAGTGTTGTATCCCTCGGCAGGGTAAATCGCTGCTCGAAGGGATTGGCCACCGACAAGAGTGATGTGCTTTCAGGCACGACTGTCCCAAGGCGGAATGTGCGGACCTGATCGCCGATTGCCACCGAAAGGTCGGTCTGGGGCGTTGACCAGTCGCATGGCACACTGCCCCACTCGATTCCCTCGACTTGGAGTGTGACGGGTGGCTGCTTCATCGCTTCGAGCGCGGCTTCGACTTCAGTGCTCATCCGCGCTGCTTCGCCCCGCGTCCGAATCGGATCGAGATACCAAAGTGCAACGACTTCAAACGTGTCGGCTGGAGCGCTGACTAGTTGGCAGAGGGCGCCATAGATCACGCTGTCTTCCATCTCAAGCACACGCGGCCAGACTTCGGCGGATTGCGCTGCAAAATCGGGCGCGACTCGAGGGACTGCCGGGTTCGCGAGGCACGTACGGAGTTGGTCAGCTGTCTTCCGCACGGTTTCCGCATCGGATGAGGCTTCCGTCAGCCAGTCGCGCAGGACTGCCGCAAATGCCGTCCGGAGGAGACCGACCTCCGCGATTTGGTCCTCTGTTTCTGGTATCGCAGCATCGAGTTCGGACGCCGCGCCGCTGAAGTCGTCCGTCTCCAAAGCAGATGCAAAGCTCTCAAGCCGTGCAGCGCATGCGGCAGCACGGGCAAGAGATGCCTCGCGCTCTGCTTTTTCGATCACGAGTTCTTCTGTGCGACTTCTGACACGCGCCGCAAGGTCGAGTGACGCGCTTTGAACGACCTGAAGTTCTGGCGAGGGAGGGGGTGTTTCCCTTGCGAATTGCTGCAGATCTGCAAGAAGGCCCTCAAGGTCGGGCGCTTCATTCACCCTCTTCAGCCAACCTTGCAGCCACAACAGGGCAGCGTCACGCGCTGTAATTCCGGTTCGCACCTGATCGATGGCGAACTGCGCGGCTGTCCTTGGCGCGGCACAGGGTTGAAATCGTGGGTCGGAGTCATCGAACGAAATCGCTGCGAGTCGACTCTCGAGCTCCTGTACTGCAGACGACTCCGCCAGTTCGCGGTCAAGCGAAGTGGCGCTCTCCTGAAGGTCTTCGAGATCCTTGAGCACAGCGTCGCGGCGGTCAAGAACGTCGCGCGCCGCGGCGACTGCACGTTGCGCGGCTTCTTTGGCTTGCGCGAGTTCGGGTGGGCGCCGATCGATGGCCGTCTCGGCATCGATGGCTGCATTCAGTGCGGTCAGATCGTCCAGAGTGTCGATGGCAACCGCGGATTGTGCCGCCGTTGCGAACACAGCGACTGCCTGCGCTTGGAGCTGAACCAACTCTGCAAGAGCGGTATCGATCTTTCCCTGTGTCGCGGCGATGGCCTCTTGGCTGACGCCGCCATCGCCGTCGTGTGGCAGTGGGGGCGTCGCCAACTCCTCCTTGACTGCCTCCACTTGGGCGATTGTTCGCTCGTTTGCCGCGAGTTCTTCATCGAGCTTTGCCATGCGTTCCCGCCACCAAGCACGATTTGCGCTTCGCCGGCTCAGCAGCCCGGTCAATTCGCCAGCCTCTGACTTCAGTCGACTGATGTCATCCGCTGCAATGAGGCGAATGACGACCCTGTCCCACCACCCGGCGGAGTCGATGGCGTTGATTCTTGATACGAGTGCCTGCGCCGCTTGACGCTCTGGTCCATCTTCCGGCGCATCACTCGTCCGCTCAGCAGCGTTGCGTGCGGAGTCCAGACTCGAGTCGATCCCATCGAGTTCGCTCCGGTCCTGCATGAATGCCCAGCCGAGCCAGCCAAGCGGCAGGAGCAGCATCAAGCTTGCCGCGAGGGCGATGACCAGAGGCGTGCGCCTTCCACGAGGCCGTTGCCCCTCGACAGACGCATTCAGAGCTGGTTCGGCCTTTGCTCCAGGAGCGGGGCTGGGTTGCGGGTCGCTGACGTTTGGCACCTCCACCACCTCCTCGCCGTCCACTTTGTCCAGTTCAGGCAGATCGAGGTCAAGGTTCAGATCATCCGAGCCGAGACCTTCAAAGGGATCGCTGTCGGGCCGTGGGTCGTCTGCGTTCTTCGGAGGATCTGTGTGAGCCATTCCCCTGACGAGAATAGCCACCCGCCACGCAAATCACATATTGCCTCGACGCTCTTGCTCTGCTTCAAGGGCTTGAAAGAGCGCCTTGAAGTTGCCCTTGCCGAAGGATTGGCTGCCTCGACGGCAGATAATCTCGAAGAAGAGTGTCGGGCGGTCCTGCAGGGGCTTCGTGAAGAGCTGGAGCAGGTACCCCTCCTCGTCGGCGTCCA
>Ga0194117_10004244_pt1 | contig 13792 bp, 14 predicted proteins | sample TA2MahsurfametaG_FD_160579 | JGI IMG/M metagenome (GOLD analysis project Ga0194117, IMG submission 160579) | Freshwater microbial communities from Lake Tanganyika, Tanzania - TA2015009 Mahale N1 surface | ecosystem: Environmental > Aquatic > Freshwater > Lake | place: Tanzania: Lake Tanganyika...
AAAATAGCTGGCAGGCGATGGAGAAATCTATCTCCTAAAGTTGACATCCAAGCTTCTTCTAATACTCTTCAATTGCAAGCCACCGAATGATGGTCTCAACAACAGTCCGATATTATTGGTCATTTTCTAAATCTTCTATTTAAGTTATTGAATGTAAATATTGCTGATCCATCGTCTTGTATTTCAGCTTAAATATTAATCAAATCTATACTTATTGAAAAGTATTTGGTGCCAAAAATAACAAGATATTATTTTTCGGCAAGTACTTTGTTTTCTGTCGGATAATTTTGTGGCGGGCAGTGGCCAGAATACAAACTGATTTTTTCGAATCATAAATTATAAACATAAATGTCAAAAGAAGCAGTTCTCTTGGTTTTAGATGTCGGTAATTCAATGGACGAGCCTTTCAATGATAATGCATCCAGAGCTAAAATAGCTTTTTAATGCTATAAACTAACACTCCAACAAAAAATATTCAATAATTCTAACCACTAACTTGGTTTGATTATCTTTGGAGACAACGATAGCGATGATGGAAACAGTTTGCTTTTGCAGCTACTCGATAAACCCAAAATTGATCTGATCCGCAAAGTAGAGCAGTTGAGCCATGCTAATTTTGATGACAATACTTTGGCGGGAGGAGACATTTTCAGCGCTATCAACTACTCTCTCAACGAGTTGAACAAGCACTGTGGAAAGAAAAAGTATAACAAACGTTTGTTTGTGTTCACTAATGGCATGGGGGAGTCATCTTTCTCATCAGCAGAAATTAGCACTTTGGCCCATAAACTCACCAAATCATGTGTGAAGCTAAATATCATCCCAATTGATTTTATGACCAGCTATAATTCGGAAGAAAACTGTTTGGATGGTGAAATGTTGCTCTAGAAAATTCAGTAAGGGAATGCACAAATGATCATGAGATTAAAACAAGAAGCAGACGAGTTTGTACAAATTTTCCCTGCATCGTTAGCTATAGAACTTTACAAAAGATTCAGAAAGAGAGATACGAATCCTGTTTCTAGATACAAAGGTGTATTGTAATTTGCGCCTGGACTTCAAATTGAGGTCAACTCTTATAAAGCTATCCGGAGGTAAAAACTTAAGTCACTATCCAGATATGACACTTCTGTGCCATTCGACCGCAACCTCACTGATAAGAAAGATGTCATACTTGAATACAACTACGTTATACAGGGAGATGAGTCAGGCAAAATAGTTGATAAGGAAAATATTATGAATGCTTTCTACTATGGCCCTCAACTTGTACCAATCAGTCCTATCCTCTAAGCTGGTACCAAGATCTTTTAGGATAAAAATTTTAGGCTGCTTGGATTTGTTGATAAATCAAAAGTTCCAAGACATGCACTTATGGGAGATGTTGATATCGTGATTCCTGCTTAGAATGAAGTGGGTCGCAAACTATTTTCCTCGTTTATCTACTCAATGATTTCATTGAATAAGTATGGATTGGCCCGTTATGTTCCTAGAAACTGCAAAAACGGAGTTGTTCCTAAGATGGTCGTTTTGATTCCTTATCGTTCAGCTGAAAGATAGATGTTTTATTTAATTGACCTGCCCACAGTTGAAGATGTAAGAGACTATCCTTTCAATCCCCTCAAGCAATCTACTTAACAACAGAAATCTTTGATTAAAGAGTTGATTGATAAAATGATGTTGGTTAGACAAGATGGGGATGAGGTGGAATAGCTAGTCAAAGTGGAAAATACTTTTAATCCTCAGCGTCAATATTTCTATCAATGCATCTTTAGCAAAGCCTTGAATGATGATGAAAATCAGTAGCTACCACCACTTGACCCTGTCATCAAAGATTATCTCACACCATAATAAAAAATTTACGCTAAAACGGGAGAAGTAGTATCAAAGATGAAAAAGTAGTTTAGATTGGTCAAGAAAATCAACTTGGCTTAGAAAAATAAGAAGAAGACTTTGGTTTGGAAAGACGTTATTGAATAGTTGAGTATAACAAAGGAAACTATGTTGAAAGAAGAAGATGGAATGGAAGAAGAGGTTGAGTTTGTGAAGCCTTAAAATAAATTTTCATTTTAACATGAAGAGGAATAGACTGCTTTTAATCCTTCCAATCCTATCCTTTCCTTCAAAAAAATGATAAATTATCATAAGGAAGATCTCGTCTCCAAGGCTTTGTAGAGTATGAACAATTATATCACGAATAAACTAGCTTATGCAGTTACCGAAGAGTCATTTAAACAGCTCACAGAGTGTGCTAGTGAACTAAGAAATGGATGTATTTCGCAGCAGGAACAAAATTATTGGGATGCATGGTTTACCTAGATAAGATACAACTATCCTAATTTTTACGGGCATCTGAAAAGCCAGGGAATCGGAATGATCTACGGAGACAACACAGAAGTGTTTAAAGTTTAGACTTTGCATCGTGAGAATATCGAAGATGTAATATGCGATCTAGATTGATAAAATCAACGAATATCATCAATAAAACTATTTCTTAACAAATTTCTATCATTTGTAATATTTTTTGTTGATATTTCTCGGGATGGGACTAATAATTATGTTATGTATTATAGATAGTTGAGTTTATAATAGATTGGTATGTAAGAGTTGGCACAACTTCAGTAGATACTTCTCATACAATAAATAGCCAATGAACTTGCGCATAGAGATATAGATGATCTGCAAATTGCAGAGAATCTTGTCAAAATATGCAAAAATGTACGCGATTAGGAGTAGTTTATAGAGAAAGCCAATCAGAATAATATACATATTTCTAAGAACTTTCTTGATTCGCTCTATAACACGATCAGGCAGAAATTACCCCAAAAGTATGAGTCTGAGTTTAAACAGACACATCCTAAGAGTTCTAGTAATAAGGAAATGAAAGATGAGTCTCATTCACATCAAGTTAGTCATCATCACTAAAAAATGGAGGAAGAGCACATGGAACAGAAAATGAGTCATTTTCCAGGTTTGGCCATACCTGATGGAGATGAGATTGATCTTGATTTAGGTTTAGACTAACCTGCTGTGAGCAAGCATCCCTCTAAACAAAAGGAGTAGGAATTGTAGAAATTAAAAAAATAGTAAGCTGTGAAGGTGAGTACATCAAAAATAAGAGCTAACTCGCCTCACCAGTAGAAAGAGAGGTATCGTTCAGGATCTAGATAAATTAGCCATGAAAAAAGGCATAAAAAGGATAATTCACGAGAGAAAGAACATAAGCACAAAAAAGATAAGAAGAAAAAAGAAAAACGTTCGCGTTCTGAATCAAAATAAAGACATAAATAAAAAAAGAAGAAAAGGTAACGATCTTATTCGGAGGAAAGACAGCAAAATTACGATAGATAGAGGAAAGATTAACATAAAAAAGAAAGGAAGTAGGAATAAAAACAAGGTAGGCCAGAAATAAAACCTTTATAAGTGGGCAAAATTTACAAAGGAAAAGTATCAAAAGTAAGCAAGTTGGGATGCTATGTTCACATTTTCAACGTTCAAAATAAGTTGCCAGCTATCGTGCATTCCTCTCATGTTAGATAGTAGTTTACTGATGATATAACTAAGATAGTAAAGTAGGGTCTCTTTGTTTGGGTAAAAGTGCTCTAGATTTTCCCAGACAGAGTGAGGCTGAGTATGAAAGAAGTAAATCAATACAATGGTAAGTAGTTTAATAAAAAATAAACGAATCCTTTGCACCCTCAGGTTATGTCATTACAACCATAACATAAGGTTAACAATGATTTTGGAGCACTGACTGGCATTAAATTAGAGTATGAATAGGAGGTAGATGATGAGGGAAACCAGACTTACACAGATCCTTGGGAGTTGAGCAGAATGAATTATATGAATAGTATCAAGAAAAAAGGGCAGAGAGGAGCTGAAGAAGAGATCGAGGAAACTAATATTTAAGTCAATGATAGAGAGCCTCCTTTTTTGACAGGTCAGACAACTAAAACCGGAATCAACCTTTCTCCTGTTAGAGTTATTCGAAATCCTGAAGGCACACTTAATCGTTCTGCTATGAATGCAATCCAATACGCAAAATAACGTCGTTAAATAAGAGAGCAGCAGAATAAAAACGAAGTGCGAGATCTTAACAAAGTACTTGACTAAACATTGCCTGTAAAATCATAACCAAGAAAATACTTCAAGTCAAGTAATTTGACTATTAAGGAACAGAAATAACATTTGCCTATATTCCAGTATCGAAGTGAATTGGTCCAGGCATGCAGAGATAACAATGTTTTGATTGTAATTGGTGAGACTGGTAGTGGAAAAACTACACAGATAACTCAGTATCTTTATGAATAAGGATTTGCTAAAAAGGGAAAAATTGGGTGTACTCAACCTAGAAGAGTTGCTGCTATGAGTGTGGCAAAACGTGTTTGTGAGGAAATGGGGGTAAAATTGGGTGATTAAGTGGGATATTCTATCAGATTTTAGGACCATACTTCTAGTAAAACAGTTATTAAGTACATGACTGATGGTATGTTACTCAGATAGGCTCTAGTTGACAAATATTTGAGACAGTATTCAGTTATCATGCTTGACGAAGCTCATGAGAGGACAATCAACACAGATGTTTTATTTGGCATTCTGAAAAAGGTTGTACAAAAGAGGAAAGATGATTTTCTACTGATCGTCACATCTGCAACACTTGAGGCTCGTAAATTTTCAAGCTATTTCTTTGATTGTAAAATCTTCAGCATTCCTGGCAGAACATACAACGTTTAGATTTTATATGCAAAAGAACCTTAACCTGACTATTTGGATGCTGCTTTGATGTGTATCATGCAGATACATGTGGATTAACCTCCTGGAGATATATTACTGTTCCTTACAGGACAAGAGTAAATTGATACTGCTTGCCAGATTCTTAACTAAAGATTAAAACGCTTTGGTCGAGATATCCCTTAGTTGATTATTTTACCAGTTTATAGTGCACTACCAAGTGAACTTCAAAGTCGTATTTTCGAACCTGCTCCACCTGGTAAGAGAAAGTGTGTTATTGCTACAAATATCGCTTAGGCAAGTATCACCATAGATGGTATTTTTTATGTGGTGGATCCAGGATTTGCCAAAATCAAAATTTACAACTCTAAACTTGGAATGGATACTTTAGTAGTTGCTCCCATTTCTCAAGCAAGTGCTAAGCAAAGAGCAGGTAGAGCAGGCCGAACTGGACCGGGAAAATGCTATAGAATCTACACTTAAGAGGCATATAAAAACTAATTGTTACCTACTTCAGTTCCAGAAATCCAAAGAGCAAATTTAGCAAACATAGTACTGTAGTTAAAAGCAATGGGTATCAATGATCTCATTAATTTTGACTTTATGGATGCACCACCTGTCCAAACTTTGATTGTTGCCCTTTAACAGCTTTACTATCTATCAGCTCTGGATGATGAAGGTTTACTTACGAAGTTGGGACGTAAAATGGCTTAGTTTCCTTTAGAACCTCCTCTTTCTAAAATGCTGTTGACTTCAGTTGATTTTGGATGTACAGAATAGATAATTACTATAATTGCAATGCTTTCAGTTCAAAACATTTTCTATAGGCCTAAGGACAAAGAAACTCAAGCCGATCAGAAAAAGACTAAATTTAATCATTTTGAAGGAGATCATCTTACTTACCTAGAGGTGTTTTAAGCTTGGAAAAATCAAAGTTTTAGTGCAAGTTGGGCTAAAGAAAACTTTATTCAACAGAGAAGTCTTCGAAGGGCAGAAGATGTTAAGAAACAACTGATAGAGCTTCTGGACAAGTATCGTTTCCCTATTCGCTCTTGCGGTAAAAACTATGCTCTCATTCGTAAAACAATCGTTTCAGGGTTCTTCTTTCATGCTGCTAGAAAAGATAGCAAAGGAGGCTATCGTACTTTGGTTGATGATCACCAAGTTTACATACATCCAAGTAGTGCTCTTTTTAACAAGTAGCCTTAGTGGGTGATATACCACGAATTAGTGTTCACATCTAAAGAGTATATGAGAGAAGTATGTACAATTAATCCGAAATGGTTGATTGATGTTGCACCCAACTACTTCAAATTTACAGATGAGTTGGGTTTTACGAGGAAAAAACGTAATTAAAAGTTGGATCCTCTCGATCAGCGTTATGGAGACCCGAATGCTTGGCGTCTAAGCAAGCGTAAAGGATGATTTATCTCCTTATTATAAACAATATTTGTTATTACTAACATATTATAATCAAAATTTTAGAGCCTAAATTCTCGATAATGCATTTCTGTAGTGTTTGGCTTCAAGCGCTAGACCTTTATTTTCCTGTTGCGTTTTGGTCAACTATATCTTTAAAGATTCATATGATCGGTAGAGTTCTTCTCGATTTCTGTCTGATTTTTCCATTTAAACAAGTAGTTTTTGTCGATCACTTTCTATAAGTTTGAGGCTGTTGAATTGATGATATACATTTTATAGCTATTTTTTCATTTATTTGATAACTGCTTTCAATCTTTGATTTTACTCTTTTTGTTTTTGGGTTTATTCTTTCTGGTGGTGAATTGTTTCCTGTAACTATTGGCAGTACTTTTTTTATTAAAGTATAGTCTGTTTGATAGCATTCATTTCTTTTTTGGTTGTCTTCTCTTCATTCTTTTTGTTTTCGATTGTTTTTATTTTAGCGGAGAGTTATTTGTTTTTATTTTATAGTTATTTGATGAAGGCGGTTTGCAAATTTTTTTATTTCTACAGTTCCTCACATTATCCAGTTACTTTTTTTATTTGTTGTAGCTACTTTTATCTTTTGCGATTGAGATCCTCAATTACTCTATTTTTTTAGCTGAGTTATTTAGATGAGTTTGATATTTCTTCAGAGAGTTGTTTTTGTAATTTTTGTAATGCTTATTCTAATTACTTTTTTATTTCATTTAGTTATTTAATAGTTGAGACCAAATTCCTTTACTTTTCTACGTATTATGCTATTCTTTGTTTCAGCTGTGCGACTTAATAGTCGGACTATATCTTTTGATTTTTTCTTTGTTTCTGTTATTATTCGACAAGTTCTTGCTTCTGCATGAGTTTATATTCATATGTTTTGATATTTTCATCCCACTGTTCTCTTATCTATTTCTATTTTAGACTGTATTGACTCTTCAGAATATCAAATTTGCTCTGAAGAGTTACTATCTCTTCCTATTTGATTGCCAAATTCGCTTTCTAGGCTTTGAGTCTTTCCTCGAATAGGATAGTTCTGTTCCTAAATTACAATTGTTCTTTAGCAGTTTTTTACCGCTCTCCTTAGTAAAATTAAATGATCTGTGTTTTTTCAATTAGCTATTACTCTTTTTCTCTTATGGCCTTCTCAAATTCAATTTTAGATTCTATAAGATAATGTTCATAGTAATTTTTGGACTATTGTAGTTATACTTTTACTGCTGCCAATTAATGAGCTATTTAATCTTTAGTCTAATTACTATTTTGCTGCTCTTTTATAATTTTCTCAATCATGCCTTCAAAAAAATCATAACGATAGTTGCTCTACATTAGCCTACTTTGAGAAGTGGATAAATTGTTTTTCTTTTTGCACATAAGTAGATCATCGATGATGTTTAGTAAATTTTATATCTACTTTTTTAGTTATTATTTGACAGTCTGGCTATCTGCGAATTCAAACACTTTTAGACTTCTATGGCAAAATGACTCGACAGTTTCTCTAACTTTGGGAAGATACTTGGTTTTTTTCTTTTATTCTTTGACATACTTTTCAAGAGCTTAGAGATCATTCCAACTCATGTTACCTTTTTAACTGGGTCTCGTACTCAAATCTTTGATTTTTTACGCACATCGTTTATAATTTCTCTATCCTATGAGTTTAAAGAGTTCTGAACTTTGCTGCAGCCATTAAAGAAGAAACTAGTTCTGCTTGACAAGTTGTTAGGTTTGTTGTGTTAAATTACTTAATGATTATTCTTTAATTTTGAGTTCTTTATTAGTTTGTTCAAGTTTGAGTTCATGTTGCTCGATAATTTTATAGTATGATTCTATTTGTTGTTGGGTGAGTGCTTGTTCTTCATTATGATCTTTCTTTTCAGCCAGCTGTTTTTGAAGTTGGTGGTTGGCTCTTATCAATTCTTCATGTTTATTAAACATTTCCTTGACAGTGAGTACATTCTGCTGGCATTTATTACCTAAAGCCTAGTTTTGTCGAATTAATAGTTAGATTAATTTATTGAGAGAGTTTACTTCCTCGATTCTGATGATGGGTAAGTTTTTAATAAACATGGATAGTTCTTATTGCTGGGCGAGGAAGGTTGAATTTTGGAAATGTGACATAAGTTTATTAGAAGAGTTTTATTTTTCGTTTCGGGTTATTTCAAAACTGTAATTGCTGCTTCTGTCTTCAAACATTAATTTAAATTATAAATACTATTGCAATAATCAACCTGCTTGGATTATGTCAATTTATTGCACAGAAAGAATGACAAATATTGCTATATTAAGACATGAAAGGCATATCAATAATCATCAAAAACTTAGAGGGTTGCTCCGTTCTCACGTTGGTCATAATCGAAGAAAGCCTTAGCATCGATCAGCATAGAGACGATGATATCGCCTTGTTGGCATTTAATTAAATCGTTAAGAGTAATAGCCATTGGTAATTCAGGCTTGGCCATGTCAAATATCTCATCTTTTATATCTTACACGTTAAAACCAGATTTGTCCATCGATTCAAGTTTTTGGATGATTGATCTGAAGAACATGTTGATGATGAAGGAATCGATAGCTCCTTTGTGATATACATCGAGCACTCTCCAGAAATATTGTATTGCTTCAGGTGATTTTTTGTTTTACATTGCCAAGACGAACTCAAGGAAACCTTTGTAGTCCATTTTTCCACTCTTGGTAGGATACTACTCGAAGATTCTATCAATTACAATATTTGACAATCCTTTGGAGTATTTAGATAGATCTTCTTTTTTCAACATCCCCTGTTTATCAACATCGAATTTACAGAATCTTTGATAAAGGCCTGTGGAGTATTGAATGGAAAACCAATTTTGGCTCAGGTCTTACTCAGAGTAGCGTTATTGTCTCAGTTCATATAACTAGGCTAAAATGGTTGAAGTTAGCATGTCTTTGATATAGATTCTGCCTGTTCTTTTGGGATCAAGGAAAAAGAAAAATTTACGGATAGCAGCTAAGATGTATTTGTCTTTGAATCCTTCATCCATATTTTTCAAGTGAACGAAGGTTGGGATGAGTTCAGAAATGTATTCTTGAAGATTTGCTTCAGTTAGATACCCATTTCCTGCAGTGTCATACAAACTTATATGGATACGAGTTTGAAAAAGATTGTTCTTTCTAACAATAGAATGGAAAAAGGATTGCATATCAATACGTCCGTATTCATCTCTGTCAAATTTTAAAAATGTAGAGGCACTGAAGAAGTGTCTGAATTTTAAAGGAAGTTTCGATGCTACAGTTAGAAAAGAATTATAGTTTAATCTTTCTTTGTTGTCATGGGGAGGAGAAAAGTTTTAGCGAAGTAGTTGATGCAATTGCTACAAATCTAGATAAATCTATACCTACCTTATTTGTCTAAAACTTCTGAAGTTTTATGTTTAAGGAAACGATTACGGGCTTCTTGACGTACTTTAGCACTTATGGGATTTTCTGATTGTTGGCTTTTCTGGAAGAACTTGGGGACTTTTTTGAAACTGGGATCAGTTTCCTCCTCCTTCTTTTTAGCTTCTTAGATATAGTTAAGGAACAGTTTGTCTGTTTAATCGTCGATTTCTTGTGCAGAGCGCTGTGGTTTGGTATTGACGTAGCGTTTGAGAGTGTCAACCCAGTCGATTTTCTTTTTGGACATTCAAATTGTATTTATATATTATTTAACAGACTGTACAATCATGAATTTATAACGTAACAGTCAAAGAAATGAGTTGATTCATCAGACTACCTATGATAGATTAAAATTTAACAAAGTTATTAAATATTTTAATTTGTTGGTTAGTCTTTTTGATATTATGATGATTCTTCTTAATTTTATTATTATGTTTGAATCACCCGATTGCTAAGTCATCCGCGAAGCATTCGAACAATTCTACTAAAGTAGATCATAGCTCTAAACTCAGAGAGTTTTTGATGTTATAAGATAAGCCTTTCCTTAAGCCACACATTAGAAAGTTAAGCTCTATAGCTTTTTCGCTGACATCGTCGAATCTCCCTAAGATCTTTACAAAATTCAATGTAATAATCATTATTATGCAGTAAATAGTCCTCTGTATCTCCTTCAAAGAAATTAGCAAGATACATTCACAAAGTATGAGATCTTGCATAAGATAGATTTAGCAAAGTTTGATCTCTCAAAATTTACACTCTGCATCCCACCTGAAAGTAAAATCAAGTGCGAGATGATAAATAGTATCGATGATGAGATCAAATGGTTGCAGAACAACCAGTATCTTGGAGATCTGCAAAAAAAGAGGCTTTATCATCTTATTAGAAATGCAGAAATGTTGAGCTATACGTTCAATAATAACGTGTATAGTGAAGGCGATATATTGTAACCAGGGCATGCTTGCTTGTTTTTGGTCAAACAAGGTGAGTTTTGTTTCAAAAAGAATAAGAATGTTATGTTGTATAATTTTGGAGGAGGGGAGGTATTTGGGCATGAGGAATTATTGTCAGAGGATGAACATAAAAAAAGGCTGTTCACTGTGAGTTGTAGAAGTAGCTATGGAGTTATTTTTAAGATAAGTGAAGAGTTTTTTAATTACTATCTAAAAAAGAACTGCGAATAAAATCTAAAACTAAATATCGAAAGTGTCAGCAAATTTATAGGCAAGCAAATCGAAAAAGTACAAACGAGTAGGTAGAAGAATCAGCTTCTATTAGCTCAAAATTTATCTTTTCGAAAGCCATTATCAAATTAGAAAAATGATTTTGCTTCGGTGCCCAAACTTCTGAAATCATCCAGAACAGCGCTCCAAGGTGTTGTTGTTGAGTAAAAAGCAAGCAAGGAATAAAAACTGCCATTTATAAGTGTAAAATCATAATTGGGGTTGAATAATCTGGTGAAGCGTTAAAGGATAAGTTTATCGAATCCTGAGTATCAGTAAGACGCTAAAATAATAAATAAAAAGATCAAGCTGTAGGTATTAAAGAATTATACGAAAGGCAAGACAACTGAATCGCGGGGAGAGATATTATTGAATTTGATTAAAAACAGTTGGCATTTCGAAAGGAATCGGAAGAAGAAAATACTCATTAATAATTGATAGTTTTATATTTTTTAATAATCCATTAACAAGCATTATCGTTTCGGATGTTGTTTTCATTGGAGTATCAGGTTAGATCACAGTTATTTTTATTATTTAACAATCGACAACAATAAAAATTGGGGATTATACATCTTAATGAATAAAGCTTAGTTCTACATAATTAAGAGTTATCTTAGTTATTTGGATCAAAAGCTTACCAGTTATAGCTTATAAAAAAATAGAACTAGAATTATATTCTATTTCGATATGGCAACAACTACCACCACAACTCTCAAAGATTTCGAAATAATATGCAAACTGGGTGATGGCTCATTCGCTGAAGTCTTTAAAGTCCTAAGGAAGGAGGATGCTCAGCTCTACGCCATGAAGAAGGTACAAGTTTACTGATTTAGGTGAGAATGGCCAGAATCAAATAAAAGGATAGAAATAACGCTCTGAATGAAATTAGGATTTTAGCTTCAGAAAAAAGAGAAAATGTAATCGAGTTCAAAGAGGCTTTCTATGATGATGCGACGTCAACACTTTGTATTGTGATGTAATATGCACAAAAAGGAGATCTCCTGAAGTTTATTCAGTCACATATAAAAAAACATAGCAGAATACCGGAAAGTTAAATATGGAAAGCCTTGGTACATATTACAAAAGGTTTGAGATCTCTCCATGATAAAAAAATTTTGCATAGAGATCTAAAAGGAGCCAATGTATTTATAGCAGAAGAGGGAGTTTATAAATTGGGGGATCTAAATGTTTCAAAAGTTATAAAGTGCGATTTTGCCAAAACTCAAACTGGTACACCTTACTATGCATGTCCTGAAGTTTGGAAAGATCAGCCATATGGAGTGAAGAGTGATATGTGGTCTTTGGGATGTGTGATCTATGAGATGGCTGCGCAGAGACCACCGTTTACTGGAAATAACATAAGATAACTATACAAAAAGATAATGGCTGGTAACTATCCAAGAATACCTTCAGTATACTCAAACTAACTATAAGGAATAATATCAACTCTATTAAAGTTAGATCCTACTTAAAGACCAACTGCTTCTAGTTTACTAAGCAATCCTATAGTACAATGCCAATGTGAAGAGTAGTATAAAGAGAACATGAATTGGGGTAATGAGGAGTTGCTGGAGACGATTAAGTGGCAAAATAGAAATATGAAGTTGTTGAATTAAGTGCTACCTAGGCCATGTTATGAGAGGAGGAAAACAACTTAGAATTGTAAGAATGTTATAGTGGATTCTTTCTATATGAATGAGCTGGATCTGAGTTTAAAGAAAGAGAATAATTATATAAATTCACAGAAGAATAAAGCTAAAAGTTTGCATTAGAATAAATAGAAATAATATTTGAAGTAGCACTCAACAAATGTTCTCAAAAGATAGAGGGTAGTTACAAACTACGAACCTACGGGCAAAGTAGATGGCTCAAGTATTGATCAGATCTAGATGTTTATATAGCTGACAAGTAGACAAAAAAATACAAAGAAGCATCCTTAATAAATGAAGAGATCGCCAACAACTAGCAAAAGTGTATCCCAACAACCAATGCCATCAAAATTAATACAAAGTAACAAAAAAGTGATAGATAGGTTGGTGGCCAAAATTTTGGATCAAGAATAAATTCCTCTCAAAAATCGTGGCAATTTAAAGAAAATCGGTGAAGAAATAATTAACAGTAGTGCCAATACAACCAGAAAAGATATCTCTTAATATCGATGATAATTTACTAATTTTTATAGCATAATTTGCCGTATCCCAAAAATACAAGAGTCATCATCACAGATGTACAATTCCAGCACCAAACAGAACCACTAGAATAAGGGCGATAGCGATGAGGGCGAGCAATATGATACAGCACATCTTACATCTACTTTTCTACATTGCAATTTTGGCCTTGTCGATGTTGGCTTCTGCTAATTAGATATTATAGTTGGCTTGCTTTACTCTATCGCAAATCAGGTCGAGTTTTTCTCCGGTTTAGTTCGTCAAGATACCGATAATTTCTAGGAGTTGCAGGCACTCGTTGATTTGTTTTTCGAGATAGAGTATATCTGCCCTTTTGGCTTCGATATCTTTCAAAGCGTTGGCTAGTAGAGGCGAACCTGCTAGTAGTTTATCCTTCCATTTCTACTTTTCTTCTTTCTGTCTGTTTACTTCCTGATTAAGCTAAAGTTCAAGATCGATCTAGTTTTTGATTGCTCTGAGGAGTTCCTTCTTCATGAAGTTATACTAAGCTGTATCTTTTTTATTATTTTTTTCTAGCTTATCAAGCTAGGATTTGAGGATGTTCCTATCTTTGGCGAAAGCAGTCTGTTACTTTTTAAAGTCATTTATAATTTAGGTGGCATCATTGCCAACATTGCGTTTGTATCTGGTGATATATTATCTCATTTTGGTGGCATGTGAATTTGTACGTATTACGATTTATTGGTTGATATTTTGAAATCTATTTGCTTGGATGTTTCTGGGGATGTCTTCTTAAATCAGTTATCCTCCGAGTAAACTTTGATATCTGTCAACCATAAATTCTGTGTTCAAATATATAATAATACT
>Ga0194117_10004246_pt1 | contig 13782 bp, 7 predicted proteins | sample TA2MahsurfametaG_FD_160579 | JGI IMG/M metagenome (GOLD analysis project Ga0194117, IMG submission 160579) | Freshwater microbial communities from Lake Tanganyika, Tanzania - TA2015009 Mahale N1 surface | ecosystem: Environmental > Aquatic > Freshwater > Lake | place: Tanzania: Lake Tanganyika...
TGATGATGATGAAGATCATAACTTTGGATTATCAGTCCGAATCGTCAGAGCGGTTCTTCCTGACTCTATCCTTTCTGAAGGAGTGTCTACTGGAATCCCTGTGGAGGTTATCCTCTTAGTATTTTCGATTCCTTCTTTTCAAAAAATATTAGGTCACTGTTTGTTCGTCTAAGACATACTATTAATTTTAAAAAATTTTTAAAACAGAAAAGATTTTACTTTGGAAGAATTACCAGCTGATTAAATTTTTTCCGGTCAACGCAAAGTCTAACTTTAGTTGACTATATCTTTCATCCACCTCAGCTCAACGAAATTCAAAGCGGAACCCTTTGCCCATTCGAATACAACTATGATTAGATCTCCTTCGACGTGAAGGAGTGTTTGAGGCTCAGTGACTGTTTTGATGGAAGGAACTTGGTGTTTGAGCTCTGCCTTGATGAGATAGTTGACGAAAGTAATCTCATCTTGGATTCTTTGTAGGTGCAGCTTCTTAGGGTCAGGAGTAACTCTGACTGAGTACTTGCTTTTTTTATCAGTGGAAAAGGCCTCAAAAGTATGGTTTTGTGAAGCTTTTAAGAGTTTTCCAAGATTTAAGTTCCAGTGCTGAAGCAGAATCTTGGCAATGAGTTAATGGTCAACAGGGATAGTCTCGAAGAGAGTCATCAACTATTTAAATCTTTTATTATATAACAATAACATTTAAGTCAAACAAAGAATCACTCAAAAAGTTTCGACCGAAATATGTTCGAGCTAGATCTAAGAGGATAGGGAATGATTTCAGAACCACTCGAAAATATCTTAGAGTCAAATAATAAAGCTCCCATACTCGGATTTGGGTCAACAAATCCGATGGTTGATTGAGGCGCGTATCTTTTATTTACTATCGGTTAATTATTCTTTTTAGAAAAAAAGTCTGTAACTGTGTTGTTGATCTGGCTTTACTTATTTCCTTTTTGGCCGAGTTTTATCTTAGGTTTGGTAGGCTGAGGTACATCTATAAATTCATTAGACAGTTCTGAAAAATTTTTGAGATCCGATCTTTTGTTAATGTCTAGCTGAGAGACTTCATCTGGTTTGAATATTTTCCTGCCAAAAAGATAAGGTTCAATGAGATCTTTTTATTACTCTATTTCTTATTCAAAAATGTTCAAGAGTTTAGGATCTTTTTTGGTTCTTTTGTTCTCTTTGGTTTCGCCTGGTATCATAGCATAAGTTGTTGAAAGTTCCATAATTTGATCTACCAGATGATTGTAATTTTTGCTTCTTGTAATTTGTTGGCAGTTCTTGGCGTATTTTGAGTAAGTTTAATTGATTTCTCTTGGTGAGAGTTTGAAGATACTTTTAGGACATGTTTTTAGCCATTACTCATAAATCGAGTTCCACAAACCGTGAGTCTATTAATGTAAATAATCTGATATGGCAGTATATTCTTAAAGTTGTCCGATATACTTCTTCAAAAAAAAAGCGATAAGATTCAAAAAGAGCATGAGTAATTATCCTTCAACAGGCTGCCCTTCAACTTTGAAGTTCATTTTGTTTGATTTGTTCAAAATAAAACAAGAATTTATGTTCCATTCAAGCAAACCACTAATATGTCCCACATATACCATTTCAAGGTCACTCAGAAAATATTTCTTGGCAATCTAACGCAACGATTTATTGACGTTTATCGATTTTAAAGCTGGGAACTTAGAAGATGCTTATTCCGCAATCATAGATGCAAACTTGATAGTGTAGTGACCAAAAGAAGTTGTAAGGAACTCGGCTTGTAGTTTGATATAGTTGCTCTTATCATTTCTGTTCTTCTGTTTATGAGTAGTTTTGGTGGGTAGTGGGGAGACAATCTCAAACATGTCCGACATTTTAAGTTCAAATTCTTTAATAATTAAGTACATAATACAAATAAGTATCAAGTTTCAGCAAAGGTTTTTGCTTGGATAAGCTTCTCAACCAAAATTTCTCTGTTCACTACTTTGATACGCCATATCAAGATCCATTACACTATCAAACATAGTATTTACAGAGCGTTTGTTATTATTATGATAAGTGAGTAAAATATAGGGATTTGACATGAACCCACTACTCCCCATGCTCCGAGTCCTAAAGAAAATATTACTACTATTTTGTATACAATTGACAAGAAACACATGGTGTACCCAAATGAAAAATATTTAGATTGATTACCAATAACTATCCCAACTATGGGTACAATCAGTTCCACTCCATAACTGCAGGTCCAGACTATAATATAGGTTTTAACTTGATAACTGAATATCTACGCTGACTGCAACCAGAATTTATTTTGGTGGTGATTATTATGTAGAAAATGAGTGCTAAGACTGCCCAGATGAAGTAAATGGTGTTAAAGCCATAGTACCATTTGAGTTTGAGCTGGAAATTTCGCAGCGGCTAAGACATCATCGGATTCATTTTGTTTCGATTTATCTTATATATTATTATCAGGTAATTACCGACCGCCCTTACCCATTTTTTAAAGGAACTATTTTTTTGTTTTGAAAGGAGTTATCGTTGTGAAGGAACAAAATGGTTGATTACTAAATATTAAAAATATATTTATATTATTTTCTTTAATAATTATAACCACACACCAAATGGTACTACATTTCTTATTCAGCCTAAGGAAATCACTAACGTAAAAGAATTTTTGGGACTTCTTAAAGACCCCAAGGGCACTGATAAGTCCAAAACTAAAGCCATCAAGAAGAGTACCTATACATTTAGATAGCCGTCCTCATCAAGAAAAGCGCTAGAGTCACCAAGTTCAAAATCAGAAGAGGAAGATACTTCTATACTTTCAAGGCTGATAAGCCCACCGTCATCCAAGCCATCGAGAGTGGACTCGGAAAGGATGTCGAAAAAGTCTAAATCAAAAAGAGAAGAATTGTCGCCAAAAAAATAAAAAATGATGGTAAAACGTATTTAAATTCAATTACTAATCACCATTTATCATCACTTATCAAGACTTACCAACATTTCAGCTTTAATTTCACTGATAACTCCCCATCTCACTCAGAAATATTTGATGAAATACTCTCCCTTCAATCGATATCACAGTGATAAAGACAAAATCTAATATCTAATTGATGAATTCCGTTTATTGTAAATTAATATTAGCATAATAGCAAAAACAATACAGTTCATGCACATGCTTTGCCGTTAGGAACGCATACAAATCAAACCAGTCTACTATCCCAACGCAGTGTCCCCCAAATAACCAGAGTCACCTCAACAACCCGACTAGCACTAACATTAAATCGCCAACTAGTAAGAATAAAACTTCAGACTAAGTATGGTATAAAATCCAAAAAGTCAGTAAAATATGAGAAAAATCAAACGTTCAGTAATAAACAGAGCTTGTATCAACGTCGCCAATTTTAGCTGTAAAGCCCTCCCTGAAATCCCTCCTGAAATTATGAAAAGTACTTAAATGAAACTCAATGCGATTCAGAAACTAGATTTGTCCTACAACAATCTTTGGGATATCACTGCAGTTTTTTTCGAGGAGATGAGATCTTTAAAAGAGTTAGTCCTCAATGATAACAAAATTTCTTAGTTACCGGTGTCATAAATAAACAAGTGCAGAAGTCTAAAACTCATCAACGTCAATAACAATCAAATGTATATCTTGCATGCCTTCAACAAGATCTCTTACTTGTAGGCCAAAAATAATCCTTTCAATTTGATAACTGCAGAACTGATCAAATTGCCCAACCTGTAGTTTTTTGCCTTCGACTGGCTCGAGTTTTTATTAGATAATGATGTTTCCTAGTATGAAGACAAATACAAAGAGTACACCCTCCACTATTCTATCTTCAAAAAAACAATACTAGAGAAAATAGACTATTAGAGCGAACACAATAGCCATTTTTGCGACTTCAACTGTTACTTTAGTATTCTTTTTGGTACAGCTTTGAATCAAGATGCTTAGATGTCTTTTTTAAGCAAATTGATAGTCAAATCGATGTATAAAAATAATTCTTTTTTCTTCAACTATCTCAAAAGTTTCAAAAACTAGATCAACTACCCCAAACTCACATACAACAATAAATTGTTATTGGAAGTTGTATTCGAAAGCAATAGTGCAGAAGCACTCTAGCTGTTTTGTTTAAAGAAAAGCAACTATACATAATTAGTAAGTCTCTAGAACTATTTTTAAAGTCTAAAACTTTGTTGTCGATACGCCAACTATCAGATGTTCAGATATCTTTTTGAAATGAAGAAGCGTAAAAAAAGTATACAAGATTTACCGCATATATCTGCACTGATCCACTAAGTTCTATACAGGTACAGTAAATAGAAAGAAAGTGATAAGATATTGTTTGAACTTGTGGGGTTCTATATCGATGTATCTGGATTTCTAATCAAAATCAAAATACCCCACGAATTCAACTCTAGAATCTTCAAATCTTTAAGCTATGCCATGCTAGACATTTATCAGCATTAGTGGATGTTTAACTATTTTCAACTGGACTTTGATAAATTCAAAACAACTCCTCTTCACTTCGCAATGAAGAGCAGAAATTAAGAGCTCATCCAAGTGCTACTTGGCCAGTAATGGAGTGTGTTTGACAAAAATGAAAATGGACTGTCTTGCAAATTTGTGCCTGGAAGTTCGCAAATTAGTAGAAAATTGATTTGGAAGCGTGAAAAAGCATAAATTAAAAAACAATTCAGAAACAGGAGGAGTTTGCAGTTAGGATAAATCAATTAGAAAATGCCAAAATAACCCTCTCTTAACCTTAATCAATGCATCAAAAATAGGATCGGATACAGTTTTCTGCAGCCTAACTTCATCGTCTATCGTTCTCCCAAGTAATCAATACTAAAACCTTAAAGCTAGCCTTAAGGTTTACTTTAATCAATAAAAAAGCAGTCAGCAAAAGACTAAATTCTACCTCATTTATTGGTTAGAGCAAAGCAGTTCCAGGAGTTGAACTGGATGCAACACTACCTCAAAAAAATGATAAACATAGATATCATTTCATATCTCTTACAAAAACTATCAACACCAAGAGAAGAAAATCTTACTCGTAGAAACGAACTGTGGAAGAAAACTATGTAAATTTTACCATAGATATTTTAATTGCTGGCGCAATAAAATAATATAATCCAATACTAGGTCCTTTAGGCGATCTCCCATCTCAATCAAACTAGATAAGGCAGGGTCAGTGCTGAAATCTAAGTCGAAACGCAGAGAATAAGTATTGATCCCAAGATTTTTTGGTGTTGCCACTAATGATTGTTAGTTTTCAAAATATACCCAAAATAAATACAATATTTCTTTAATTTGCGATTTTTTTTAGAGATTTTTCGGATGAATTGACTAGTTTCAGTATTATGAGTCAAAAGTGCTTGTGAAAATTGACTTATCTACAATAATATACTATGATATACTCACAACAATAAATTAATAAGGCCTTCCAACCTGCCCCCATTAAATGGCAGAACAAGATCTCTTTGAAATCACATCGCAGGAAAAATGAAGAATTACGAACCACAAGAACTCTCTCTTTTAACTCATCCTCCCAACTACCCCATTCTGATACTCTCGATCGCTCAAAATAACCTTAGACTACAGTTGTTTAAGGGATGTTCCGTTATTGCTCAGCCTAGAAAAATTGCTAGGGAATCTTCTCCTGTGGAAAGAAGGAGTAATAATCTGGCGAAAAAATGTCATCAAAAGCTGAGTTGCTTTCACCAACAGCTGAAAGCTTAAGATCATCATTCTCCAATTCTATTAATGAAAAGTGCTTGAAAAATGGGTAGGTGTCGCCGAGTAAGAGAAATTTGCAGCAAAAAAACTTAACTCCAAATATATGCTAAAAACAAGATTCCATTACTACTGATAATAATTTTATTTCGCCATAGATAGATGTTATGACTCTGGAACTTTCAAAATTGTCCATCAGAAGAATACACTGTCCCAAAAAGACCGACAGGTATGTTCGAAAACAGGATGATTCTTTTAGCAAGTTTTCTCTCAAAACTATGCGTCAAAATTTTACTCAAGAAAATTTGAGAGTAAATAATTAGTAAAAAAGTATAAAGCCTACTTATAAAAACAATTAATTTACTTCCGAGGAGGTGGAAGCAGGTTGTGTTTGCCTACCTCAGTGCTTCTGGATTGATAAATGGTCCAAACTCATTAAAAATTAGTTCACTTCATCCAACAGTAATAACAATATAAATCTAAAAACCTTATCCCAGATCGAAAAAGATATTTGCAGGACTCAACCTCGCTAATAATTTTTCAGAGAAATCAAAAACCAGAATAGTTTGAAAGAAGTACTCATCAACTATAGTTTAACAAATCCTTCCTTGGGCTATGTTCAAGGTATGAATTTTATTGCGTCTGTTTTAGTCTACCATTCCAACAATATCAAACAATGCAGCTCTATCTTTAACTTCATTATGAAATAACAGCAGTACGAACGAATCTACGAGGGAGATCTCTCTTTAAGTTTAAATCTAGCTAAAAATATCTCTGCATCACTCAAAAGAATCTAGCCTTAGCTCTTTAATTATATCGTAAGATTTTATTAACATAGATTAAATCTGGAATATAGATGGATGTTTACCTTAGAGGCCTATATTTCTCAATGTTTGCTAACTTCATTCCCCTATAGTCGATGCACTTGGTGATCGATAGATTCATCAAAAAAAGATTCTAAGGCTTAAATCAATTACTATTAGCTTTACTAGTTTTTTTTAAAACTTAGATTCTTGAGTTCAGCTCTGAAGAAATCGCCTAGGTATTTACTATTTCGTGGCTTCAGAAAAGATGTAAGAGTATAGATTGGATGTAGTTAACAGGTTTCAGTTAGACTATTCCGATTAATAAATTAATTTGATTTTTATTTGTCTATGCATTCTTTTATTGCATTCGCATATAATTTTGTTATAATTTATTTTTGATAAAGAAAACTGTTCATGGACTAATAAGCTTATCTACAAAGGTTGAAATCGATTAGAGATAAATATGGATGCAGAGAAATGTTCTACAATAAGCCTATTCCTTAGACTCCCTATACCAAATTAGATTCTCACAATCCAGAGTATACCTTTAAACCATATAATGATAAATACGTTTGCAAACCAGTATTACAACAACCAGAAAGAGAAAGACATCTGCAGACTAGAGAGTTTGATCACGAAGTGAAATAGCCCAGATCATACTCAGTTTACGAAAAGAAAATAGAGAGCAATAGTATCCAAAAATACCAGTTTAACGAGGCAAAAATCAAGAGACAATAGAATTTCACCGATTTTATCAAAGACCTAGATTTGAGGATCGAATAGAAAGAAAAGCTGTTGAGGCAAAGAGTTAAAGATAATGAAGCATTAATGAAAAAGACATAAAATTACAACGAAGTTGACAATAAAAATATGCAGCGATATAATAGTCATAAGGATATAAAAACAGTATCTAATATGCCATACAAATTTGATCAGGTTATTCCCAGGAGTTCCTACTAAAAGAGTTAATTGTATTTAAATAAAAAGGCTAATATGTTTGAAAACAGATAAAATGATCCATCACTCAAGATTCAAGCAAGTCCTGCCAGAAAGAAATTTGCAGAGATCAACATCGTAAGACAAACTGAAAACACTCTTCTGGCTAGTCCTGCTTTAATCTAGAAAAAACTCGACAAAAAATTAGTGACAAATAGATAAGGATGGAATCCAAACAAACTGGACAGCATTCAACAACGTATAAAGTCTGTGTTGAAACAATCTAATAACTGATTTGTATTTAATAATAAAAAAATCATAAAACAGATAACTTAGTTGGAGAATTACGTTTCTTCCTGATTTTGTTTACCACTTTTGTTTAGTCTAGAGGTTTACTCAAGTCTTACATGTCACTCTTTATTATCTTCTTTATCTCTGGCAAGTAATCAATACTTTTTTTATAAACATCTAAGATCTTTGGTCTTTCCTTGAGTCTTTAAGCCTGAACTTTTTTTGCATGCTATAAGAACATTCTTCCCTCTTCCTTAAGTTCAGATGCATTTTTCTTTTTCCTCTCCTTTTTTGCAGATTTATTCGCTTTTAAATTGTCTTGTTCCTGCGCTTCTTTGATATCTTGTTTTTTGGGTTTAGGAATATGGGTTTTATCTCTTCCAATTTGAAACTGCCTTTGTTAAAATTGTCTGGCTAGCATCTGTAGCCTTCTTTGTTCCTTTTAGATTAAAATCCAATCTTCCTCTTATTTGATTTTCTTAACTTTTTCAGTCAACCTTAACTTTTGGCTTTCTTACATCAAACTTTCATATTATTTCATCCACTTTCGTTCGATTTCCTTATCTCTTTTGATTTCAATCTCAAGCTTCTTTATTACTTCTTTTTATATTGAATCAAGCTGTTTTAATTTCCTCTGATTTTGCTCATTGATAGACTAAAGCTAATTCTCAATTCTTTTCAGTCTACGAATCTTTTATGATTAATATTAGTGAATGGCATCTCTTGCGTACACGTCCATCTCGATCTTATGTATAAATTGAGATGAAAGTTTATTTATAATTTGGGTTTTGCTTGCGTGCAGCTTGTTTTAGGGATTTTGTGGCAAAGTAGAGTAGCTATGCTTGATTTCTCTAAGACTCAGTATTCTTTTGGATTTATCAGGGAAGTTTTCAGATGAGTAAAATCGGTTATTATCTTTTGCATGAGAACCACCTTTCATTATATTTTATTTATAGGGTAGTGAGTGAATCAAGGCCGCGAGTTTAGAGTTCGACGACGAAATTCTAAATAATACTTAATGTGATTTATAAAGAGCAAAAATAGACAAATTACAAGTATCATTGAAACCAGACGTCACAAATTTTACTTCTCAATGCTTCTTCGTATGCTTTAGTAATAATTTTAAAACTATTATCTATGATGATTTACTAAAGCAATACCTGTCCCCAAAAATATTCCAATCAGAAAGAACTGAATCGAACTTTTGAGAGATAGAACTATATGCCAAATCTCATTTTTCTACTACTTACTAGTCGTCAGAGATAACACTTGAAACAATAAGCTTTTCAATTAACGAGAATACTGCAGCTGTCCGTAAGCTATAGCTGTAAATGCTTTTACATGAGGTCCCTTCTTCAAAGCCTTCACACTATGAAGCAAAGTTGAGCAAATATAAATACTGTTCATATAGCGAGGCTTACAAATCAGTTTGTATTTTTTATTGTCTTCGATAGCTTTAGCTTAGAAGGAATCACAGGGATGCCAATATGAGTATGTTGAAGTCTATTTATGATCACTTTAATTGAATTCTTTAATGTGATACTTGAAAGTCTATTTATTTGCGTAACAGAAAATATCCAAAATTACAACTTCTTTCAAAGATGGATTGGCAATCAATCCACTTATTTTATGTTTCTTTTTGGGATCTATCTGCAGGTACTTACGATAGTCATACATTAAAAGTGAGAATCCATACGTGTTTCTAGCTAGTTTATACACTCCCCCTAGCAATAGGACTGCCCCTACAACCTGTTCCACAATGACTCTTGTGTTTCGCTCAGGCGTTGTGTTAATATTTGCCATTATAACTAATATCAATTGTTAATATATAACAGAAATGGAATAAATTCGGTTGATGAACAGATTATGCTTAGTAAAATATCAATTTCAACTCACAATTTTTCTGATGTTTAGTCTGAGGTCTTCTTGACTGATCTATAAACTTCTGTTCTACTTTTATCGTATCGAACGATATGTATTGGTTTCATCGTATAGGGAATTTTTTCTTGATCTATTTTTAGAAGTTTAGTCATAGCTATTTGCCAAAACAACTAAGTCTTTGGCGATATTTTGTATTTTTTCTATGTTAGTTTGGATCTTAGGTAACCTTAATTAATCGATTTGCCCCTTGATATTATTAAATTTAGACTCATTGGAAATGATGAACTTCTCGAAGGTCTGATAAAACTTCAGGCTGGTTTAGAAATCTTTAAGTTGTATTTCCTTCAAAGACTCTAAAATATTTAATTAAGATCTGATACTATTCACTTTTGTACTGATTTAAGATAGATTTTAGTCGAATTTAACTTTCAACTCATTTCGGATCTAGTTGTGCCTATCTTGGAGTGTCGTATATATTTTTTTAAAACATAAATTTACAGTCTATGCAAGTCCACAGTAGTATTCATTTAGTGAAGCTTTACTTTCATTGAGATTTTATATGGTCTTAGACCATTATAAAGCTTTAGCTTCAAGCTATTGTTTATTTTTCATATTAATATTGTAAAGTTTGGTCTCAGACTGCCTTAAAATAAGAAGTTTGTGTCCTCCATTGTAGTGAGGTTTTGCACATTAAGCACACAGAAGGCACCCTCTGCCTCTGCCTTAGCCGCAGTCATTGCAAAAGTATTTAAAAGGTTCATTATGTTCAAGACATTTGGCTTAAAGAGAAATTTTATTGTTATTAGCAATACTATTGATAGATCCTCGCCTGGAAAAATGTTGCACAGAAACTTCATTACTCAATGAATGACTCTATATTTTCTTTGCATATTCTTGGACCTTGATTTCAGGTTTTTGTGTAAGATACTAATCGGTTACAAACAACTATTCGTCGCTTTATTGATTTTTAGTAAGTATGAGATGTCTGATATCGTAAAATACTGTTTTTTTACTGCAAGCAGGGCAATTAATCTTATATTTGATTTATAGTTTGCTTAGTTAACAGACAGATACCTTTGGGTTTAGATTGAGACATAATTTTTGATGCAAGAGTAGCAAGGATGATGTTCGCATTTGAGATTGATGGGTTAGTTTGATTTTTTTTTGCAGAGAGGACATTTAACATATGTGCTCATTATAACGACTATATCTGCTCTAATTAAAATTTTCTAACTACTCCAAATCTTATTTTTGATGACTCAATAATCAAAATAATCAAATTACAATCTAAGAAGGCAATTCAAAGTCCTACTCGAGGCCCTTGATTAGCTGAACAATTTGAAATTTCATAAAAATGAGTTAGATGAAATACAGCCATTTTATAATGATGCAACTTTAAATTAATTAATTTCTTCCATTTACATTCATAATCGATCAAAGGCAATTAATAAAAAAAGTAGCATTTATCAAATAAACCATAAACTATTACTTATATTTAAAATATTTTCAAGTCTGTGGCTCATAGTTATAATTTAGGCTTACATTTGCTAGTTGCCTCTCGTTTCGGGTGGCTTAGAGGATCGCACGTTGTGGGTATACACCTTCTCTAAAAATTACACTGGGCTACTTGGAAAATTTAAACATGCGTTTGCATATGTCTTTGATGCTAATTTCTGCTACTTTTAATTTTTGAATGCGAAAGGATTGAAAATATTGAGATCTGATTACTACTCAAGAGTAAGCCCATTGCCTGTTGTTTGTAGGCTGGAATTAGAAAGTTTTCTATTCTACGATCTGCTTTATTAAATAATTTTAAAGATATCAACAGGGTTTTATTAATCTCTGGGAGTCAATTTATGAGTGAAGATCTACATCAACTTGAGCACTATTTGATTAATATCTTCTGTAAATCGATGCATCCTTGTCAATTAGGCAAAGTTCAAATATCTCAACAAGCGATGGAAATTCCCATTGATTTTGACTAAAAAATACACCATATTGACTTTTAATGGATTAGCTTGTACGAAGCCTCTCTCTATGTAAAAGTTTTTATCGTATTCCATCTCCCACATCTGGTTGATTATTTTTTAGAAGTAGACTTTGTTCTCTAGATAAAACTGATTCTCCTTCTTTAAGATCTATGATTAATTACTTCTCTAGTAACTATCAAGGTTTAATATGTTCTTTTAGAAAAATACTTTGTAGACGAATAACCAATCGAGTTTGTCTTGATGCTTAGTTTAGACAAATACAGTTTGAAAGAATTTTGTCAGTTTGATCTTTGTGAGTTTTTAGACAACCTTTATTTATTTTTGAATGGGTGCTAGTTACAAGAAAATAGCCATTTTTTCCGCTGTTTTTTGAATCAAATTTATTATCTAGGGAGATTCGCAATCTATTCGAGGTTTGAAGTTTTATTCAAATAGTGTTGGGATTCTTTTGAGAACAAATGTGAGGATCAAAAAACTAAAGCTTCTAATTTTGATGATAAGTTCAAGTTTTGCTCTTCCTTTTGCTGATTTGTCTTTCATCAGTTCAAAGACGTTGGGAGGCAAACTTGGATAGATTTCTATAAATTACTCTTTTGTGATAGAGTCATACCCTTTGATAAATTTTAGACCAACGATTGAAGTCTTATTGACTTAGAGCTTTCCATATTCTAGAATTGCGGAAAACTGGGGATGCATAATCCAAATGTTATGATTTGTATAGAAAAAGTCTTTGATACCACCTCCTTTGATCATGAGCTCAAAGAATTCCTCAAAAAAGTAAATGTAAAATTTCTAATCATACTTTATCTTATAGCTCGGGTTCACAATCTGCTTTTTATGAAAATCAGAAAGTGTGGGATGTTAGTTAAAGGGAGTATTGACTTTGACAACAAAATGAGTTTAGTTTTCTTTTTGCAAAATTTATAACTCAGAAATCTGTAATTGCAGAGTGCTAGGAAGTTAATGTAACCTAACCAAATAATCTTTGACATTTTAAAGTTGGCTCTTAAGGTGAAGTAATTGTTCTGGATTTTTAAGCTAGATTTGGAATACTTTCTGAGCTTTAATTTAGCTATCTCCGTTGATAAACTTGACTATTTTATACTGTTTGTTGGATATGGATATGAAAAATTCACCTGGGCGAGAGAGTTAGTAATCCATTAATTATACTGCTTGCAAATATTAATATTACTAAATTTTTACAAACGCTCCCAGATTAATTGTCATAAATACTTGTTTTTGCAATTATAATTGTACATAATTTATTTTACACTTGATTAAAATTAATGCTCTATTAATCAGTATTTAATCAATGTCTTGTATAGAGTCTTAAGCTCATTCTTTTAAATAACTCGGTTTTTGTTCAAATCTGAAATCTTCAAAAAAGCTTACGCCTCTTAGTCCGTAAGAGCATCAGGATAAACGTGTTCCCTTAACAACCGAGAGAACTCATTCATCTACAAAATTCCACTCTTGTTAGTATCGTATACTTCGAAGATATGATTTATAAAAGTGTCAAGTTTTTCATCCAAAATTTTATTGGCTTCAATCTACTTTTATTTTTGGATTTGCTTTGCATTTTTCACTTAGGATGGCTTATTTTTATCAAGTGGTTGATTAGGATTATTTGCATCTGTGGGTTGAGTGCTGACTAAGGATGGGAACAACCCATTAAAATTTATTTTGTGAGATTTAATGTAACGTAGATAATTAAGTAGGTTGAAAAACCAAAATTTTTAGTAGCTAATCTCAAAAGAATTCAGAACTTATTTTATAGAATTGATTTTCTTTATGGATGATTTCCAATGTAAAAAATTTTTGTTAAAAAAAATCAATAAATACCTTACTACATAAATAAACATCAAAATTGAACTATCATCTTTCATCAGTTTCGTCTTGATTTGCCTCTCGACTTCGTTTGCTGTGTAGTTTTAATATTCCTTACAGATATTTTTTGAACTTACGCTCGAAATCTGTCCTAATATTTTTGTTTTGGTTCTCATAGGCATTCTTTTAAGAGTCACTCATATTTTTCCATACTTCAGCCAGTATTTTTGCAATCTATCGAGTGCCCAACTATGGATACTACTCTTTGATACTGCTTCTCTTTTCTCTCGCGAACAAGAAAAAAGCACTATTTTTCTTC
>Ga0194117_10004254_pt1 | contig 13765 bp, 20 predicted proteins | sample TA2MahsurfametaG_FD_160579 | JGI IMG/M metagenome (GOLD analysis project Ga0194117, IMG submission 160579) | Freshwater microbial communities from Lake Tanganyika, Tanzania - TA2015009 Mahale N1 surface | ecosystem: Environmental > Aquatic > Freshwater > Lake | place: Tanzania: Lake Tanganyika...
TTACTTATAGCGACTGGATAAAAAATTATAAAAGTGTACCACATATTAAAGTTGAAGGTTTAGAAGACAATAATTATCACCTATCACTTTTAAAAGATTATGATTTAGATTATAAAATAAAAAACGTACATCTTTTTTATAATCAATTAGGTGGATATTCTTTTCCTGAACACGCTGATGATGTAAACGTATTATTATGCGTTATAAAAGGCGAAAAAAAACTTTTTGTGGATAACACACTTATATTAGTAAAAGAAGAAGAAGCAATATCAATACCAAAAGGTGTTAAACATAAAGTAAAAAGTTTACCATTTACTTGGGCATTAAGTATAGGATATTAAATGAATTGGATGCTTTATTTAAAAACTACTGAAACTTGCCAATTAAATTGCAAGCATTGTTTTACAAGTGGTACTAACGGTGCAAAAATATATTTTAATCCTGATAAAATTACAGACTGGATTAAAAGATTTAGAAATTATTATCCTAGCGATTTAGATACAATTCATTTTGAATTTCACGGCGGAGAACCTTTTTTAGCACCAGTATCTCATATGCAAAAAGTATATGAGGCTTGTAATAAACTATGGCCAAAACAAAGTTGGGGTATTACATCAAATCTTGTTTTTAAATTAAAAGATGAACATTTTAATTTTATAAGCGGGCCATTGAAAAATAGAATAGGTACAAGTTGGGATCCTAAAATACGTTTTGCAAATAGAAAACAATATCACTTATGGCGAGACAATATAAAAACACTTTTAAGTAAAGGCGTTACAATAAAATTGTTTATAAGTGTTACACAAGATACAATTAACATTGAGCCTATACGTTTATTACGTTGGTTAAAAAATTTAGGTGTACAAGAAGTGTCTTTTGAAAGATTAACAGGTAATGGTAACGCCAATTTACATCCGGAAATATTTCCAAAAAACACAGAACAAGACGCTTGGTTTTTAAAAATGCACCATCAATCAAAGTTGTATAATTGTAGAAATTGGTTTGATAATGAAACTTTAGAAGTTATATATGATAAATTTACAACAGGTTTTTTAGGAGGAGGTACATTTTGTAGAAATTGTGAACAAAAAATTTTTACAATAAATGCAGACGGAACCATATCAGGTTGTCCTAATTCTGCTCCTGAATTTCAATTTGGACATATAAATGACGATATAAAAACTCTTATAAATAGTCCAAAAAGAATAGAAAACATAGCTTGTGAACGTGCAAGGAATCCATTGTGTTATTCTTGTGAGGTTTTTGAGTTTTGTGGAGGTGATTGTCACCAATTAGCTTGGCAAGATAATATTTGTGGCGCACCAAAAAGTTTAATGAAGGAATTAAAAAGCGAATTAATTTATGGCAATATCAGATCCAATCTCTAAACAAGGCATAGTTGATAAATTTGAAGATTTAGTAACAGATGTGGCTAATACGGGCATTGTATGGGGCACAGATAGTAAACCATTTCCAGAAATGCCTGACGCAAGTTATGGAGGCACAACAGCTGGCGATAATATTAATATTACAGGTGCAAATATTACTGACACTTTAGTTACGGCCTCATCAATAAAAACAGTTTTAGAAACAGAAGCAGCTCTATACACAAATATACGACAACAACAAGCAATAAGAACCGTAACAGGTGCAGGTGTAAATTTTGATGCCACACAAGTAGCACATTTAGACACTGGTGATAGAGCAGCATTAGGAGCTATAACAGCAACAGACATTACGGCCGGTGAGACTATTGACGATACTAAATTAGAAACTTATTTTGGTAATATTGCCGCCGCTTATAACACAATTCGTACAACAACTGTTACAGAAACAATTACTGTGTGTCATTCAAGTTGTCACTATTCTTGTCACAGCGCTAGGGGTAGAAGATAATGATTATTGAAACAAAAGCGCCTATATCAATAGAAGATTTAAAAAAACACTTTCAAATAGAAAATGTTAGTTATATGATTGATTACTCACAAAGTGAATTAAAAGGTAAAAAATTAATTACATATTTAAGTAATTTAGATTTATCAGCTAACATTAAAAATCCTGATTTAGATTTAGTAAAAGATTATTTACATTCTGTATCATTAGTTAATATATCATCATTAGAAAATATTGTAATTGATATTTTGTTTGTTAAAAAAAATATTGCAAAAGGTGAACACTATCATAAATTTATATCAGAAAATTTAGAAATATTAGATAAATGGCAGAATAAATTAGAAAGTTTATCGGTATATAATATGTTTATGTTAAATTCTGATAAGTTTAGAGAATATGCACAATCGTTTCCTAAAGATGAAACGCAAGAATTAGAAGGTGTTAATTTTATAAGTCTTTTAAAACATTCACGTTTTTTTAGTTATTATGGTAAAATAAATAATAATACATTAAAATTTTATACTCACTATTTTAATGACTATATGTTTAGAGGTAAAAATATGTTTGAATATTGGGCTAACGAAAAGAATACATTATTTCTCTTAACTTGGTCAATTGCAAATGGTAAAGGTAAAGAATATATAAAAGCTAGAGAAACAACACTAAAAGGTATTAAAAGTTAATGATACATTTATTTAATAAAGTATATTTAAGTTTAGATGATTTTGTTCAAACAGATTTAGATAGAGTTGTTATAGGTCGATATGGTAACCCTATGTATATTGAGTTAGCAAAAACACTAAAAGGTACTTTGGTAAATTATTTTAAAACTTTTCCAACTGATTTTGTAGATTTAATTAAGCAAATTAAATATCATATAAACAATTCAGATAAAAAGTTAGTAATTTACGCAGATAAAGAAAACTTTAATAAATTTATTATAACTTGGTTTAAATCAATATTTGTTAATTTAGATTTAAACACATTCAAAAAGATTATACAATTAACTGTTTTTAAAGAAAGAATTGTAAACAATACACAGTTAAAACCTATACATATATTAAATATGGAACAATTATGGGAAGGATTAGGTGATACAGATAATTTATTTAATTCTATTGTTATTTCTGATGAACAAAAAAATGAAATTAAAAATTTAAATTTAAATTTATCTTATGAATTTTTATTAGCTAATCATTTAGGCGGTTTTTCTAATAAAGATTTACAATTAAACAAAACAGTTCATAAATTTTTAATAAGATGGTTTAAAGAAATTTTTACTGATAATAGAGAAATGATATTATTAAATTTATTAAACAAAAATTTTCAAACAGCGTTAAATTTTACTGAAAGTGATATAGATTTAAACTCTAACAATCCTATAAAAAATATAGCTTCATTAAAGTATTATGCTGATGAAACTATCTGGGAACAAAAAGATAATTATGGTTCAGGCGTTTATGGTATTTGTAAATTGGAAGAATTATCACAAGATAAAATAGATGGTTTAAGAAATTTAATTATGAAAGTTTTTGATGAAGTAGAAGGTATGGAAATTAATAGAACAATGTTTAGTTCGTTTGACTACCTTGAATTAGCCTCTAAAAATACAATTACAAATGAAGAAATGAAAACAATACTTGATTTTGTTATTAAAAATCCTTATGACACTAATTTAGTTCCTAAATTTGATTTTCAAAATATAAATTATGTTTTAATACATCATATTTTCAATCTAAAAAGAAATAACAATATTGAGGCTTTAAGTAAATTTCAATTAGTATAGGTTACAATGAGAGAATTTATCATTGAGCCAAAAAGAGATCCTGAACAAGAATACACAATACATTTATTTGAATTTTGTAATTTAAGTTGTGCATTTTGTTGGCAAAATCATTCTGACAAAGTAGGCATTAACACCGTATTAGAAAAGTTAGAACCTATCGAAAAATTTGTAAGCAAAGAGTATAAAAATAAAATTACTTTAAATATAATGGGTGGGGAAGTTTTTGCACCTAGTATTTACACAAAAGAATTAAATGAAGCTTATAAAAAACTATCTTTAGGTATTTCTAATATTGCAAAAAAATATAATAAACTTTATTCATTAAATTGGGTATCTAATTTAGTTACATCACAAGAGGGTTTATCTCAAATAGAAGATTTATTTCAATATTCAAAAGATAATGAAATTCCTGCTAGATTGACAACATCCTACGATCCAAGAGGCCGTTTTAATAAATCTCAATTTGAAACTTTTAAGAGTAATGTAGAATATTTTGGTGATAGAGTGACTTGCTTTTCTTGTTTATTAACTAAACCTAATATAGAATATTACTTAAATAATGGTGATGAATATTTTGATTATCTTTATGAAAAAGGTAAATATATATATTTTGATTATTATATGCCAGATGAACACGCTGAGCATAATATGCCGACTGACGAATTATTATTAAAATTTTTTAAGTATTGTGTTGATAATTATCCAAATGTTCACCCTATAAAAGATTGGATATTTAATAAAAAAAATTACGCTTCTTGTAGAGTAAGTAAACTTGTTTTAGCTGATGGCACTTTGTGTATGTGTGGTAATTTAGTACAAGATAAAAAATCTTTAAGTATGTATAAATCACCTATTAAACGTATGAATAATAATATCATTGAAAATAAATTTTTAGAAAAATATAATTGTGCTTCTTGTGAATTTTTAGATAGATGTACACTAGGTTGTTTTATGAACCACGATTATAGATATAGAGAGGAACTAAATGAATGTGTCTATAAACTTACGCACAGATATATTGAAGATGTACGACTACAAAGAAACTACGTCGCTTATTAATGTAAATATACCTAACGTTGATATCATTTTAGATACTTTACCCATAGAATATCCATATTGTCCTAGAATATGTGATAGACAGGCTAACTTTTTAATTTGGTGGGGAACAAAAGAAACAGACGAAGACATTTATAGTGATACAATTAAAAATAAAAATGAAATACAGTGGGTAACTTGTAAAGAAGAATGGAAGTTAGAAAAAGGCGTGGCTATGTTGCACGTTTATGACAATGAAATTATAATAGGTGGCGTAAAAACTTCAGGAGTTTTAAGAAAAAGACCTAAAACACAAATTAGAAAACTTATAAGACAAATGTATTCTGATATAATTAAAACTTTTTCAAATTATAAAATCATTATACCAACAGGCTCTTACATGGAGCAAATACATTTAATATTAAATCAAATGCGAATACAAAAAGAGCCATATCATAGAGAAATTATGCAACAGTTTGGTTTTAAAAAACAAGATAAATATTATATAAAATATGCAAATTAATTTTATTGATACTATTGAAATTATTGATGATGTGGTGCAAGATGAAATCTTAATAGAAAATCTTAAAAAAGAAAGTATTATTGCTACAACTATAAAAGGGCAAGACACTTTTAATTTAACAGAACCGCAAAAAAAAATTTATAATATTTTAAATACACTAATTGTAAATTATTGTGCTAAAAATAATATTGATTTCAATAATTTAAAATTAACTAATTTTCAAAAAGGTAGTTTACAAAAATATGATCAATCAAAAGTCTGTAATCATTTGTACGAACCTCACCACGATATGGTCGAAAGCTCTTTTATTACGGCCATATATTATATTGATAGTGATTACAATGAAAAAACTTGGGTAGGTGGCGAATTAACAATTTATAAAAATTTAACTTTTGCTGAATATCCAAATAATACAATAAACATTCTTCCAAAACAAAACAGATTAATTATATTTCCAGGTTTTTTAACACATAGAGTAAAGCCGTATTTTGGTAATAAACCAAGAACATCTATTGTTTTAGGTTTAGCAGTAAAAGACGCTGAAGAAATATTGCCTATAATTATATGAGAGAAGATAATATAAAAAAATATATAGACTTTTCATTAGAAATAACACAAGGTTGTCAATTTAATTGTACAGGTTGTTTTATTGATAAAGAGGGTAATTATTGGCCCACAAGCAATCAATTTGAAAAACTTATGTTTTTAGTAGAAGATTTAAATAATAACGAATTTAAACCAATGAATTTACAAGTAGGCCCCACAGATATTATGACCTGTAATAACATGGATAAAATTTTATCTAGTACAGACGTAAAACAATTAGCAAAAAAATTCTTTAAAACGGCCATAAACTGTGCTTTTTTAGACCCATACGAAAAAAGTTATATTGATTTTGGTAAAAAACTTAACTGGTTATTAGAGGGCGGCCTTGTAAAATTTATAATACCTTTTGAAGCTTATCATATTGATAACGTAGAATACATAAAAAAAATTAGAAATCATATAAAAATAACTTTAGATAATATGCCAGATGTAACTCACACTAAAACATATTTTATATTAAATTATGAAGCTACGTCAATATATGATAGAGCAAATAACAAAAACTTAACAGAAGAGCTTATATTAAAAACACATCACTCAAATTTGTTAAAAGGGTTTGACGTAGGATTTAACTTAGCACACTCACGTTTAAATATGCAAAAACCAGAAAATGCAAAAGCATTTTACGATTCAATTATGACATTAAAAAAATATTTGACAGGTGCTAAATTAAAATATGACAATAAAATAGATGTGTACGATTTAATGTTGCACGAAGGAACAGATTGGGATATTTTTTATAAGGCAGGTAAATTATATATGACACCTTTTTTACAAGAAGGCGTCGCTAGTTTTGATAAAGAATTTGAAGTTAAAAAAGATTGGACTTTTAAGGGTTTATACGAGACATATTTAGAAAGTTTTTTAAATCAGGTTGATTGGGCTCATAACAATATTGATTGTAAAAATTGTCAGTTTGTGCCAATGTGTGCAGAACGTGGTGTTCATTCATTGATGAAAATAATTAATACAACTAATTGCATAAGCCCTCTTAAATCATTAGAACAAAAAGTAATTTGGAAATAAAAAATGGATCTTATAATTAAACCTACAGAAATATGTAATTTCAAATGCACATTTTGTTCTAGCACAAAAATTGCATTACATAAAAAAGATTTACTACATCACAATTATATTTTTCGTTTTTTAAAAAGATATCCTCTTACAAAAACAATTATAGTGAATGGTGGTGATCCTTTAATGGTAGAACCAGATTATTATTGGAAGATTATTGATTGGTTAGATGAACACGAATACGATACATCAATATCACTTACTACCAATCTATGGCCGTTTTATAAGAAACCTAAGAAATGGGCAAGTCTATTTAATAACGATAGAGTAGGAGTTAATACATCTTTTCAATATGGTGGTGGCCGTTTAAAAGGCGATTATTCAGAATTTACAGAAGAAGACTTTTGGAAATGTTCCGACACTATGCTAGAATATTGTGGTTATAGGCCGGATTTTATATCAGTTATTATACCAGAAAATGAAGATTTAGCTTTAAAAAATGTTGAATTAGCTTATAAGATGTCAAATGGAAAAATACCAATGGGCACCACGCATAATTTATCAAAACATAATAAAATAGGTGTAGAGTGTAAATTAAATTACGCTATGGCAAGTGGCGATCAATCTAAACCTTATCTATTAAGTAAAATATATCAAAAGTATGTAGAAATATGGGAAAAAGAGTTATATCATTGGGAGTTTAATACAAAACAAATGATGAAAAGAATACGAAGCGAACATACTATGTGTCCACAAAATAGAAAGTGTGACGAAGGCATTAGAGCTTTTAATCCGAGCGGAGACTATTATTCTTGTGGAGCTTTTGGTGATGATAAAGATAAAGCTATAGATTTTGATAGAGAAATGAATGGTGAATTTTTTAAACCACTTCAAACAGATATGAATTTATATAGTATGAAACGTGCCTGTTTTGAATGCCCTATGTTTAGTATTTGCAATGGTTGTAGAAAAACAATTAAAGATTTTAAACATCACAATGTTGTAGAAGAACATTGTAAAATTATGAAAACAATTGCACCATCAATATTAAAAGCAAATGGCTTAAATAATATTGAAGTAACACCTTATATTAATGAGAATATAAATGTTGGATAATTTTTTAACACAAGGTTTTATTTTAACAAACAATAAAGACGCCTTTAAGTTTATTGATTTAAATGAGATTAAATGGACAGACTCTAGTCACGTAGGTTTACAAGTTGTTATTAAAAATGAATTAATAAAAAAACAGTTATTAAATACACAAAAATATCTAGGTGAAAAATACGTAAAACAAATAGACATTAATTATAAACTATCAGATAAGATAGATTTAGTAAATGGTATGGATAAGGCCACTTTGGTTTGGCATAATGATTTAATTGAAGGACCTAATCTTTGCATACTTGCATATTTTGACACAATGAACAATAATATAGGTGGTGCTATTTGTTTTAGAGAAACATTAAGTAAGAGAGAATTAATAGAACATTATCCAAAACAATATGATCTATTAATAATGAACCAAAGTATGAAATTTGAACATATAGTTACATCTTTAAAACTTAAATTACCTAGACGTGTTGCAAGCTTTAATTATTATATAAATGAAAGATTAACAAAATGATTATAAAGTCAAAAAAGTTAATGAATGGTGTGTATAGTTTATATTTTAAAAATTATAATTTAAACAATTTAAATAATACAAACAAAGATTTTTTAAAGTTATACTTGTTAGAAATTATTAGTTATTTAAATTTAAAATTAGTTGATTTTGATATTTGGAATGATAACTTGCAAAAACAAGATCATAAAATTGTATATAGTTGGCATAATGATATGTCTGATACAATAGACACTTTATTATTAATTTATTTTACAGATAAAACATTAAATAAAGAAACAGGCGGCCGAATAGGTTTTAAATATAAAAATATTGAAAAAATGTATAATGTAAAATCACACAGGTGCTTTTTGATTAAACAGGATAAAGAACATTTACATAAAGTAGAATCTGCAAAAGAAAAGTTTAAAAATAGAATTTGTTTAAGTGTTAGCTTATCTGGCTGGAAAAATTTAGAATTAAATGAATAAAATAACCGTTTCTATAAATCCTAGTTATTTTTGCAATTTTAGATGTAATTTTTGTTATTTAACAACTGAACAACTAAGCGACCAAAAAAGAATACCTTTACCTGTATTGGATAAAAAATTAGAAGAAATATCTAAAATTAGAGAAATAGATTGGATAGATTTATATGGCGGCGAAATAGGTGCATTAAAAAAAAATTATTTTTATGGTTTAAGAGATGTAATTAGAAGATGGTATGGTGGTAAAATAAACATTGTTACAAACTTTAGTATGTTAAACGATACATTTTTTGAAAATGATTTTTATTTAAGTGTCAGTTACGATTTTGAAGCCAGAGAAAAGTCTGATATTGTTTACAACAATATGTTTTATAGTCCTGTACCGATAGCTGTGTTAATATTAGCAAGTGAAAAAGTTATACAAATGAATGTAGAACAAATGATAAAAAAATTAAATTTATGTTCTAGTATTGAAAGTGTAGAAATAAAACCATATTCTATAAATCAGGCCAATGCTCAACAAGTAACACATAGAGATTTTGAAAATTTTGTTCGTAAATGGATAGAGAGTTCAACTATAAAAAAATTTGATTTTATAAACGAAGGTAAAATATTAAAAAGTTTAAAAAAAGAATATAATGCTTTTTCAAATAATCACGTGTATATTACACCAAATGGCAACTATGCTGTTTTAGAATTTGATAAAAATGATAAAGAGTATTTTTTAGAATTAAAAACATTTAAAGATTATTTAAAATGGGCAAACAATGAACCTATAAAAAACGTATCTGATATATGTAAACAATGTGAATATTATGGTCATTGCTTAACAGAACATTATAGATATGTGAAAGATTTAAACAATAGCTGTAATGGTTATAAAGGACTTTTAAAGTATTATGCAAAAAGAATGGAAAATACGACAAGCGTTGTATCATAAATTAAATCAAAATCATTCAGATGATTTAAAAAATTTTGATATACAACTATCGTCTAATATTATAGAAAATGCAATACTGTATTTTCAAACAACTGATATGCCATTCATATATCCTTCAAAAAGTTATGTTGTGGCCATATGTTATGCTTATTGGTTGTCAAAAGATTTTAATGAAAATTTTTATGATTTATTAAATGATAAAAGTCTTTTATATAACAATGACCCACATTTTAAACCTTATAACGAAGACAAAATTACTTATGACTGTATTTTAAATAAAATAATGCCTATAAATGAGACATTAGGTATTGTTCCTGATATAAAAAGATATTACAAGAATGAATTTTTTAATATAAATAACAATATAAAGGAGTGATTATATGGTAACAATAAATGGTATAGAATATGACGAAACAAAGTTTAGTGATAAATTGAGAAATTATATTATTGCTAGGCAAGAAATTATACAAAGTAAAACTAGGCATTTAGTAGAAGTTGAAAAAATAGATGTATTAGTAGAATACTATAACAATAAAATTATAGAAGAATTAAATAAAGAAAATAAAAAAGATACAGAAGTTAAAAAATAATGGCAGCTATAGCTAACCTATCAATAGACCAAGGTGCAACTTTTAGTTCAGATGTAACTGTAAAAGATTCTAACGCTAATCCGTTGAACCTTACAGGTTATACTGGTCAAGCTAAAATGGCAAAAGGTTATGCTTCTACAAAAACAAGAACAACAATAACATTAACTTTTGCAGAACCTAGATCATCAGGCGTAGTAACAATGTCATTAACAGCCAATCAAACGGCCGCATTAGACGCAGAAAGATATGTTTATGATATGGAAATTGTCTCGGCTACAGGCGTGGTTACAAGAGTTATAGAGGGTATCATTACAGTAAGACCTGAAGTTTCTACATAAAATAAATCTATATTATAAGTTAAAAATAATATAAATATATCAAAAGAGAGATTAAATGGTCAACATTACAGCTAAAATTAATACGTCACCAACATCAGGACCCCAGAGGGTATCGGTTAGCGTTCCTGCAACCGTAACTGTACAAAATAATAATTTACAATTAAAACTTTTAGGTGATGTTGATGTAACTGATTTAAATGACGGAGCATTATTACAATATAGAGCAAGCGATCAAAAATTTGTAAGTAGAAATGAAATAGTTACAAATACTGGTAATTTAACAATAAATGCAGGAGAATATTAGTAAATGTCAACAGTAATTAAAATTAGAACATCTAACGCCGTAGGTAAACCTACTTATGCTAAAATAGGAGAAATGGCTTATTCCTATGGAGTAGGTACGTATAACACAAATGGCGATAAACTTTTTATTGGTGTTGGCCCAATTGATGGTTTAGGTAACGCTTCAGCACAAGAAGTCATTGGTGGTAAATATTTTACAGATTTAGCAGACCATGAGCCAGGCGTTCTTACCGCTTCATCAGCAATAATTGTTGACGCAAGTAAAAGAATAGATGAGTTATCAGTAGGTAATCACATTACAAATGGCGGTACAATAAAATTTAATGAAGGCACAAGTAATGGTGCTAATTTCGTAGGGCTTAGAGCTCCTAACAATCTAACGTTAACAACTACATTTGTTCTACCAGCACAAGATGGTACACCAGGTCAGTTTTTAAAAACAGATGGTAGTAATAATTTAGCTTTTGAAACAGTATATTCAAATTTTACAATTGTTGGTGATACAGGTACAGATACATTCAATACTAACGAGACTTTAGATTTTGAAGGTAATGCTCAAATTAATACTACTGTAAGCGATAACAAAGTCTCTTTTAATATTATTAATGATTCAATCGGTACAACGCAACTTACAAATGCAGGTGTTACAAATGCAAAGTTAGCAAATCCGGCAACAACATTAGGTAGCACAACACTTACTTTAGGTTCAACACAAACAGATTTATCAGGATTAACTTCTTTAGTTGTAGATGACTTAACATTAAACGGCCAATCAATTACAACAATAATTGGAAATAAAGATATTGTATTAACACCACACGGCACCGGCACAGTTACCGTTCCAGCAGGATATAAAGATCGAGCAGGTTTTGGAACAACATCACTTGCAACAAAAGAATATGTTGATTCAGTATCTCAAGGTTTAGATGTAAAAAATTCTGTTGTAGTAGCAACAACTGCAAATTTAGTAGCAACTTACGATAATGGTACTTCAGGTGTAGGCGCAACATTAACATTTGCTTCTGCTGTAAATACAATTGATGGTATTACATTAACAGATGGCGATAGAATTTTAGTAAAAGATCAATCATCAGCAAGTCAAAACGGTATTTACGTAAGAACATCATCAACTGTTTTAACAAGAGCAGATGACGCTAATACTGCTGTTGAAATTACAGGCGGTACATTTGTATTTGTAGAACAAGGTACAGCTAACGCAGAAAATGGTTATGTTTTTACGCATGAAGGCACACCTACATTAGGTTCAACATCACTTACAGTATCACAATTTTCAGGTGCAGGCCAAATTACAGCAGGTGCTGCTTTAACAAAAACTGGTAATCAATTAGATGTAGCGGTAGATAACAGTTCAATAGAAATTGTAGCAGATCAATTAAATGTAAAAGCATTAGGTATTACAAACTCAATGTTAGCAGGTAGTATTGCAACAAGTAAATTAGCTGCACCACATTTTTTTATTTCAGATGAAACATCATCTATCGCACAAATAAATTTAAATCAAACATTAAAAATAAATGCAGGCGAAGGCATAGACACATCAATTTCAGGTAGCACAATTAATATAATAGGAGAATTGGCGTCAACTACTAATATTGGTGTTGCTAGTTTTCCTGCAGCTCAATTTACAGTTGCTTCTGGCGCTGTAACAATTGCAACAATAGACGGAGGAACATACCCATAATGGCATTCTTAACTTGGCATTTAATAGCAATACTAACAGTGATGGCTGGTTCTTTTTTAATTGGATATAGTATTGGTAAAAAAGATGAAAAAAGTAATTACAAATTTACAGATAAAATTAAAAATATTTTTAGAAAATAATTAATATGCCTGTAAATACAGTTATTAAACCTAGACGGTCAATAGTACCGGCTGCACAACCTAATCCTGCTGAAATAGAATTTGGTGAGCTAGTTTTAAACATACCTGACGGTAAATTTTATACAAAAGATCAATACGGCTCAGTATTAGAAGTTGGTGGCGCTGGTGCAATTACACTTCAAGGTGTTACTGATAACAGTGCTGTCACAACAAACAGTATCACTTTAAATGGTGGAAATTTAATATTTGAAGGTCTTATTGAAAACGCTTTTGAAACAACTTTGACAGTAGCAGAGCCTACACAAGATAGAGTAATCACTCTACCAAATCAATCAGGCACAATAGCAATGGATGGTGACGCTTTAGCATACTCTATTGTTTTTGGAGGATAAAAAATGGCAAGTCTATTTAAAAATGCTGGAATGCAAATAGTAACGTCTGATAACGCTAGCGCAAATTTCTATACTTGTCCTGCTGGCACAGTGGCCGTTATACACGCTTTATATATTTCAAATAAAAGTTCTTCAAACGTAGGTAATGTAGATGTAAAAGTCACAACTGATGGCGGTACAACTTTTTATCATATAGGAAAATCTTTAGAGATAGAAACTAATAATACATTAGTTTTAGATAAACCAGTAAATTTAGAAGCAAATGATATTATTAGAATTGTTGCAGAGCTCAATGTTGACTCAACTGCACCAGATATAGAAGCATTTGCTAGTATATTGGAGATTTCATAATGTCATATTTAATAGGTACAACTTCAATATCAGTAGATAAATTAAAAAATTTTAATGCTTT
>Ga0194117_10004255_pt1 | contig 13764 bp, 7 predicted proteins | sample TA2MahsurfametaG_FD_160579 | JGI IMG/M metagenome (GOLD analysis project Ga0194117, IMG submission 160579) | Freshwater microbial communities from Lake Tanganyika, Tanzania - TA2015009 Mahale N1 surface | ecosystem: Environmental > Aquatic > Freshwater > Lake | place: Tanzania: Lake Tanganyika...
ACGAAGAGAGTGAATAGGGGCTTGTTGACCAGCGATACCACTGAAGAAACGGATTGCTGATTGACACCGAAAGTGACGTGATGACAACCGCCGCAAGCAACCAGACATTGAATCGTGTGTGAAGTGGAGCTTCTCGTGTGTTGTCACGTGAGCCAACAACAATCCCTACTGCAGCCATCCCAAGAGCTATGAGAACATCTCGATATAGATAGTCAACGGGCACCCTGGCTATGTTCGGGAGTATTCGGAGCATCAACAGGAAGTTGACCATCCACAGGCCGAGAAGTAGCCCCAGAGTGGTCCATTGTTGATGATTCCGCCTGCGTAAGAAATAAAGGAAAACAACAGACATTACGAAGGCTGCAGTATGTGGTGTGCGTGATAGCTCGCTGATGTTGAAGTTCGACAGCCAATCGGAGTTCCACAATGCCAGCCACGGCTTAAATTCCGTACCAAAAAGTTGACCTACGAAATGCTTGAGGTCTGGATACGACCGTGTTGGTCGGGCCCACCAACTGTCGGTTCCGATCATATTTCGATTTCGTGTTTCAACAACGAGCTCAATCAACATCACAAAAAATCGAAGTGCAGCAACGGCAAGTAGCGCTATCTCAAAACGGAAATGTCTCCACGTCATCCCCAACTGGTGTGATGACATCCGGATTCTGAATAACATGACGATGGTAAATACGAGAAGTGTTGGACCGTAGATTGCTAGCAATCCAGTGTGCCCCAAGACGAGCAGGTAGCAAGCAAGCAGAAATAATTGTACGAAACGCTTGAAGTCGGCTCGTGTGGAATGTGGGGTACTTGGGAGTATCGTCAGCGTCAGAAGAGAAAACAAAGCTCCAATAAAACCTTGATTAGCGATCGCTGGTGTGTACCAGTCCTGCTGCAGCATGTACTCAAACATTGGAAACTGGAGAGAAATCCAGCAAACCAGACAGAGCAAACTTGAGACAAAATCACGTTGCCTCGGATGCCTAGTTGCAACTCGCCAGAAGCTGCCAAAAGCGATTGCGGCAATAATCATCGAGAGGAGGTGGGTGAGAGACATCAAAATCTCAACGGGTAGGAGATTTCTGAAAAGCCAGAATGGACCAGTGTTGATTGTCCCTTGGTAGGGCAATCGATAGCCGCCTACGATTCCAAAGTCGAGAACGGGAACACCCCACAGCGAATACACCAGGTCATTTGTTCGGTCAACAGCAGAGGTCGAGAAGCCGAATTGCGCACCTAGGGACGATCCTGAGACGAAGAGATCTTCGATGTCCCAGTAGCCAAGAAAGTTGATAACGACAAAGGCCAGCACCGAGATTGCAACGGTCAGTAACTCTGGTCTGATCCGCCATCGGCTTTTCGCCATGTTTTCAGGAGCGCTCATATGCGCTATCCCCGATGCGCCATCTCGATACAGCAGACAGAAGTGCGGTACCACCTAATGCGTTTCGAATTCTTGCCAGCAAGAGAAGCAGCAGAATGGCGTATTGAGAATAGGCAGCAAACACTTGAAGCCACATACGGAAGTCAGGTGTAACCGATATCTGTATTGATGCACTCTTGAGATTCTCAGTAGGAATCGCAATGAGTCCGTTCACTTCTGTGGTGGAAACTCGATGCCCCATGGAGTCCGTTGCATTTAATGAATTCCCTGAATTCAGCGGCAGAACGATGCTGTGTTCAAAGTGGTCATCAGTTGAAGTTCTCTTCAACTGGCTTACGCAGGGTAACTCACAGGCGGAAGTGTAGATAGTCCACTGCTTGGATTCCACAAACCCAAGTTTCATGAAACAATCCGGATCAGTCAGAAGACCACATCGCACTGGATCTCTATGTTGAGTTTGCTTCGAGTTGCTTACGATTGCAGAGGTGAATTCAAACTCGCTGATCCAGAAATTCGACTTTGCCAGTTGTCGTGCCGGAGAAATATTCCATGAAGGCGCAACACCTCGTACTGTCGATCTAAGTCGATCCAAACACGTCAGTCTGGTCTCGGTTGATGTAACTACCCGGTCAACACCCAAGAAGCCCATGAGTAGAGGTGAACAAAATTCCGGACTGGGGGCATCGAGCCATTGAACAAGTGAATCAAAGCGACCTGTAAAGGCCGTCGCATCGCGTATTTTCGGAGTTCCTTCAAGCGAAACTAAGCCAGCTTGACGAAGTTGATAGAAGCCGCGGAGACCCTCCCAATCACGTCTTCGTTTGTCAGTAATCGACTCGTCTTGCCACCTGCTAAGTAGCACGGGATCAATCACAGCAAGGATATCGGGAGATCCACTATCCGGACTACTGAGAGCGGTTATCCAACTATCAGGTTGCCGGGAGAGACTCGCAAGCGTGAAAGGACTCTGTCCTCCAATGAGTCGCAGTTGGTTGACGGGATTACTGATGGCAACCGCGAACGATGTGAGGGATACCACAAAAATGAGTGGGAGCAATATCAACCCATTTTTTGAGTTCGGTCTATCGGTCCGCGACTGATGGCACGCGAGAGGAATGGACACCATAGCCAATAGAAGAAGAATGTCTCTGTAAACGTAATCAATCGGAACTCGAACAAAGTCTGGAATTACGCGCACCATCCACAGAAAGTTCAAGATCCACAAGCTGATAGTGAGAACTGCTAACGACTCCTTGTTCATTCGGCGCTGTCGGATGAGGCGAATGAGAATCATGACTACGACAAGAACTGCGGAATGGGGCAAACGCGACAGTGCAGAGATGTTGTATTTTGCGAGAGAGTCACCACTGAACGTCATGATCAACGGCTTAAGTTCAGTCCCAACTAGTTGACCTAGGAAGTGTTTGAAATCTCCAAAAGATCGAGTCGGTTCGGCCCACCATGTCTTCTCACCAAGTGAAGTTCGAAAGGAGAGTTCAGCGACAAGCTCTGTGACGAGCACAAGGCCGCGCGAAATCAGGACGACGACGAAGAGAAGTTCAAGTTTCCAAACACGCCAGTCAAACGTGATTTTCGACCGGTGCCGCCAAACCGTGTATGCAACCGCAATTGCAAGCAAGAACATTGTTGGGCTGTAAACAACGAGAGTGCCTGTATGTCCCAAGATGAGGAAATAGCCACCGCCGAGTGCCAACTGGATTGAGCGCTTCAGGTCATTTGTTGAGATGTCACGTTTTGTTACGTCAACCAAGAGAGTGAGGAGTGAGGCCACTATCGCAATGAATCCTTGATTGACGAGTGAAACGGCGTACCAATCTTGTTGAATCAGATACTCAAAAGTTGGAAGTGACAGAGATGCCCAACAAACTGCACAAAGCAAACTCGACAGCCGGAAACGTTGTGTCGCAGTGCCCAGAGTGTGTTTCCACAATCGTCCAAACGAAACGGCGGCAATCATCATCGAAATGAGGTGGGTCGAGACGAGAATCACCTCTGCAGGCAAGAGATTGCGCAAGATCCAAAGTGGTCCAGTGTTGATTGTTCCTTGAAATGGCAACCTGTAACCACCGATAATCCCAAAGTCAAGAAGGGGAACACCCCAAAGTGAATAAATGAGGTCATTTGTTCGATCGATTCCAGTGGAGAAGCCGAAACGTGCTCCGAGTGAAGACCCGGACGTGAAGAGATCTTCGATATCCCAGAAGCCAAGAAAGTTGATAACGACAAAGGTCAGCAGTGAAACAGTCACTGTAAGCAGTTCTGGTCTGGCACTCCAGCGGTGCAATCGCGGCATCCGAAGAGTGCTCACGCGTGCAACGTTTGATTCACACCATGAAGACAACCAGTGAATTCCATATCTCGAAGTTACCGTGTCGCTTCATCGGCAGTGTTGAGAACTAGTGTTTCTCTTAGATGAATCTTGTTCTCGCGGCGTACCTTTTAGCTGTTGCGTTCGTAGTTGTCGTACGGTTCGGTCACACGAAACATCGACTACAGGAATTGCTACACCGTGCACCCATGACAACTGGATCTTTTTGGTTTAGTGGATCGTTCAAACTTACAGAGTCGATTCAGCGACAGGAGTTCGCCGTTTTGGCGTATGTATTGACCACAAGTGCAGTAATCAGCGGTGTGTTTGCCGGCGTTTCGCTTGCTCTCGAACGAGCCTCGACCAACATCACGGTCGCAAGCCTTGGCCTCTCGCTTGGTTGTATCTGGTACTCAGGGAGAAGCATTTTGGCGAATTCCTCGCGGCGCAACCTCAAATCTGGGCTATTCGTCGTGGTTCACAGCGCCATGTCAGTAGTTGCAATACTGACCTTGTCACGCTGACGGCTGAATCTTTTCGAATTCTAAAAAGACCTGCTTCGGAAAGAAGGGGGCGTACGAAACTCTTGACAATTGGAGGTTTTGCTCACTTGCCATCGCGGTGAGATGCCTGAGCTTGGCCCCACGTTCACCGACTTCCCACAGATGTGGTCCACTCGCTTCGACGATCTTCCCTTCGGAATCCACAGGTGCGGCAAGAACAGTTGAACGGGTAAGCCACTGCACCATCTTGTTACGAGGCCTCGGAAACAGCCACCTTGGCAGGAATACCGTCCAGCCGATGCGGGTTCGAGACGTGATTGCATACCCGGACCAGAGTTTGGGTTCGAATTCCATGCGAACGTAGGGATTTGCAACTGGTAGTGAGATGACGACATATCGACGACTGAGTTGTGCCATGATGCCGATGAGCTTGCCGAAGGAAGTAAGGGCATTGTGCTCCAGCATTTGATACGCGAAAACAATGTCGGCGACGTCGCGTTCAGTTGCGGTTTGTAGCAACGGTCGTTCGTTTGCCGATTGAGACGGTAAGTCTGCAAGTGTGCTGTAGGTAAATCCAATGTGCTGAAGAAGTATCCGAGTCACTCCTCGACCCGGCCCAATCTCATGTACCGAATTGAGCTGAGTCTCAAGTCGAATACGTACTAGTGACGCAACTTGGTACCACAGGGCAGAGCCACGGTCGAGATTGCCTAGCTGAAAGTCATTGTCGAGTCCGCGCCACGGTGTCTTGAGACGAGGGTCAATTTTCGGTTTTTTCATTGTGATTATGCAATTCTGCCATAAACCCTCACGTGGCTGTACGCCACGTTGAGATCGCGGGACTATTTTCGATTGAGAAGTTCGACCGCACGATTGGAGAGCGAGCGCAATCGTGAAGGTCGCATCATTACGTTGACGAGGAGTGAAAGTCGCTTACCACCGGTTGCAAAAGAATCCAGTCGAAGATCGTGCCAGGAGAATTGATTCTTGATAAACCCCCCCGCGGCTCCAAGTCGGTAGGGCGCCTCAAAGTCTCGCGCGTAGTGGCTGTCAAAGAACTGCAAGTCCTCACTTACGAGTCGTGATGCTTCAGTTGAGTCAAACGTGGGAAGTTTCGTGTTTCGCAAGCGTCGTAGACCGAGTGTTACCAGCCAGCCCATTCGGGTGTATCTCCCAAAGACCTTCCGTTCCCCTGAGCGCGATTTGGGAACGTAGAAGGCTGTGCCACCAGCATCAGCCGAAGTACCTGGCAGCGGTAGGTACACAATGAGGGCCAGTACTTTGTCTGCGTCATCGGTATGCGGAGACAAGATGCTGCCGTGATGTCGTAGTGCCAATTGAAACTGTCCGTAATATCGCTTTGGATTCAGGATTTGTCTTCTCAGGGCGATTCGCGCAAACCATGGATAACGGCCCAGAATTTCAGGTTCGAATGTTCTCAGTACGTCGGAGATGAATGCTGATGACATAAACCACTCATGCGCTTGAGCCCAGACTTGGGAAGCTGATAACACTCGGGCGAGGAGTTCGGGATTCCGTTCACTTGACGTCGTGGCGTGGGCGGCGTTTCCACAGAGTGTTTGTAGCTCCTCAACAGGGAAGTCGGCCACCAACTGCTCTGCGACTACGGCAGGAATCAGTTGATCACAGTAGAAGTAAGAAAATGTTCGATTGAACCGCTTCGTGATGGATTCTGACAGCCTTGCTTCAAACCCCATCGTTCTCAGTGTAGGTTCACCACCACGACCCTGTCGGCTGCGACGCCATTGCTACTGCGCGTGTTGACGGTGTGGACCGGATAAGTGGCGGCCGCTAAATCGCCATGTGTCATCTACGGGTTTGTTTCGTCTCGTCTCTGCTTGCGGCCACAACATCTGAAGTGCTTCATGCAAAGCGACCAGTTCGATATCAGAGGGTTCTGGGGTCACTGAAGTGATATGAATCTCACGGGCTGAGTCCCTCATTGTTGTTTCACTACCTGACCAGACTTTCGGGTCATTATTTTGTTCCGCACCAAACTGACAAGCGCGAATCCGATAGCCACATATTGACCGTAGGCCAATCCCACTTGCAACCACATTCGCCAATCCGTTGCAGCGGTGACGACCAGCTCATTACCGTTGATTCCAACAGTCGGAATCGCCAAAAGTCCGTTGATTTCGCTAGTCGTGACGTGTCGTCCTGCACTGTCCGCTACTGCCAAGGGAATTGCTGCATTCAACGGCAACAGCAACATGCCATCATCATCGGTAGTGACCCCCTGCCGAGAAAGACGATGCAGACAGGGCAACTTACAAGGCTGGGGCGCAATCGTCCACTCCGAAGATGGGTGCACTTGAAGAGTCGAAAGGCATCGCGGATCGGCAAGTAATCCACACCGATCGGTACCGGCATCAGTCGGCGGTAGCGACGGCGACTCGTATATGGCTTTCGACGTGATACGCATCAACGACATTCCAGAGTCAGGCAGTTCAGTGATTTCCGAACTGATGATGTTCTTTACGTCGATTCGACTTGTTGAATTCAAAGATGCCCGACAGAGCGTCAACGTTTCGGGTGACGCAATGATATGTGTGACACCAAGAAATCCAAAGAGTTCCGCGTTGCAAAAATCCACGGTTGGCGCTTCAAGTGATTGCTTCAACGAGTTGTTGAGCCCCGTGAATGCGGTTGCGTCTCGAATCTTGGGCTGGCCTTCAAGCACTATGAAGCCTGATTGACGAAGTTGGAATGAGCCGTACAAGCCGTTCCAGTCGCCGGGCTCAAGCTTTCGAAAGTTCGCCCCCGCGAGTTCGAGAGCCTCCCTCTGACTCAAAAACTCACTCCATCGGTTGAGAAAAATCGGGTCAACAACGGCGACTACTCCGAATTCGGCGTCCAACGCGTCGCGCAACTTGTTGCTCCATCGACCATCATCTCCGAGCACCCCAACCAATCCGTAGGGACTTGGCTTCTGCCACTTATACAAGTGTTGGAGAGGATACGAGAGCGAAACGGCAAATGACGTCACTAGCACTACTGCGGGCAGGAGCATGTCCCGTCGCCAAGTGATTCGGTTGGCCGTCGCTGTACGAGGGGCTGCGAACACGAGGCTTACTGCCAACATGGCGAAGCTGAGCAGGATGTCACGGAAGAAAGAGTCCGAACGTATCCGCAGTGGGTTTGGCAAGAGATGAATCATCTGCAGGAAGCTCACTCCCCAGACAATGATCAGGGTCACCATCAGTGACTGATATCGAAGTCTCGGGCCCCGCAACAACCGAAAAGCAATGAGTGACATCACAAGTACCGCCGAGTGAGGAATTCTGGTCAAGTCGGTCGGTATTCCCAAGCGTTCGCCAAACAGCGAATTGAGCATCGCGCTCCACGGATAAATCTCAGTTGTAAAGAGTTGTTTGGCGAAATGTTGAAGATCCGAGACCGATCGGCTTGGCTGCGCCCACCAGTAGTCCACTCCTGAAGCATCAATCAGGCTTCGGCTGGATAGCTCAATGGACACATCGACAACGACGAACAACAAATACATCGCCGCGACAATGAACAACAGTCTGTTGAACCCGGAACGAAAGAAGCCAGAAAGCACTGCGCGAATCATCCGTCGCCGATATGCACCGAAGATGGCAACACAAGCCAAGATGAAAAGTGGTGGCCCGTACAACGGAAGATACGACCAGAGCCCCATCAACAACAGGTACAGGCCGACCATCGCAAGACGAAGTGAGAAATTGGTATCAGGCGACTCTGAACAGTTGTTTCGGATGAGAACTATCAGCGAAAGGAGTGCTGAGGCGATGGTGAAAAATCCCTGATAGGCAAGAGAATTTGAATACCAATCCTGATCAAGAACGTATTCAAGGGATGGGTAGTTGGCCCCGATCAGCAGCACGATAAACAACAGGTTTGACCACCGCGAAGGTTTGGTCGTCGACGACTGTATGACTTTCCAAAACTGACCAAACGCGGCTCCTGAGACCATCATCGCCAACATGTGTGTGGAGAAAACGATGAGTTGGGCGGAGATGAGACTGCTCAGCACCCAGAAGGGGCCGGCATTGATGACGCCTTGATAGGGGAGTCGGTATCCACCGATGATTCCGAAATCAAGTACGGGTACCCCCAACAGTCGGTACACCAAGGAGCGAGAAGACCCGCTGTCATGGAACACGCCTCCGAAGCTTGCGCCAGTCGAGTAAAAGTACGTCAACATGTCCTCGAGGTCCCAGAACCCGAGCACACTCACCAGTGTGGAAATCGCGATCGAAACTGCGATTCCAATCCGAATTGGACTGTCTGCGAACGCTTTGCGCCGAAGTGGTGAGGAGAGCATTACTTTTCTTGAAGCTGCATGGACATGCGGCGGTGATTCACAGTGGAATGTTCCCGTGCTTTCGGCGAGGAGACTCTTCCTGCTTGGTGCGCAAGATACGCAAACCCTCTGCCAGCTTGATACGGGTATCTGCGGGGTCGATGACATCATCGACAAACCCTCGCTCCGCTGCCACATAGGGGTTTGCGTATTTCTCTGTGTACTCAGCTACAAGTTCAGCGCGACGACTGGAGGGATCCGCTGCTTGTTGGAGTTCTCGTCGGTACACGATTTCAACGGCACCCTGGGGTCCCATCACCGCGAGTTCAGCAGTGGGCCAGGCATATGCAAGATCCGCTCCGATTGATTTTGAATTCATCACTACATAGGCACCGCCGTACGCCTTTCTGGTGATGACTTGGATTCTTGGAACTGTTGCTTCGCAGTATGCGTAAAGCAGCTTTGCTCCATGCCGGATGATCCCGCCATATTCCTGATCGACTCCGGGCAGGAACCCTGGAACATCCACAAAGGTGATGATTGGGATATTGAACGCATCGCACGTTCGGACAAACCTCGCCGCTTTCTCGCTCGACTCAATGTCGAGAACTCCTGCCAAGACCATCGGCTGGTTCCCGACGACACCAACGGAGTGACCATCGATGCGAGAGAAACCACACACAATGCTTTTCGCCCAGTTGGGGAAGTACTCGTAGAACTCTCCTTCATCGACAATCTCGGTAATCACTCGTTTCATGTCGTACGGCATGTTGGGTGATGCCGGCAGAATGGTGCGAAGTAACTCACAGCGCCGATGAGGGTCATCATTCGACTCGCCACGTGGCGGCGAGGAGAGGTTGTTCTGAGGCAAGAAGCCGAGTAGATATCGAACGTCCGCGAGGCAGGACTGTTCATCAGCGGAGACGAAGGTAGCAACACCGCTTTTTGAAGCATGACTCACAGCTCCGCCGAGTTCCTCGAGTGTTACCTCTTCCCCAGTCACGGTCTTTACGACGTCAGGTCCGGTGATGAACATGTGGCTGGTCTCACGCACCATGAATATGAAGTCAGTCATGGCCGGCGAATAAACGGCGCCACCCGCGCACGGCCCAAGTACTACAGAAATCTGGGGTACGACACCTGATGACTGCACGTTGCGCCAGAAGATGCCTCCGTAACTGGCGAGTGAAACAACTCCTTCTTGAATTCGTGCCCCAGCGCCATCGTTGAGACCAATTACCGGTGCCCCAGTTTTAAGTGCGAGATCCATCAATTTATGGATTTTTTCGGCGAACACCTCACCGAGAGCCCCTCCAAAGACAGTGAAGTCTTGGCTATAAACGAATACTTGGCGACCATCGATGGTTCCCCAGCCAGTGATGACTCCATCCGTATAGGGACGTTCCTCGAGACCAGCTGCATGCGCTCGATGGCGAGCAAGTAGATCGAGTTCGTGGAAGCTTCCTGGATCTAGGAGCGCATCAATTCGTTCGCGAGCAAGCATTTTGCCCTTCTCGCGCTGTCGTTCGACGGCACGAGGCGACCCCGCTTCGGTGGCTTGTTTGCGACGCGATGCCAGCTCGGCGAGTTTCTGAGCAATCGGGTCAACGGCCACGCCCTGACGATAGTTCGTGGTCGTGGTATCGTTCGCACGCGTCTCGAATGGGGCCATTACTGAACCCTCACCGGCACCGCTCCTCCGCATTCTCTGCTGAGTCGCCATTCGCAACACTTCTGGTGGCCGTACTCATCGGTGTTTTGCTCGCTTTGTACATCTCCAACTTCGGTACGAACGACGTCGAGGAATCGACACATATGTCGTACTCGGCAGGTGCAGACCTGCACATACGGTCGGTGGAAAAGTCGGGAGTGCACACCCTGTTCGGAGTGCCTGTATTTGACACCATTCAGGGCACCGGCGATCGCCTTCCATATCAAGCTTCATGGCCACAAAGCGTGACATGGCCGTTGCGATTGTTCATGTCGTGGGAACATCTGGCCACTCTGCGTTCGTTCATTTTTGGAACCGCCGGGCTTTGGCTCACACTCACTGCGTTTGGATCGTGGTTCTCACGGCGCTCTTTATTGCGAATGACAGTATTTGGTGCCCTGTTGGTCTCTTCGTTTGGCTTGTACGTCAGGCATAACGAGTGGAGCGACACCTATGTGCAGACAGTTGGAGTAATTGGGGTTTGTGCCTTCTTCATGCATCGGTACTTTGCCGATGCAGCGAGTGAGTCAAGCCTTTCGCATTCTCGAGCCATGGTGTTTGCCGGTTTCGTCTCAATCAATGGAGTCGTCACCGGCCATCCCGGCTTCTGGCCGATCGCGCTGTTTTCGTGGTCAGCCATCGTTGTTGCACTGGGCACTTTGGACGCGTTTAGACAACAATTTCGGCAATTCCTTGCCGTCAATTGGAAACTCATCACTGTTGCGATTGGCGCAACCCTGTTCACAGTGACTGCAGCGACTGTCGATCTCATCGCGGAACTGGGAGGCAAAGCCTCAGGCAGACCTCTGTCGCGAACCCAGGGTCTGTTTAGTGAGCATGTGTTCGTCGGTGTCTACGGGCTCTCGGAGGGTGGAATACTGCCGGATTCAGCGCGCAAGGTTGTTTCGTCACTACTCGCGACGTTCTTGCTGCCCGCATTCATGATGTTTGACTCTCTGCTACCGCAATTCCTACGGGCCAGTGAGTTCAAAGAGATAGTTCGAGTTGAATTTACTGGTTCTCTGGTTCTGCTGGTCGTGTTCATCGGTAGACGATACGTGGCCGACGAACCGCTCCGACGCTTCATAGGACGTGTCGTGATTGCACAGCTAATGATCTGGGTAGTCGTCTCACTTGCTTCCCGCGATTTGTTACCGAGTGTCCTCGCACCATCTGGTGCCTGGTTCTTCGGGCCAGTACTTCTGGCAGTGAATGTGTTTCTGACCTACATTCTCATCGACAAGACGAGGTACTTCCCTCGATTGGTTCGTCTACCGGCATATTTCAATCTGCTACTCGTTGCATTCTGGTGCCTTGTCCAGTTTGGTGTTGTCTCGTTCGGTCTACGGCCAGAAATCCCTGAGAGATATGCGTCGTGGTTTCGTGGCTCGGTGCGTGTTTCAGAAAGCCCCGTTTTCAAGAGTGAACTACAAGAGTCAGAGAGAATTGTGCTGCAGCCCCTGGGGCATTGGACCAACTACCTCTACTTTTCTGCTCTCCATGTGCCCGTGGTGATTCCCGCTGATCCGAAGATTCGCGACGCTGGCCATCTCATGCCGAACGCTGCATTCAATAACTCATTGATGTGGCAGGCGTTGCCAGCTGAGATTGACGTGTCGGTTCGTGAGCGAGTATTCGATTTTCTACAGATTGAGAATTCGGTAGTGGGATACTCTGGCGAAGACCTAGCCGTGGAGCGGGTTATCGCAAAGTCAGAGAATGCTGTCACTCGCAATTTGCGGTCTCAATATGCAGTGACTCACCGCAATGTCTTCTCTGTCTTTGTTATGCCCAAAACTGTGGCATCACAAACAGAAGTATGTCCAGTTCTCACATTCCGAACGTCTTGTGCAGTTGTGTTTAGCAGCAAGCGTCTCGCACCGGACACCCACCCACGACTGCAACGTTGCGACAGTGATTGCCTATGGAGATATCGAATTCCAGATATCTCGGCGAGTGATGTCGTCGTTGTTCCTGTTACCTATGACAAGGCTCTTGTTGTTCGCGACAGTCAGAATCGGCGGGTAGACACAGTAAATACTGGGGGATTCTTAGGTGTGGGGCATGAAGCTGGTTTGTCGCAAACCGAACTGCGAATTGACCTTGCCCCCGACTATCGGATGTGGCTACGAGTACTTGCCAGCTACGTCAATCTTTTGACGGCAGCGGCAATATTACTTGTGGCGGTTTCACCGATCAGGCAACTTCGACGTGTGAGGCTACGAGTCGAGAAGTGAATCAACGACTGTGATCGTCGTCCCAAGAGGCGTTAGGTCACCAGTCGTAGTGGTGCCGACAATCTCGACATTCCAGACACCTGCAACCGGGAAGTTGAGACCACCGTCTACAGGGGCCACCGCCGCGCCGGCATACCGAATCGGCACAATGAGATTGATGCCTGCGAATCCTTCTGCTTGCGGAACCAAACGAACCTCAAAGTTGTTGATGCGCTCTGGTTTTATTAGTTCGACTCGCATGGCGTTGGCTCCGGTCGTAAGGGGTGTTAGCGACAACACCACGTGGAATCGGTCATTCTTCAATTCCTCGCGGTACAGATAATTCGCTGCCGGAGCCTGCCGTTTCTCCACGGCTTGGGCCGGTCGCATTGACACAGCCCAGGAGGTGATGCCAAGAATCATCACACCCACCACAATCTGAGCAGTGATTGCTCGACGTAGACGCCATGCCATTTTTGCAGTCATGCGTCGCTCACGACTCAAACGAGTCATCGTAAAGTTACGTAAAACGAGCATGACCCAAATCATCAGTGCGACGACTACAAGTTGAAGAACACTCAAACGGCCATGGCTGCTAGTGAAAATCGCTGATCCATCCATGAGATACACCTGAACAACTCCCGTGAAAATGGTCAGAACGATGAGCAGCGGTGAAATCTTTGCAAAATAACGAACAGCATCGAGGAGGTCTCGTTCACCTGGGCCGGCCAGCGCGGCGCGGGCCAGCAGTGCAAGACCACCAAGCCACAATCCCATCGACCACGCATGGAAGATGCCGAAGACGTAGGAAATGACAGAGAGGTTCTGCCCAATTCGGGAAAGGCCGTAGGTCGCCATCATGGCAAGCAGATAAATGATCGCCGGAACCTGTGTCTCCGGTGCCAGGACGCGCCGTGGAGTGAATGCAATCCACACTGCGAACACCACAAATGCAAACCTCAGAATCAGAACAAAACCAAACGCCGAATCAAGCGCACCAAACCACGAGAATGGGTTCAGCGACGCGATGAATGAGTTTCCACTTGCTCGAGCGGCGTGAAGCGCGACAACCAGGTAGTGCGCCACCGTTGCCCCGATCCACGCCAGTCTCAGAAATCGTTGGGTGGTGTCGTACTCGAAGCCTTCAGGCCATCCCATCACGATGTAGAGGAGTCCGCCAAACAGGCTGATGACGAATAGATACTCCATAATGCGAAGCAGTCCCAGGAGCAAGCCGAATCTCCCCTGTGATGCCGATGGGGTGGCAATTACTTCACCGAGCACTGTGGTGGGAGTCGTGATGTCACCGACGGTG